>Ga0315273_10003216_pt1 | contig 19619 bp, 18 predicted proteins | sample YL17G02_0_MG_FD_205753 | JGI IMG/M metagenome (GOLD analysis project Ga0315273, IMG submission 205753) | Sediment microbial communities from Yellowstone Lake, YNP, Wyoming, USA - YL17G02_0 | ecosystem: Environmental > Aquatic > Freshwater > Lake > Sediment | place: USA: Wyoming | collected...
TGGATAATGCAACAGAAATCCTAAACAGGAGCCTGAATGCGTCTTTTATTCACAAAGGGAAGAACAAAACCCTTAAGTTCGAGATTGACAATGAAAACATGAACATATCTGATGAGAACTTCACTGTTCAGACAAATGAATCAGTCGAGATCGAAAACGAGACGTTCTCAGTCAGCGGAAAGAAAGTGCTGATAATGCCTTCAGAAGTGCCTGAAAAAATAAAGGCAAAGACGATCAGGTCCGCTGTCCTGCATGTGGTGAACGGAGACCCGGTGTACCAGGTTAACGCAACAAGAGGCGCAAAGGTTCTCTGGATTTTCGATGCGGACATGGACGTGGAGTCAACTCTGGATGCGAACACAGGAAAAATAAAAAGCGAAAACCGGCCGTGGTGGAGCTTCCTGGCGAGCACAGACTAGCTTGTTTTTTATTCTATTTTTTTTCTTATTTTAAAAAAAAACTCGAAACCCGAAACTGGAAACCACCTTAATTTTTCTGAGGAAAGAAGAAAAAAAGTTATTGCCGCAGGCCTGATTTGAACAAGCGACCCCACCGTGTCTGAAAGATTTTTCTTCAGCGGTGTGCTCTCCCAGCTGAGCTACTGCGGCGCAGCAGAATGGTTAAAGTTGATAAGGATTTTAAAACGGCATGCCCTATCTGAGAGGAGCATGACTAGAACTCACGGAGCATCTGATTACGGAGGACGACGTGCCCTTAGAACACTGATGAGAAGCAATGAATTATTTGCTAAGGAGAAAAAATTAGAAAAGTAGGAGAGGTGAAGGGCATAGTCTGCCTTCTGTAAACCGAACGTAAGTTCGCGCGGCATTATACTTAGCGTCAGATAACTGACTTGCTCCGTCATCAGGAGAGAAGCGCTCATTGGGGCTCACGCCCCAAGCTCCCAAGGTGCTCGCGCACCTTAGGATCGTTTCAGCCCTTTCGGGTATCGTTTCTGTACCGCTTCCCAGGCCCTTAAAGCCTGCGCTCCCTCTCGGAGGGCAGAACTTCCTCACTGAAATTGCGTCTTGGGTTCCGGGTCTTGCGTCTTGACAAATCAGGACACAGGACACTGAACACAGAACACTCCCAGCGTGAGCCGCCTGCCCCTCACCCAGAATATTATGAGCGTATCTTCAATTTAACTGTTTCTCTTGTGTGGTTTCCAGTTCTGTGTTTCCGGTTTCGACATTTCATTACCAATTAAAAGAATTCGTGCGATTTCTTTGCTATGCCAAAATACAAACTCGTGATATTCGACTTCGACGACACTATAGGACACCTGACAATCCGCTGGAGCGATGTGAAGAAAGATCTCCTGGAATGGGCAGGCAGGAACGGAGCCGGGATGGACCCGAACCTTCACATCGTGGTAATATCCAACAAGCTTTCCGAGACATCGGAGGGAAAGAAGATAGTGGTTGAGACCTTTGCCAAGTATGAAAGCCTCTGCGTGAGACGGGAAAACTACCTAATGTTCCCGAGCATGGTCGAGCTGATGAAGGAAGTGAAAAAGGCCGGCTCTAAAATGGCGATCGCTACTGGAAATAATGTGAAGACTGTTTCTGATATCTTGAAAAAAGAAAAACTCGATTCGCTAATTGATTTGATCGTTGGAATCGACTCCGTCCGCCTCAGCAAGCCAGATCCCGAGACGCTCGAAATAATTATAAAAAAACTCGGAATCGAAAAGAAGGACGCGATATTCATCGGTAACAGCAATTATGATGTGATGGCTGGGGAGCGAGCGGCAATCGAAACATTAAAGATCCGCACGCTCTGGGAAGACGATGTTACGATGCTGAGGAATAGACTACTCTGAGAAAATCAGCGAACTGGTTTTTTAAGAAGTTTCAGAACCTCACAGCTGGTTTTATCCCCTTTTCTGCACAGGTAATCAGCATCTGCTCTGGTTTTTTCAACATCTGAGAAAACCACTGAACCCCTTTTGACCGTCCCACCTAAGTCAAAATTCCTGATTCTGTGCAATCGTATTGGAAAAGGATAGCCGGACATGATTTTGTTTACGACCTCTCCGCGCCAATAACTCTTTGAAGGAAGTTTTCTGCCTATTTTCCTGCTAATTTTTGGGTTCACGATGTCCGCGCCCATCGCGTTCCAGATGACTCTGTTAAAGTACAGCGCAGTGTAAAGACCAAAATAATATTCATCCGTTTCAAGATAAAGACGGGTTGCCTTGTACAGAATAAGATGCGGATCAGTCACGTACCATCCGTTTCTTTCCGAATCGTACGGAACGTAATAAATGCCCTTGAACGGAGTTGGAAAGATTTTCAGCTCTTGATATAATTTGTTCGCACCCTGGATATCCCTGTGCCGATAAACATTGCCAGCTATCAGACCATTCATTTCAGCACCTTCCTGAGATTCTTTAGAAAATCAAGAACATCCCTGGCTTTGACGGGTTTTCTGAGATAAGGTTTAACTGCGCTTTCGGTTTTTTCAATATCGCTTTCGAATAATTTTACATTGTAATCCAGGCTACTAATGTGTTTTCTGATTAGTTTTTTTTCTTTTTTTGCAAGCCCGAGAACAAGAGCGTGTTTTTCTTCAAGGCAAAAAAGGTCATAACCGTCCCTTGCAGTTCCAGCCAGGTCCTCCCTTGTGAAAAAACTTACGATCTTTTCGATCACAAATTCTTCTATCTCTAATGTCCTTATTTTTGTTTCTCCGATTTTTTTGTCCGTAAATCCATTGTATTTCTGATTATACTCTACCACGTCCAGCTTGATGGAAACGCCTTCAAGGCTAATGATGTCCCTGAAGTCGAAATCAGTGCGCTGCACGATGTAACCGTACTTGTCCAGAAGTTTTTCAATCTCGTGTTTTTTTTGCTTACCGGAATAACCAAGATCCAAATCTTCGGAATATCGATAATCCAGGTAAAATGTGTTGAGCGCAGTCCCGCCGAAGAAAATAACGTCGATTCCATTTTGGGCAATCAGTCTTGCAGTTTCTAACGCAAGCCGGTTCTTCAGCTCCAACAGCTTCATAGTATAAGAATAAGCACGTCTATTTATAAATCATTTCTTTTCATTGCTATTTTCTAGCAATGGGAGAAAACGATGTTTCAGGCCATCTTCATATTCCCAAGCTGCCCGCCCTGGAGCATCTGCTCGATCTTTTTCCTAAAGCCGCGGTTATGCTGGAACTGGCTCATCATCTTCTCCATTTTTTCAAACTGGGATAAGAATTCACGAACGTCCTTTTCCGAGCATCCTGAACCGCTTGCGATTCTTGCGACCCTGCCCGGTTGCGCCCTTATGAGCTTCGCATTTTTCTTCTCAGCTTTTGTCATGGAGTTTATCATTGATTCGAATTTCTTGAGCTTCTCCTCTGACTGCTGGATCATCTCTTTCGGAACATCGGAAGCGCCGAGCATTGAAAATACGCTGCTAAGCGGGCCGAGCTTTTTTGCGGCTTTCAGCTGCTCGTAAAAAGATTCTATGGTGAGCTCTTCGGTTGCCAGCTTCTGCACATCCGTTTCTTTCGAGATCCGCTCTACCTTTTCCATCAGGCCCTTGAGATCCGGAACTCCGAGCAGCCGGCCCACGAACCTCTCGGAATCATAAACTTCGAAATCGCCAATTTTCTCTCCAACGCCAATGAACGCGATCTTCGCATCAGTTGCAGCAACTGCGCTGAGCGCTCCACCGCCTTTTCCAGAACCGTCCATCTTGGTAACAATTACACCGGAAAGCGGAACCGCTGCGTTGAATTCCTCTGACTGCTTTCCTGCGACCTGGCCTATGTCAGCTGAAAGAACAAGATAGGTCTCATCAGGCTTTAGCTCAGACGCCATTGCCTTGAGCTCTTCCACCATCCTTCCATCAAAAGCAGAGCGGCCCGCTGAATCAACTATGAGCACATCTTCTTTTGCCTTGTGAATTGCATCCTTAACTATTTTTGCAGCATCTTTTTCTCCTTTAATTGTGTAAAAGCCAGCACCAACCTGCTTTGCCAGCTGTTCGAGCTGTTCCTGGGCAGCAGGCCGGTCAACATCAGCTGCAACCATACCGACAGATAGGCCTTTTGATTTGTAGTAGTGGGCGACTTTTGCGGTTGAGGTTGTTTTTCCAGAGCCAAAGAGTCCGCACATCAGTATCCTGTGCTTGTCAAGCCTGGGACTGTAGCTCTTTCCCATGAGCGTAAGCAGCTCTTCGTAAACTACCCGCATCACGTGCTCGCGCAGGGAAAGCGCTTCGAACTTTTTGGTTTTCAGAGCCCGCTCCTCGATGTGCTTGGATAGCTGGAACACGAGCTTCACGCTGACGTCCGAGCTTATGAGCACGCGCTGAAGGTCCTTGATCAGGCTGCGCACCGCATCCTCGTCAACATAAGGCCGGTTGGTAAGCTTTGCAAGCGCCTCGCGAAGTTTTTTTCCTAGGTCCATTCTTTATCACTCAATTCATGATTTTTCCAATATAAAAACATATTGATTATTTACCAGTATAGCCATGCCAAGCCTGCAAGGAGCAGAATCCCGGCGATGGTGATGAATATTCCTGCCCTGAACATATCCCATACGGTTATGTAACCAGAGGAATATGCTATTGCGGATGGCGGGGTACCGACTGGAAATAGGAAATCTAAAGATGTGCCCATGCCTGCCAAAATGGCGAGCTGCTTCATTCCTACGCCGAGCATCTTCGCAAGAGGCAGCACAATCGGAACAAGTATCGCGGCCGTGGCGGTGTTGGATGCGCTCAGCGTCATGACAACTGCGAATCCAAGGACAAGAAGGAACAGAATGAATTTTGCCTGCCCTGAGACAATGACAACGAGCAGGCTTCCAAGGTAGGAGCCCAGTCCGGATGAGTCTATTGCAGAGCCAAGTGCAAGCCCGCCTCCGAAAAGCAGGAGCGCGGACCACTCGATTTTTGAAACGTCTTCTGTTTTCAGAAGACCAAGAACATAAAGAAGGATAACTGCTCCTATTGCGACAACTGCATCAGCGATGCTGTGGATAAACGAAGTTACCCAGGCAAGGATAGCAAGAGCGCCTACCAGAAGGATGAGTTTGTGCTCCTTTGTCCATTTGCTTTTTTCGCGCTTGATCTCGATCTTTCCAATCTCGTTAGGATACACGGCCATGAGAATGAACCAGGCAATTGGTATGAATAGAACGACGAACGGCATTCCGTAGTACATCCATTCGAGGAAAGACACTGCTATCCCTTCATGGGCAAGGTCTGCAACAGTTATTCCGTTGGGTGGTGTCCCGACCAGGGTGCCTATGCCACCTATTGTGGCAGCGAAGGCGATTCCCAGCACAACTGCCTTTGCAAAACTGGATCGAAGAGGTTTGAGGCCTGCTTTGGTAACAGCAAACAATCCTATTGGAAGCATGATAGCGGTTGCTGCGGTGTTGGAAATCCAAAGCGAAAGGAACGTAGTCACGATCATGAGGCCGAGGATAAAGACGCCCGGGTCATTGCCTACCCGTGAGATAAAGCCAAAGGCGATCTGCCTGTCAAGCCCGTGCTTTTGCATCGCGCGTGCGATCATGAAACCTCCGAAAAACAGGACAATGGTTGGAGCGAAGTATTGAGAAAATGCAGTTGCAGGAGCGATTCCTGCGAAAACAATGAGAAGTGCTGTTGAGAGCATTGCAGTTACATGAAGCGGAAGCGCTTCGGTGAACCATAATGTTCCTGTGAAAACAGTAATAACAAGAACGATGTGCGCCTGACCGGAAACCGGAAATTCAAGAAAATAGAAAATAATCGCGAATATCAGTCCGATAGCGATTCCTAAAGGCTTCACTTCCCTGCGGTCTGACATCGATTACTGAATGAAATGAGAAATAGTAAAAAGGTTGTGCTATCTTCTGGCCGGCGCTTTGACTGCGAACCCAGGCACAGTATCCTCAGAGGAATTTTCAGAAAAATCATCGGGCCAGTCGAGCTGGGTGGTTTCGCAAGCGAACTCTTCCAAAGCCCTTTTTCTTACGCCCTCTATCCTCTCCTTACTGTCGATCTCAGACTGTTTCCTTATCTCTTTCAGCATCCTGAAGAGTTTGTCAGCCATGACAAACTGCGTTGCATAGCGCACATCCTCGCCCGCAATATTTTCGAGGTCGCTGAGGTTCGGATGGCTCAGCTGCTCCACAACCATTTTAGTGTAGGAGAATGGGGCCGGCGGGAAAAGAATGCCGAGAAGGACTGCAGTCAGATCAGGGTTTACATCCTTTCCGGATACGGTGATTATAGTCGCTGCCGCCACTTCGGTGTGTTGCTGGTCATCAGCATCAGCAAGGTCCGGCCGCATCTGCTTGTACAGCACTGCGCAAAACGCCTCAACAATTTTGGTGAGCTGGATTTCAAGCAAGAGGTCTTGTCCTCTAAGTCTTCTCCCGTTTTTGTCGAACAGGGGATAGCTGGGCGAACCAAAGGAACCCATGCCATCGAAAGCAACCTGCTGGTATCTCAGCATGTTCATTGCGCGCAGGAATTCCTCGCTCCCATCATCGAACTTTTTCAGAAATGCGGCTGAGAAATCAGGATAGCACTCCCGCAGTATCCTCAGGAAATTTTTCGGGAGCCTGCTGCCCCATATTTTTTCGTAATTGGTGATTGACTCAGGAACGCAGTAAAGCCCGATTTTGGAAAAACCAGACACGTGTTCCGTTAGCCTTAGAAGCATCTCGTCATCATCCGTCATCCCAAGGCCGACGCATGCCGCTGCCATCCTCCTTGCGTAATATGCAACCAGCCTCGAACGTGCGAGCACGTCCGGCAGCTGGACGAAACCGGATTCATTGCGCCTTTCCATCATTCTCTTTGCAGTTGAAGAGAAAGCAGCAAGGCCTATTCCCTCTGATACATTCGTTTCCTTTTCAACAATCCGCCTGCCTGCCGCACTGGCAAGGCCCTTGCATATCGGTTCTCCTATCAGCGGGACCATGCCGACTGCGCGGAAAAAGGAGTGGGATGCCCGCTTCTTTGATTGGGTGGAATGCAAATCATTGGGATAAGCTGTCGCCATATGTAATGTTTTATGCACAATATTTTATAAATGTTTGTTAGGGTTCAAAAATGTTTATTCATTTTTTACCATTTAAAACTTGCTTTTCATTTTTGAATGGATTAAAATCTTCAGAATCCTTGTAAGGGTAAAGGACTATCTGGGTGTGGGTGTCTGATATTGTTTTGCACCCGTTCATCCGGCGTATTATGTCATTCAAATGCTCCCTGTTCCTCACCCTCCACAAAGATACCGCGTCCCATGCGCCGGTTGTGGCATATAGCGCTTCAAGCTCGTTCATCTTCAGGATTTCTTTGAATTGGGAGGTATCCCCTGGCCTTCCGCTGATGACCTTCATCAATATTATTACGTGCAGGTCAAGTCCGGTTTTCTGAAAATCAACTGAGGCAACATACTTCCGGATCACCCCTAGCCTTTCCAGACGCTTCAAACGCTGGAGGAGAGTGTTGTGATGGACTCCTATTGCTTTTGCGATTTCCTTTATGGGTTGTTTGGCATTGACCCGCAGTTGATCCAAGAGAGATAGATCCGTCTCGTCCAGTTTCATTTTAATCAAACCCCGCCCTTTTTTTTTCAGTTCTGAGTGATTTACATTATTTCTGCATATAATATGGGCAAATATTTAAAAAAACTCGTATTTCTTATGGAAATTAATAAAATATGTAATGAAAATATGTGTAAATACATATTATAGGAATATCTTTGTCGCTTGATAAAAACTGCAAATTACTTTATTTATCACTTGCGACTTTTCGGTACGCCTCCCGAAAAGGCATTCCCTTTCTTACAAGGTCATATACTCTCTGCGTAGCGAACAGTTCCGGCGTCATGGCAGCTTTAAGTTTTTGGTTGTCGGTTTCAAGTTTCCGGAAGAGCTTTGTCATTATGCGGAGAGAAGCAGATGTTATGTGGAGCGATTCGAGCACAGGTCCTTTTGTAAGCTGGAAGTCCCGGTTGTAACCGCTCGGAAGGTTAAGGATGATGCCATTGATTTTTACGAGGTTACCATGAACGATGTGGGCATTTGCGCGAACCAGTTCGAGAACGTCCGGGTTCTGCTTCTGCGGCATTATGGAGCTGCCTGTACACATAGATGGAGGGATCGTGAAATAACCGAACTCCGGCATAGAGAAAAGAATGAGGTCAATTGCGATTTTGTTAAGGGACTGCATTATGGAAAATGAAGAGTATGCCACAAGCGACTCGTACTTTCCTCTCGAATTGGCGCAGTGGATAGGGTTTAGCTGAACGGATGCGAATCCTAGTTCCTTTGTTGTCATTGTCCGATCGATATCCAGCGGGACCCCGAATCCTGCGGCGCTTCCGAGCGGGTTTTTGTTAACGATGTCAAGCACGGATTTTATGAGCGCGATATCATCGGAAAGCATACCATGGTATGCGAGCGCAAGAGTTTCAATTGTTGTCGGCATGGCCTTGCGCATGTGGGTGTAGCCAGGCATTGGAACTCCCTTGTTGTTTTTTGAGAATTCCCCGAGAGCAGCCTGAAGCGCTTCTGCATGCTTTACGATTTGCGCGAGCTTGTCCATGAAGAGCAGCCTAAGTGCTGTCATGCTCTGGTCGTTCCGCGAGCGGGCGGTGTGGATCTTCTTGCCGACTTCGCCTAATCGGGTTACGAGATAGTTTTCTATTGCTGTGTGGCAGTCTTCGTCTTCTGCTTTTATTACGAACTTTCCCTGAGAGTGCAGTGTTCCTATCTCGTCCAATCCTTTTAGCAAACTGTTCAGTTCTTTTTTTGAAAGAAATCCCTTTGCAGCAAGCATTTTCGCATGTGCTTTCGACGCCCTTATGTCGTAGGGAATGAGTTCCGCGTCCAGGATGTAGTCGTTCCCGACAGTGTACTTTTCCGCATCAGGCTCCATAACATTTCCTTTCCTTTGCCAGAGCTTTGCCAAAAACAGCACCTCACTCCTGAACCTGGTATTTTCCCAGGCCTCGCTTATCCACTATGGCCTTGTGCGCCATCAGCCGTATCCCGTTAATCCTGATGAAGCCTTTTGAATCCATCTGATTGAACCCGCCCTCTATGTCCATGCTTGAGAGGTCCTTGTTGTAGAGGGAGGTCGGTGAGCTTCTTGCAATTGGCATAACGCACCCCTTATAGAGGCGCATTGTGACTTCGCCGTCAATCGCTTCCTGGCTCCTGTTAATTGCAGAGAGAAGGAAATCCATCTCAGGACTAAACCAGTATCCGTTGTAGATAAGCTCAGAGAACTTGGGTGTGAACATGTCGCGAATGTGCATAACCTCCTTGTCCATGGCAATACCCTCAATGTCCCTGTGTGCTGCCCAAAGGATCGTGGCTGCAGGTGATTCGTACACGCCGCGCGACTTTATTCCCACGTAGCGGTTCTCCACCATGTCCATCCTTCCAATGCCGTTTTCAGAACCGAGCGTATTAAGGTATTCGAACATGTCGAGCGGTTTTGTTTTCACTGTGCCATCCGAAAGGCTTTCGACTTTAACCGGCAGTCCGTCCCTGAACGTTATCTTCACGTCCGTCGGCTTGTTTGAAGCATCCATCGGGCTCTTTGTCTTGGAATAGACATGCTCTTGCGCGACTTTGGAGGGATCCTCCAGAATGCCCGCTTCATGACTTATGTGCATAAGATTATCATCCTCGCTGTACGGCTTGGATGCAGTCGCCTTGACAGGAATCCCGTGCTTTTCCGCATAGGCAATAAGGTCGCTCCGACCCTTGAACTTTGCGAGAAACTCAGGGTCTTTCCACGGAGAGATGATTTTTATTCTCGGGTCGAGAGCCATGTATGCAAGCTCGAAACGCACCTGGTCATTTCCCTTGCCAGTAGCGCCATGTGCCACATATTGCGCCTTTTCCTTTTGTGCGATTTCCACCTGTTCTTTGGCTATTAGAGGCCTGGCAAGAGAGGTACCAAGCAGATACCTGCCTTCGTAGACTGCGTTGCCCTTCAGGGCGGTGTAGATGTAGTGGACAACGAACTCTTCCTTCAAATCCTTCACGTAAACTTTTGAGGCACCGATTTTTTTCGCTTTTGCCTTTGCAGCTTCAAAATCCTCATCTTGTCCTACGTCGGCGATAAATGCTACGACATCAAAGCCCTTGTCCAGAAGCCACTTCAGTATAACCGAAGTATCAAGACCGCCCGAATATGCCAAAACGACTTTCTCTTTCATTATTTTCACCTCTAATATACAATCAGTTCCATATTACTCGTTTTTAATATTTATTACAAGGAAACAACAAAAAATATAATATTTGTTTTTAAAATAACAATCATAGGAAAGTCTCAGTCACCTTCTTCAAATCCTCCCGTTTCACAACAATATAGGTGACGTTCCATGCACTGAAGGTCTCGATAATGCTTATCCCTTTCTCAAAAAACTTCCAATATATCCGGAAGACAATGCCCGGTACATCCTCCGCACCTTCGGGGTGGACGAATTCCACTACTGCAAGATCATCCTTGTAATAGAGCGCGCCATGGCGGACTATGTCCAAGTCCTTTTTCTTTCCCATGGCAATGGTTTTCTTTCCGAATGAGATCTTGGCATCTGCCTCAACTTCAGCCTTGCCTTCGAAAACCGCGACTGCATAATTCGAGTATACGTTCACTTCGGTATCCACAAGGAATTTCTCTATTGATTTCTCACCGTACTTCCTGCTCATGTACCCGCTGGTTACCTCTTCAGCAAGCCTGTGCAGCGCAACGATCAGTGCGCCCTCATTCTTATCAGTCCCGCTCTCCTGTTTTATCTTCCTCGCAAGGGCATTCACGTTAATCAGGCCGTTCATAAAATAAACGAAAAGCGATGGCCTTTCTTCCACGTATGCCTTGACGACTTCCCCCGCAGTTATCTTCGTTTTCTCCTTTTTTGCCATATTGTTATTTTTATAACATATATTTTTATTTTTGTGTTTTTTTCGTAATAAGGTTTAAATACGCGCAATTCGCGAACAGATTACTATAAACTTAGAGGTGGAATTAAATGCAAAAAAGTGTAACAGTAAAAAAAACAGAAATACCTTGGGCAAGCTCAAGGGCTGAGTTCGCATCGTTCGGTGAAAAGGGAGGTCCGCCATCTACAATTTACAGCAGGAAGTCGCTGATGGCATTCTACACTGCAAAGAACGCATCTGAGGCATTGCGCGCCCTGCTTTCAAACGGAGTTTCTCCTGTTTCCCCAGGTCAGGTGAGGGAAGAACTTAAGAAATCGTGCGAGATCCTTCCCCACATGGCCACCCGGCTGTTGCTTGCATATCGGGCAAAGCTAGAGGAATACGGCATGAAGCCGAATGAGGTTGCGCTGTACATGGATTCTTCGGGCATCAGAAAGCCTGTTCCTACCATCGACCTGATGTTCGTTGTCATTGATGGAGGAGAAACCGAGGAAAAGATGAAAAAACTCGGCTCCATGATAATGAATGAATTGGTGAAAGGATTGAGAAGGGAGATGAGCCTAAGCTGTGGAGTGGCTGGGATCACGAATCACTTCCAGATAGCAGGGCATGATTTGCGCTTCAACACTGTCGGAAGCACCTGCCTCCCGCTGGGAACACTCTGAAAAAGGCGAGCATTTGATGCAAAGAACTACCGCTTCAGCAGTGCGGCTGCCTGTGAAATCGCATGATTCCCAATCAGGTTTCTGGCGCCAACCAGAACAGGTTGGAAACAGCCTCAGGAATAAGGCTGCTGCCCGGGCATCATTTCAAATGGCAGAGCTGGCGGCCACTGAGCTCACAGAGAAACTAAATTGCGAAACTTTTCCAAAAGATCTCGCGCACCACAGGGAAGAACTGAAGTCAGCATGCAAAACCTTGCCAGAGGTTATCGTAGGCGTGCTCGCGGCGTACAGAAGGAAACTGGAGGAGTATGGAATCCAGCTCACAGAGCTAAAGCTTTATGCAGAACTCGGCTCTTGCCACTTTTCCCCGACAATAGATATCATGTTCGTCCTTCCTTATGGAGAAATGCAAGGGCATAACCAGGAATACTCGGGCCGGGGAAACTTCCTGCTCACGATGTACCGCGAAATCGATAATGGAGTGCAGAAGGAAATAACCCAATGTTGCGCAGATGCCGGGGTTCAAAACGAATTCCGGATTGTGAGTTTTGGTGCTGCACCAGAGGATGTAAAAAGGGCACATGTACTACTCGGAACGCTTTAGCCGTCAACATGAGGCACCAGGTCAGACTTTTAATTGTTACTATTAATATTATATTGTATGAGTGCTCTGAAAACCACTATTGCAGCCCTGTCTTTTGCAGGCGCACTCTCCCTTTCAGCGCCTCTCACTGACAGGATTCCCATGCCCGGTTCGCGCATCGCCTACGCACAGACAGAAACAAATCAGGAGAAAAAGATAGATGAGCTGGTCAAGAATCTAAAAAGCGAAGAAATTCAAAAAGTAAAAGCGGCTTACGAAGAGCTGAAAAAGATTGGTCCGCTTGCTATTCCTCATCTGTTTGCCGTCTTGTACGATTCAAAATCAAATATTTTATCCAAAAAATTTGCAGAATTTGCCATAGGTCAGATAGCATACGCTAATCCAAAAGACTATAACTTGCTAAAATTAATTCCAGATTTTATAAATCAACTTAAAAGTGAAAATGCCAGAGCCAGAGAAAGTGCAACTGCAGCACTCCAGTTTATTTTCAAGGCTAATCCGGCTTCTACTGTCCTCGTATATGGTAAAGCATACGAACTGACAAAAATGCTTTTTGATTGGGGAGATGACGCGCGAAAAGCTGCTGCTGAGGTAATTACTTATGCCAATGAAAAAGAAGATGTCCAGAATTTAATCAGAATGCTGAAAAGCGATAGAGAAAAAGAGCATTACGCCGCGATCATGCTCATAAGAAATGGAAAACCATCAGTTACTCCGCTTATTGGACTGTTGAAAGATGACAAGGTATATTATCGTACACAGGTTCTCGTGACAAAAATATTAGGGGCAATCGGAGATGGGCGAGCAGTTCACAGTTTAATGAAAATATTGAACGAAAGTACCATTGACAATGAAAAAAGAAATGAAGCAGCCAAGGCGCTTTACTACATCTCTAAAACAAACCAAAAAGCCCCTGAACTCATTCAGAGCGTTCCTGCATTGATTCAAATACTCAGAACAGAAAAAGATCAACCCCGCCATTATGTTTATCCACGCGATGATGTCACTAAAACACTCCGTATCATATTTGAAGCGAATGGTGATGACCCTGATCTTAAAAAGAATACTCCTGCCCTGATTGAAATTCTAAGAAATGGCAAGAAAGAATTAAGGAACGCTATTGTCGAGATACTTTCAAGCAGGAAAGAAAAGGAACTGAATCCTGCTTTAATAGAGATGACGAATGACAAAAGTGCTGAACGCAGAAATGCAGCAGCCAAAATACTTGGGGATTTGAAGGATGTCAGATCGCTTTCTGCACTTGTAGGATTACTGAGAGACGGAGAAAAGTATGTTCGCTCAACTACCGCTGATGCGATCGGAAATATCGTGGAAGCGCATCCCGAATGCATGAAAGAAATAAAAAATCTAAAAATCCCATCTTTACTTATAAAATTGATAGAAGACGGAGAAATCTACGGAGTCGTCGGTATAATTATTAAAACAAATCCAAAAAGTCCCGAAGCCATTGCATTTATTCCAAGTCTTGAGCAAGCATTGAAAAGGGACGATTGGTCGCATCGAACACAGGTTGTTGAAATCTTTGGGCTGATAGATGATTTTCAGGCAATCCGCATATTAGTAAAGATACTCGATGACAAGGCTGTGCACTATTACGATAGGTATGTGCAATGCGACGCTGTTGATGCTCTCGGGAGAAAGGGGGAAGTGGCACTCCCTTATTTGGCTGTTGCCTTGCAACACAAAGAACCAGAGGTCCGCAAAAGAGCTGCAGAACTACTTCGTCCGGTAATTGAAAAGAATCCGCAAAATCCGGAAGTTTGGAAAATTGTTCCATTACTCGCAGAATCATTAAAGATCAAAGTAACTCAACCAGAGAAAGATTCCTTTGGCGTTCGCTATCAAATATCTTGTGCACTAAAAGAAGTAATGTCATGGCATCCGATCGATTCAAATTTTCTAGCAACAGCACGCGCCTTAGAAGAGGTTACTTACGATGAAGACGAGTATACAAGAGGGCGGGCCAGTTACGCTCTCTACACCATGAGCACCCGTTTTACAGGAGATGAAAAACTTCCGGAAGAGGTCATGGAATGGTTCAGGGGTATGAAGAAGATCACTGAATTCGGGCAAAAACATTTTCTCACATATAAAAAAGGCATGGGCGAGCTGGCTAAAAAATATTACGAGGCAACAGTACTTGCGAAACATCTCGGCATAACTTACAAAGATGATGAAACATACGTGAATATCGCCTATGCGCTTGCTGCCATGGGTTGGGATAAGGTGCGACAGCTTTATCTCGAGCTCGGCATCGAGTATTTCGCACGTTATCCGTATGAATTACTTGAGGAGGTTTATTCAAACAGGAATCCGGAACTTGCCAAAGGCAAACCTCTTCTTTTGGTAGTCTTTCCAAAGTCAGACTACAATGGCGCATTTTACAGGGCTGGTGATCGTCTAAAAACGCTTTCCCGATTTTACAGGGTGATAATATCAGAAGCGGGTAAGGAAGATGATTTTTTCAGGCACGTGGTTTATGCAGGCAGCCGCTATGGCGGAGTGGACACCCTTCTAATCGGAGGGCATGGAGAGCCGAATAAAATACGGTTCGGTGGCGGAGACTCGAATAGATCCTACCTCGATCTCGAAGATACGGGAGAGTTGTCCCGTGTAAGGAAGTACCTCGTAAAAAATCCCATGGTCATACTTCAATCCTGCTCAACAGGACAGGATGAACGCTCCATCGGAGGCCTTATCTCACGCATATTCGATGCAAGATTGTTCGCTCCAACTGAACCCGGTGCTCTCAGCGACTTCTCGCTTGATAAATCTGGAAAAATAACTAAAGTAGAGTATACAGTAGAGCATAATGAATTCCATCAGGGTAAAATACCGTGGAAATACAAACCTGAAGGCCCGCAGTAAGGAGCGCTACTTTTTTAAACTTTTTTCGTAATAAGTAACTAGGTCAAATTTTGGTAAGGCGGAAGAAAAGTAACACGATTTCTGCTAAATCGAAATATCTTGAGGTGAAATTATGGCAAAACAGATGAATGGAGAGCAAATGTACGTGCTCCCTGAAGGAGCGCAGAGGATTCTTGGCCGTGACGCGATGAGGGTCAACATCGCAATAGGATACGCGGTAGCGAATATAGTGAAGACCACGCTGGGCCCGAAGGGCATGGACAAGATGCTTGTATCAGACCTGGGCGACATCGTGATAACCAATGATGGTGCGACCATTCTTGAGGAAATGAACGTTGACCACCCTGCAGCAAAGCTCATGGTGGAGATTGCGAAAACGCAGGACAAGGAGGTCGGAGACGGAACGACTACCTCGGTCGTGATCGCAGGCAACCTGTTCAAGAAGGCCGGCGACCTGCTGGACCAGAACATCCACCCGACGGTGATAATCAAGGGTTACGAACTCGCGGCGCACAAGGCGGAGGAGATGCTTAGAGCGATATCTATGAAGGTCACTCCCAAGGACACCGACATACTTAATAAGATAGCGCTTGTGGCCATGGGCTCGAAGGGCATCGGCTCCGACGCTGAGAAGAAGAAGATATCCGAACTAGTTGTGAACGCGGTGAGCATGGTGGCCGAAGAGAAGAACGGTAAATTCGTGATTGACAACGACCTAATAAAGCTGGAGAAGAAAGCCGGCGGCGAGGTCATGGACACCGATCTCATAAGGGGCGTTCTCGTGGACAAGGAAGTCGTGCACCAGGGCATGCCCAAGACCGTGAAGGACGCGAAAATCGCGCTCATCGATGCGGCCCTCGAAATCGAAAAGACCGAGGTCGACGCGAGAATTGAGATAACCTCGCCCGAGCAGATGGAGTCCTTCCTGAAACAGGAGGAGAAGATGCTGAAGGAGATGGTCGAGAAAATCGAGAAATCCGGCGCTCAGGTCGTGTTCTGTCAGAAGGGCATTGACGACGTGGCGCAGCACTACCTCGCAAAGAAAGGCATAACCGCCATCCGCAGGGTGAAGAAATCCGACATGGAGAAACTCGCGAGGGCCACAGGCGCGAAAATCGCGTCTTCGCTCGCGGACCTGAAGGATACTGACCTCGGATCCGCAGGCCAGGTCGAGGAACGCAAGGTAGCCGGTGAGGCTATGGTTTTCGTGGAGAGATGCAAGGACCCCAAAGCAGTCACCATACTCGTACGCGGAGGGACCGACCATGTGGTTTCGGAAGTCGAGAGGGCGATCGTTGACGCGAGGGGCGCGGTTGGAGCCGCTCTCGCAGACGGCACTTATGTCATCGGAGGCGGCTCCGTGGAGATGGAACTCTCCAAGGGACTGATGGACTACGCGATCGAGATTGGGGGCAGGGAGCAGCTCGCCATACAGGCGTTCGCGGAATCCCTCGAATCCATTCCGAGGACGCTTGCCGAGAACGCGGGCATGGACCCGATAGACACGCTTGTGGCGCTCAGGACGAAACACAAGAAGGGCGATGGCATTGCTTTTGGCGTTGACGTGCATGCTGGCAAGGTCGATGACCTGAAGGTAAAGGGCATATTTGAGCCTTCGCGCGTGAAGAAGCAGGCGATAAGCTCGGCGACAGAGACCGCACGCCTCGTGCTCAGGATTGATGACATCATCAGCTCGAGAGGCAAGAGCGGCGGAGGCATGCCACCTGGCGGAATGCCGGGCGGCATGGGAGAGATGGATTAGAATTTTCTTTTATTTTTCTTTTTTTCTTAGGATCGAAAAGAGACCAGAGTGAATTCCAATGAAAACGAAAAAAACATTGTTGTTAAAACCAGTGCCGGTTGAAGCGAGAATTGTGGAGTTCAAGAAAATCGCGCTGAACACCGAATTGCCACCCGAAGCACGAGGTTACGCGCTCAATTCCCTGTCGAAAATGGGAAAGAAGGCGCTTGAACCGCTTCTAGATTTCATCGTTAGAACGGAGAAGGATGACGACATGCAGGAATTTGCGGCACAACTTGTTGACAGGATGAGGCAGAGGGGCAGCGCGAGCCGTGAACGGTGAACTGATCGCGCATCTTTTTATTTCTTACAAACCGAAACCACTGCGACTGGTCTAGTAATTTTCCGCGACACCGTTCGATATCTTGTTTTAAAACATTTGCTTTCAAAATTAATAACCGTATTCAGTGAGGTGGTTGCGATGGGTGAGAGAACGTTTCATGAAAAGGCCACTAAAGAAAAGAGGGACCGCTTTCTTTCCAGACCCGGAAGACTACAGAACTTTCTGGCTGCCGCTGGACTGGCATTCCTTTCCGCGTGCGGTTCTTCTCCTTCCGTCAAACCATCACCAACATCACTCTGTCCCATAAGCGAGAGCATTCAGCAGAGCGATCCAAGGCAGGAAAACAGACTGGTAATGGAAATGGGCAGAAAATATCTTCTTGATGAGAACACGATTATTGAGCTGGCAGACATATCCGTGGATGGGAAGGCTATCTTCAAGGTCTACGATAGGGGTACGATGAAGGTTCTTGACGTATTCCACCTTTCAGAAGGGGAAAGCATTGAGATCGACCTGGGCAGCAAAAAGATAACCCTTTCCGTGTGCAGCGTGAATGATGGCCATGAATCAGGCGAAAGGTCTGCGAGCGTTGTTTCCAGCGAACCGCTCACCCCATATCATGAACCCGCAGACGCCGGAAGTCCTGATGCAGAAATGACAGATGCGGCCGGCGCTGATGTTGGGGGAGATTCTGGAGGCGCAGACGTCCAGGAGGCCGACGCATCCAATGCTGATTCGGCCGCGGATACCGGAGGTAGTGATTCGGCAGTTGATATGGGAAATCCTGACCTGTCAACCGCGGATGCAGGAATTGCGGACGCGGAACCAGTGGATGCGATCAATGCTGATGTTGGTGAGGACGCAGGCCAGCCTTGCTATCCAGCCACCCTGTCATGCGAGTACAAACCGGCTCCCGCCAGCGAGCTCTACATAATGATGGACGATATGACTGGTCATGAATACCTCGTCGCTGTCGATACCGTGATGCCCGGGGATGGAACTGTAAAGGTGACCATGACGTTTAATCCAGGGCTGCCGCAATGCACCAATCCAGTAGGCGGCGTGTGGAACGATTGCGGATTCGCGTGGACGTGCTCGAGTGATAACAACTATGATTATTATTCAGCCGGACACCAGATAATGGCGCCGTTTTTCGGAGACTTATACACAATCAGCAATTTAACAGTGGACCATCAGTTCATGAAAAACAGCATAACCCTCGCGTGGCAGAATGTGCGCGGTATACTGAACATAAGCGATTCGCTTCCAGCTGGCGGTTACAGAATAAGGCTCGACGACATCGGCAGGGGATCGTGCATAGCGGAACAGCCTGCGATGCTCGGTTACTTTGATTGCAGCAGCCAAAAGATCGAAACGAGCCCTGAGGCAATTGTGGGGCCCACAATTGACAAGATACTGCCCGACGGCACTAAATTCATGATAAAGGTCTGGAAAACAGCTCCAGGCTACACCTTTGGAGCCCAATGGGCGGACATGTCGATCTTATCAAGCGAGACCGTCCTGACTGACGGAGAGCATCCCAGGCTGACCAGCCCGGCGATTAGCGGGTCACTCGCAACGGAGATACTGAACGACTGGACCGTGCACTTAACCAGCGACGGAACAGGAAGGTTGCTTTCCATAGAGCTTACCGCACCCGAAGGTTCCGCCCTGAAAACCTGCAAATAGAAGGGGCGCACTTTTTATTCTTTTTCTTTCTTAATATATAACAGGGGGACCAGACAGGTAACAAAGATGATAGACAAGATCAAACAGCCTAGAATGACCGGAGCGAAGCTCGCGTTTCTCAAGAAGCTTGCGTCCGATAATACGGCGAACTCTCTTTTACGGAAATTGGCCTTGCTGGACATATCGCATCTGGGAAGGCCAGCACTCGAACCGCTACTCGATTTCGTGGAGAGAGCCAAGGATGATGGTCCGATGAGGGGATACGCTATAGGCCTGCTAAAGGAATTCGACAGAAGGCACGGCAGCAATGGCTTGAACGAGGATGACAAAAGAAAGCTTGCACAAGTGCTCCAGAATTATGCGCTTGCAATGGAAGGCCTCGCCTGACCGGGCAATCCATTGGCTTTGAGTTTTTTATACTCTGATTCTTATTCTTTTTCTTTCTTAATAATTTAGGGGAAAAAAGAGGCAGCGAAATGACAGAATTTAAAAAAGCAACAGACATGGCATTCTTAAAACAACTTGCCATTGATCGGACTAATCATCCCATTGCCAGGAAGGGCGCTCTCACAATGATGGCCGCGTTCGGCCAGAATGGGAAGGACGCAATTAACGAATTCATATGCAAAACCGAAGACCCAAAACTCAGGGAATTTGCTAGAAATGCCCTGAACAAGTTTAAATAACCCACGCCTGAAGGCGTGGGATTTGTCCGCGTAATCAGAAGAAAGATGACAGCTGCATCTGCCTCGCCTCGTCTTTCGCTGCTCTCATAGAATCGT
>Ga0315273_10003219_pt1 | contig 19613 bp, 9 predicted proteins | sample YL17G02_0_MG_FD_205753 | JGI IMG/M metagenome (GOLD analysis project Ga0315273, IMG submission 205753) | Sediment microbial communities from Yellowstone Lake, YNP, Wyoming, USA - YL17G02_0 | ecosystem: Environmental > Aquatic > Freshwater > Lake > Sediment | place: USA: Wyoming | collected...
CTCGAGACAGGTCGCGCAGGCTGTCGCTCAATTTCGTTAATTTACGCTCGCTGATCTCGGCGTTGTAAACGACTGCGGCAATTATGTTACCCATCATTTGAATCAGCAGGCGATCCTCATCCGTCCATGCTCGCGGTTTCAGGCCTTCCACCTTGAGCACCCCAATGGCTTTTGTTTCGCCCTCCACGTTCAGGGGTATGCCGTAGAAGGACTCCGGCTGCTTGTTGTCCTGAAATGGATCGAATTTCCCCCTGGTACCGCCGCCTTTAGTGCGTAGTTGCGCCAGCGAATCGGCTTGGAAAGGGGTGTTGTCCTTTGCAATGCGACCTGTCACACCTTCGCCCCAAGCGTAGGAAGGCCGAGGTTCGGCGGAAATCAGTTTCTCCTGGTAGCCCGAGGCAGCCCGGATCACAAGCCGCTGGCCGCTCTCGTCCACCAGAAACAGCGAGGCCGCATCGACTTCCACAACCTCCCTGATCTTCTCGACGATGTTCTTCATCAAGATCTCTCGGCCCTGTGCTCCCACCAATACGCTGGATAACTGGCGAAGGCTTTTGCTGAAGTCGGACAACTTCTGTTCGCTGACTTGGCGGCTGATTTGAGCGTTGTAAACGACCGTCGCGATGATGTTGCCCATCATCCGAGCAAGCAACTCATCTTCATTACTAAAGGTATCCTGGCCCAGCCCTTGAATTCGGTCTTCCAGCTTCAGGACACCTACAATCCGACCTTCGACTTTCAAGGGAATCCCAAGATATGCGTTTGGCTCGCGATCCCCTTGCAAGGCTTTGAACTTTCCCTTCCACCGTTCGTTGTGCAGGTCGTCTTTGCTATTAGCTCTAAAAGGCTCTTCGCGTTCAGCCATCCAGCCGGTAAGTCCTTCACCAATGTCATACAAAGGTCTTTCCTGAGCTCTCATCAAGGGTTCGTGGTATCCAGCGGCGGCCCGAATCACGAGCTTGCGGGTTTCCTGATTAAGCAGGTACAAGGAGGCGCCCTGGGCCTTGAGGACTTCCATCGTGGTGGTGACGATTTTGCTCAGGAGATTCTCGAAGTCACCCCCACTGACTAAACTCTCCGAGAGTTGCTTCAACTGGTTGACTCGGGTCCGATCGCGCTCCAGGTACCAGCCGGTAGTGGCAAGGGCAGCCGCGGCTTGGGGCGCCAACCGACGCTCCAAGAATTGTTCCTGATCCTGCGCGAAGGCTCCCGCATCGCCGTGGGCTAGCACGAGTGCGCCTATCGGCCCTGCCGACTGCCGGTTTAGGGCCGAAAGGGGCAGCGCCAGGAGCGAGCGATATAGGCGGCGGCCATCTCCCCCCCGCGGGGCGTCGATCCAATCGACGACGGACATTTTCTTTCCCGACTGGACCACTTGCTTGGCCGGGACCAAACCAATCTCGGCTTCCTCCGCGTTACCCACGTGGATTAAATTGGTGCCGCGTTGGTGGTACAACCAGGCCTTTGTCGCTGGCATCAATTCTCTGATCTGACCGAGAACGATTTTAACTGACTCGTCGAACGAACCGGCTTCGAGGAGTTGGCTGGCTAGTTTTGATACGTCGTCCAACTCCTTGGCCTCGCGGACCGTGTGGAGGCGCTGGCCGAACGCACTGGCTAGGGCTGTTAGCGCCATGGTCTGCCATTCACTCTCTTCGTGGGCTGGCGTTTTCGTCTGGAGTGCGTCGATACGCCCCAGCAGTCGGCCATGCGCCGTGACGGAGACCGATCTCCCAGTCTGCCAACCTAGCTTTTGTGCTAATTCGGACTCGGCCAATCCTACGATTGGACGGCAGATGCCGCTCCCGTCAGTGTCTCCGAGTGGCCCCCATACATCTGCTGCCCCCCGATTGAGCAGCCGTGCTACATCCTCATGTCCTGGTTCAATCCGGCTGTGACCGCGATCCAAACTGACTTCAAGGATCTCGCCCCCTAAGTTGTATTCAGTATCCCAGACATAGACCGCATCACACCTAAGGACACCGCGGATAATTCGACCAGCCTGTTTTAGTATCTCCCGGGCATCGTGTGCTCCCAGGCCCGGCAGGTTATCGACTTCCAGAATCGCTTGCAGGAGATCGGCCTCTCGGTTCAGACGAAGAGGCGTCCCCGTTGGAATCAGCGTGGATTCCTCACGCAGCACTCTTTGATAGAGTTCAAGATAGTCAGTGGCTGGTTGCGCCCAGTTAAAATGCTGGCGCATATTGTGGAGCTGGATGTTTCTCCATACAGCAGGATCGTTGCTGCGATATACGGCCAAGGCATCCTTCATGGACTTGAGGAATGCCTCGTCGCTGTACTCGTAAAACTTGAATCCGATCCCCAAACTCAGCCCGCTTTGCAGCTTGAGCCCATCTTGATATTCCACCACGGAATCGCACAGCGCTCCTGTATGGTACACCAGCGGCACAGCTCCGAAACGCATGGCAATGAACTGGCTTATCCCGCTGGGCAATTCCATGGCTGGGATCAAGAAAATGTCACAACCTGCGTAAATGTGTCTCGCCAAGGCTGCGTCCCGGTTGAATCGGCTTTTGATCCAAGGTCGGTTCGCATCCTGCTTGCCCTCCCAGCGGAGAAGCATTTCCCGGGAGTCAGAGAGCCCGCCCTCCGCCAGGACTGCCAGCTGCAACTCTCCCAGCTCTTTCAGTTTGTCCTGCAAAGCCTGAAGGAATTGGAAGCCGTTTATTGGGATCAAACGACTCACCATTCCGACTAAGGGGATGCGCTCATCGGGGACGAAGCCCAACATTTTCTGGAGAGCAAGCTTGTTGTTCAGGCGCTTATCCAACGAAGAAGGGCCGAATGGCGCAAGCGCGGCAGGGAATTTGCGCGCTGGGTCGTAATCCTCTTCGTCAATCCCATTACGGATTCCTACCAGGTCACCTTCCCGGAGCCGTTGCGTCAGGGCCGGTTTTAAGACACGAGCTGGCTCGGGCAGCGGATTTCGGCTCCCCCTTCGGCTGGCACCAAATCCGGCTGTGAGTGGCGTCTCCCCTGGGACTTCGGGATCATCAAAGTGAGGGTTAACAGTGACAATCTTGTCGGCGAACAGGATGCCTCTGCCGAGGAAATTCACTCGCTCGTCCTGCTCGCCGATCTCCTGATAAATGCCCCCGGCATCTTGCCTGGCCAGTTGCAGCGATCGGCTGCCGAAGATGCCCATGCGACGCGGGTTGTGTATGCCGAGCACGAAGCGCACTGCATTGAACCGCTGCTCGCTTTTGGCGTGATGGCGTAGCCACCCCGGCATCAAGCCAGTGGCCCAATCGTAACCTTGGATTATCTCGGGAAACCACTCACCCTCCATACGACGGAACGCTTCATCGCTCAGCATTTTGAGCGCAGTCAAACCGAAGAAGATGAATCGCTCGTAATCATCAGGGTAGCCGTAAAGGTTGTCGCGTCCGAAATAGTACTCCTGCTCCACAAAGTAGATCGTTGGCTTCCCGGGGCTCTTTAGTATGTTAGCGTTTCTGGAATATGCTCCTAGCTCATCTCCTTCCGCATGGCTTGATCCCAGATCAACTCGCAAGCCGGTCACGACAGGTTCCAAGTTTGGAAGTTGGGTGGAGGCGAGGCGGTAACGTGGCACAAGAATGCGGGCATCGTGTAAGCGATTGGCCAATTCGTTAGCCAGACCATAAACGACGTCTGCCAAGCCGCCAGTCGAGTAATACGGAGCACACTCCGACGAGATCAGAAGCACTTTCATGGCATACGTCTCTTTCTCCGCGTTGACGAGATCCCACGGTATAGGGTGATTTCAAATGCCTGAGAGCAAATACCTCCGCGGCAAAATCATACTGCCGAAGCCACCAAGTCTTCATTCGCCCTCCCGTGAATACATCCCGGGCGAACCAATAGAATTAGGAGTTTGTTTACACCCCCCCCATGTGTAAGTCACGCAAAAAGTCCCGTGCAGTTAGCCAGCATAAGAAGTCGTGAAAGGAATCTTTTCCCTGGCGGTGCGAAAGGCCGGCAAAATGATGCTGCTATCACCTTCGACGGTTGGCGGAACCCTCCAATCGTGCCGAGTGTCGGGGGTGAGGGAGGAGAGAAACCATCAAGGGCTCGATAATAGACTGATCGAGTCGGGCAAGGACGTGGGCCGCACCTCGGGTGAAGTTGTGTGCCGCGACCGGCTCGGTGGCATGCTGCGGTACTAGTACCGCAAAGCAGCTTGACCCAGTTTAATCCTTGACACCGGGCCCTCTATCGCGTCAGTGCATGTGGTCTGTGCGGGTGACCATTCACATCCTTGCCACCAGCCGGAACACCAGGCTTCAGGCCCAGCCGCCGCATATGCTCGGGTTATCACTCCCTCGATCTCGGCCGAGATTCCTTCGGTTTCCGGGCTCCAATCGACCAGGCGTGGCGTCGTAGCGGGCCATCCGAGTATCTTCACCTCACGGCTGTCTCTCGTCGGGAATCATTCCGGTTCCTCCGCGATTGCGTCGAGCGCGAGGATTTTCAGAAACCGCGTCACTGCCGGATCACCGGCCTTGCGCTCCTCGCGCTGGATGCGGTCTTTGCCGCACACCGGCAGGAAATCGCAAAAACGGCAATGGCCATCAGGCATGACCGCGCCCCTGGTGCGAGCGAAGAAAACGCCGGTTTCAATGCCGTCGCCGACGATCTCCAGAATGCCGGGCAGCCGCCCGAAAGCCTCCTCCAGTGAGCTGTCGCTGAAGGAGCAGGAGTGGGTTTCACGGTCCCTGGGCTGCAGGTGCAGATATTCCCCCTCGACGCTTTCGACCTGACGAAAGCCCTCCAGGACCGAGAGTGCTCCGCGGTATACCGCAATCTGGATTTTCTCGCCGCCCATGAGGAGCGGCCTTTTCTCCCTGATCATCGACTTCGGCAGCCTGCCGGTTTTATAGTCGGTCACGCGCGCGCGGAGCCTGTCGCGCGAGAGATCAATCCGGTCGATTCTGCCCCGAAAAGTGAAGACGTGCCGGCCGGCCTCCAGGCGCAGTCCGGGGCTCGATTCCCCCGCAGAGAATGTACCGAAGGCACGCTCGAACTGGGCAGGATAGAGGCCAACCCCGATTCTTTCCTTTTCAAACTCCAGCCAGCCCTGCAGCATCCTCTCGAGATTCTCGCTTTCGATTTCCCACAAGAGGTCGGGCATACCCGCGGGCCGCGCGGCATCAAGCGCGTCACGCGCCTGCAGGGCCAGGGACTGACCGAGCGTTTCGAGAGAAGCGGAGGCCAACCTTTCCCCTGAAAAATCGCCCATGAATTTCTCGAGGATGGCGTGGACAACCTGGCCGCGATCCAGCGCATCCATCTGCTCCGGCGCTTCCTCTTCTGTCCAACCCTCCAGCCCCATCACCCGCTTGAGGTAGAAAAGGTAGGGGCACTTTGCGTAGTCTTCCAGCCGGCTGGGCGACACCTGTCCCGCTGCGGGACCGAGCCTCTCGGCGACAGCCCGAACCAGCGAGGGATCGGAGAGGCGCCCGTCGAACGCGGTGAGACTGGGAAGCCAGCGCGCCTCGTCATACGCCGCAGGGCCTTTAAGCAGGAGCGGCTCCTCGCTTTGCAGCTCCTTCAGGACGGCTCTCGACCATGCCGGGTGCGACGTCAACAATCTCAGGCGAATCTCTCCTTCATCGACGGCAATCTGATCCGGCCCCGGAGCCGGATTATCCAGGCTGACGGAGCGCAGGCCCGGGACATCACCCTCGGCGAGATCCCGCAGTCCGGCCGCCCTGCCCCGTGCAGCCGCGCAGACGCGCAGGAAAAACTCCGATGGTATCCGTTCGCGATCCGAGCTCTCATCCAGCCGCGAGGTCATGAGCACGAGCCGGCCGCCGGCCGAACGCGACGCCATGTCGAACAACAGCTTTTCCTCGTCGCCGCGCTGCGATTTGAGAGGCAGCTGCGATGAGCCGATGCGGGAGCGCTCGGCATCCAGCAGCAGCGGATCCTGGCGGAGGCGCGCCGGGAATCTGCCTTCGTCAAGACCGGGGACGATTACGAGCGGAAAACGCAAACCGCGTGCAGCCGCGGGCGTGAGCAGATTCACTCCGGTTTTCATGAAGCGCCCCTCGGGAACGCTGAGTGAGGACAGCGATTCGCTCAGCGCCGAAGCCAGCCTTGGGCGCGATACGCGGGGGTCGATGCGCGCGAGGGCGGCGGCATCGGAGAGCTGCGCCAACTCATCCAGCACCGTGGAAAACTTCTTCCAATCCTGGCTGGCGGACAGGAGCGGCTCCAACCTGGCCTGCAGCAACTCGGACCATTCCTTCCAGGAGAGGCGATCGGGCCAGCCGGCGGCAGCGCGGTGCAATGCCTCCCAGGCAGGAAGCAGCCCTTGCGCGCAAGACAGCCTTTTGCGCGCGGCCGGGACGGAAAGAAACCGTCCCTCCGTTTCATCGAAATCGCCCGCGGCCCGCGCCTGGGCTCTTTCCGATGCGCGGGCCGCTTCGCGCACCAGGGCCTTGGTCGCTTCATTCCACGCATCCACGCCCGAAAGAAACCTCGGATCGTTCGTGAGCGCCCGCCAATCCTGGACCGCCCAGTTCAGTGCCGCAGCCTCCGGCAGCGCTGCAGCCATCAGCTCCATCGTGATCAGAATCGCCTGGCGCGAAAAAGATGCCGACTCGAGTTCTGTAATGGCCACGACTGCGCGGCCCAGCGGCCTGGTCAGAAGCGAACGCCCGCCATCCAGGAAGAAAGGAAGGTCCCGCAGGCGCAATGCTTCGATCAGGATCGGCGCCTGCTCCTCGGGCTGCCGGAGAATCACTGCGACCTCGTGAAATCCTCCTATCACGCCGTCCCGCACTGCACGGAGAATCTCGCGGATGGTCTCGGTTGCCGCCCTCGATTCGCCCGGCGCCGAGACCAGCGCAAAAGATCCGTCCGCATCAACCTTCATGGATTGTCGGCCGGAGGCCGAACTGTCCCGGGGCGGAATCTGGAAGCCGAAGTCCAGCCGATGAAGCATTCCAAGGCTGTGCTCCACAGCGGGCGATGAGAGGGGCTCGGCGGCGGCACCAAGCTCGCGGGTTCGCGCATCGAGAAAGGGGCGGGCAAATGCGGAAACAGACTCGTCGAGGTAGGGCAAAAAATACCGGAGCTCCATGGCGTCTTTCAGCCGCCCCAGGAGAACCGTCTGCTGAAACGTGGCGTCGTAGATTCCATAGATGAGGAGCACGGATGTTCCGAGCGACGCGGCCGCGAGATCGGCATTGCCGGCCGCCGCGCGGAAATCATCATCGACGCCATGGAACAGTTCGGCCTTGCCCCGGAAGCGACGGTAAAGCTCGGCCAATCCTGCGAGATGTTCCCGGCGGTCCTCGTTGTGTTCCGAACAGATGCGGATGCCCTTTTCGAGCTCGCGCGCATCAATGCCCGCATCCCGCAAATCCCTGAAGGTGTCGAGGAGTGCGTCCCGGAATCCCGCGTAGTCCGCCACGCGCGCAAAAACCGGCGGCGCACTTTCGACGAGAAGGCTTTCGAGAATCGCCGACGCGCCGAGGCGGGGCAGCCTCGGTTTACGCTTCGATGCGCCCGCAGTTTCGGCTAGGCGTGCGGCAAGATCCAGGAAGGTATAAAAGCGCAGGTTCGCCACCGCATGCCCTTGTTCGGCAATTCGGCCCCGCAGGTAGGAGGCCAGGAGATTGGAGCCGACCAGCACCGCAACCGGGGCGAGCGGATCGTTCTGCTGAAGGGAACCGACCTGCTCGAGCCAGCATTTTTCCAGCGCAGCGAACGACCCGGTGAATATCCTGTGAGCCATGCGTCCTAGTTTGCCCTGCCCGGGGTACCCTGTCACCGCTTTTATTCAAAACCAACTAAAAGCCACCACCAAGACACCAAGCCTCAAAGACAACCACGAAATATAGAACCCACTAAACTATCGCCTTTCATAATTTCTTGGTGTCTTGGTGTCTTGGTGGTGAGGGGGTGTTATGCTATTTTTTCCGCTCCGGGTTCAATAATCTTGGAATCGAGGTTCCTCATGTCGCTTCGAAAAAAGGCTGTATTTCTGCCTCTCTGCCTGTTGCTCGCACTGGCGAGCTTTGGCGCTTCCCATTCATTTCAGCCGGATGCCTACCTTCGCCATGTGAAATTTCTCGCGAGTGACACGCTCCAGGGCCGCGGAAACGGAACGCCGGAGTTGGACCAGGCCGCAGATTACATCGCATCCGAATTCAAGGCTTCGGGCCTTCAGCCGGCCGGTGACGGAGGGAGCTACTTCCAGAAGTTCACCGTTACGGTCGGAGGCAAGCTCGGTCCGGCGAACAGACTGAGCGTCAAGAGCGCGGGGAGCTCTTTCGAGGCCGCGGTTGCCAGGGATTTCCTTCCCATCGGCATGGGAGAGAAGACTTCGAACAGCGGGGAGTTGATCTTTGCCGGCTACGGGATTACGGCGGAGGAGCACAAGTACGACGACTACAAGGACATGGACGTCACCGACAAAATCGTCCTGGTGATGACGGATGAACCTGGAGAGAACGATTCCGCCAGTCCCTTTAACGGCAAGGAACCCACGCTGCACAGCCACGACAACAGCAAGGCGGCAAATGCGAAGTTTCATGGCGCCAGGGCCCTCCTTATCGTGCAGGATCCCGCCAATCACGAAGATGCGTCCAGGGACCTCCCGGTCCCGGCAGCCGAAATGGAGATGGATGAGCTGGGCATTTGCGTGGTCCGCATCACCCGCGGGATGGCACAGCGCATTCTGGACGCGGACAAAAAGAATCTTTTGGAGCTGCAGAAAACAATCGATGCCAAGGGCGCCCCGCAGAGCTTTGCACTCAAGGGAATCGAGGTCACCCTGGACGTCGATGTGACCCGCGTGTCCAAGGAGGTGCGAAACGTTGCAGCGCTTCTTCCCGGCGCCGATCCGGCGGTTGCCGACGAGACGGTTATCATCGGCGCGCACTATGATCATCTCGGGCATGGGGGCCGAAGCTCCATGTCGCCGCAGCAGATCGGGCAGATACATCACGGCGCCGACGACAATGCCAGCGGAACCGCCGGCCTGATCGAAATCGCCGCCGCCCTGGCCAAGGATCCGGCGCCGCGCAGGCGCGCTTATCTCTTTATCGCGTTTGCGGGCGAGGAGCTCGGTCTGCGCGGCTCCAATTACTGGACAGCACACCCCACCAGACCGCTGGAGAAGATGGTCGCAATGCTCAACATGGATATGATCGGGCGGCTGCGCAGCAATCAGGTCACGATCAGCGGCGTAGGAACCTCGCCGTCGTTTCCCGATCTGGTCAACGCCGCGGCCGAAGACGCGGGACTGGTGGTCAAGACGAGTCAAAGCGGCTACGGCAGCAGCGACCACATGGCGTTTTACATCAAAAACATGCCGGTACTGTTTTTCTTCTCCAACCTCCATACCGACTACCACCGCCCGGAAGACACCTGGGACAAAATCAATGCAGCCGGCGCCTCCAAGATTCTCGGCATGGTTTACACCATCGCCACCAGGCTGGATACCGTCGATCAGCGCCCGCAGTTCACCAAGGTCGACGAACCTGCGGCGCGACCCGGCGGCGGGCCGGGGTATGGCGCTTATTTCGGTTCCGTCCCGGATATGGGCGATGACGTGAAGGGAGTGCGCTTTTCCGATGTCCGTCCCAACAGCCCGGCAGCCAAAGCCGGATTGAAGGCTCAGGATATTCTCGTAAAATTTGACGGCAAAGATGTCGCGAACCTGCAGGACTTCACCTATGTGCTGCGCACGCACAAACCGGGCGATCTGGTCGAGGTGGTTGTCATGCGCGACGGCGCTCCGGTGGCTGTACAGGTCAAGCTGGAGGCCCGGCGCTGATGGTTTCGCGGCGCTCCGGTGCTCGTGCATCGCGAATTGAGCAGGGGGCGATGCCCTGGGTGAGCAACAAGGCTGTCTCGATACCCATGAGTCAGGTGTGCCGGCTGGCACCTGACAGAGCCGCGACCGTCAAGGAGCGGCGCACCGATGATGCTCTTTGGGACCGCCATTTGATGACCATCCCTGTCAGGGAACTGAGTTTACCCCTCCCTGACGGTCGCGGCTCTGTCGGACAGCAACTATCCCGGGCAGGGGCTCATCATGCGAGGCGTTGTCGACCTCGTGGAATGATGGTAGCATTCTAAACGGTTGCCGATTCCACCAACTTTCGGAAGGGTGTAGCGCAATGGAGAATAAGGACTCTCAAAGCCTTGCCTATGATTTGTTCCAGGAGGCCTACGAGCACCAGATGGAGGGTGAATTGGAGGCCGCCATCGAACTGTATCAGCGCTCCATCGAAACCTACCCCACAGCCGAGGCTCACACATTCCTGGGGTGGACCTACAGTTTTCAAGGCAAACTGGACGAAGCCATCGAAGAGTGCAAGAAGGCAATCGAGATCGACCCCGATTTCGGGAATCCCTACAACGACATCGGCGCCTACCTGATCGAGAAATCCCGACACGAAGACTCAATCCCCTGGCTCAAGAAGGCAGCGGTCGCGAAACGCTACGAGAATTGCCACTTCGCTCACTACAATCTCGGTCGCGCGTACATCGCCCTGGGCCTGCTGAACAAGGCCAAACAGGAATTTGAAAGCGCGCTGAAGCTTCACCCCGAATACGAGGTGGCGCAGGAAGCCCTGGCAACAGTAAAAAAACAGATCCACTGAGCAATACACCCGCCTTCTCGCGGAGGAATGCGCATGATTATGGCGCCAAGACTCACCCTGAGCGACGCCCGCATCATTCTCGAGGGCTCGGAGGACAAAGCCAGGGAGATCGGGGTCGACATGGACATCGCCGTGGTCGACGACGGCGGACATCTGCTGGCCTTCATTCGCATGGACAGGGCACGTGTCACCAGCATCGATGTAGCGATCAACAAGGCTTTCACCGCGGCCTGCGCCCGAAAAGCAACCCATGAATATGCGGCAGTGGCCGGCGCGGGCGGCCCCGCCTTCGGCATTCACGTCTCCAATCAGGGACGTTTCATGATCTTTGGAGGAGGATTGCCGGTATTTATCGACGGCCTCATCGCGGGCGGCGTCGGCTGCAGCTCCGGGTCGCCCGACCAAGACCGGGCAGTGGCCCAGGCCGGTGTCGACCGCCTTCTCCGACATTTGGGAAAAGAGTAAGCCTGACCGGAATTACGATTGACGATTGACGACTAACGATTAACAATCCCTCACCGGACAGGTTGGGGCGGTTGTTTGAATCGTCAATCGTCAATGGTCTGGGGGCTTGATGCAGGAATCCTGCGATGCGGTCGTTGCCGGGCACATCTGCCTGGACATTATCCCTTCAATTACCAGCAATGGGTTCTGCTTCTCTCCGGGGCGCCTTCTCGAAATCGGCCCGGCGATACTGAGTACGGGCGGACCGGTCTCCAACACCGGGCTGGCGCTTCACAAGCTTGGAATCTCCACGCGCCTCATGGGCAAAGTGGGGACCGATTCCTTTGGCCGGTCAATCCTGCGGATCATCACCGGCTTTGGCGCAGATCTCGCTCAAGGGATGATTGAGGTCCCGGGAGAGACGAGCTCCTACAGCATCATTATCAATCCGCCTGACGCAGATCGCATGTTCCTTCACTGCCCCGGCTGCAACGACACCTTCGGGGCGGAAGATGTCGACTACCGAATGACCGCCGGGGCGCGCCTGTTTCACTTCGGCTATCCGCCTCTGCTCAAGCGCGTGATCGAGAACGGCGGCGCCGAACTGGTCGAAATCCTGCTGCGCGCGAAGTCCGGAGGGGTCACGACATCGCTCGACCTCTGCATGCCCGATCCAAAGGGGTTCTCGGGCAGCGTGGACTGGCGCAAAATTCTCCGGACCGCCCTGCCCCATGTCGACATTTTCCTGCCCAGTCTCGAAGAAACGCTCATCACCTTGTACCCGGAAAAATACCGGCAACTCTGCAGCGGGGAGAGCGGATCAGCATCGGCGGTGACGCCGCAGCTCCTGAGCTCCATTGGAGCCGATCTGATTGCCATGGGACCTGTTATTGCCGGATTGAAGCTGGGCAATCGGGGCCTCTATCTGAGGACCGGAAATCATTCAGCTTGGGGGAAGGCGGGACGCGCGTGTCCGGAAAATCCCGCGCTTTGGTCCAATCGGGAACTCTGGTCGCCCTGTTTCCAGGTCCGGGTCGCCGGAACCACGGGAGCAGGCGACGCCACGATCGCCGGCTTCCTTGCCGCACTGCTCAAGGGCTGCCCTCCGGAAGAATGCATCACCATGGCTTGCGCCGTCGGCGCGTGCAACGTCGAAGCCGCCGACGCGCTCGGAGGCCTGCTGGACTGGGACGCGACGCGTGCGAGGGTTGCCGGAGGCTGGCCTCGAAGCGGGTTCGGCGTCGAAGCGGATGGGTGGGGACGATTTTCGGCCGGAGGAATCCGGCTCGGCCCCTTCGATCAACAGGCCTGAGTCATGCACCCGAATTCCAGCCAGATCCACGCCATATCCGATCGAACCGTGTGAATCCTGGTTCATCCGTGGTTAAATATAGACTGTTGAAGCCATTATTGATCTAAAGGTCGAATAAAGGATCGAGGTTGGATATGCCGCGTTTGCTTGCATACATGTGTCATCCGGACGATGTTGAAATGCTGGTGGGAGGAACACTGCACGCGCTGAAATCACTGGGGTGGGAGCTGGGAATTGCCACCATGACCGCCGGCGACCGCGGTTCCGCTACGCATACCCGCGAAGAGATTTCCCGCATCCGCCTGGCGGAGGCCAAGGCCGCCGCGGATTTCCTGGGAGCCCGGTACTTCTGCACCGGCCTCAAAGATATGGAAGTCTTCGTCAACCTGGAGAATTTTCGAAAAACCGTGGAGCTGATGCGCTCCTTCGATCCCGATGTGGTCCTCACCCACTCCCCGGCCGACTATATAATCGATCACGAGGAAACGTCACGGCTTGTCCGAGACGCAGTTTTCACCAACGCGATGCCGCTTTTTTCGACGCTCCAGTTTCCCGCCGCCCCGCTGGGCAGGGGTACCCCGGGGCTCTACTATGCCGACCCCATTGAAGGGCTGGATGCCATGGGGAATCGTATATTCCCGCAATTCTATGCGGACATCTCCGATCAAATGGAGAACAAACGCCGGATGCTGAGCTGCCATGTGTCACAGAGGGAGTGGCTCCGCAGCCACCACGGCATCGATGAATATCTCAATCAAATGACTGCCTGGGGCGCGAAATATGGCGGCGAATGCGGCTTTCAGTATGCCGAGGGATTCAGGCAGCATCTGGGTCACGGCTACCCCCATGAACCGATTCTGCAGCAGGCACTGGGCCCTGGTATCGCCCTGAAAAAATAAGCACCGAGGCGCTTTGGATAACCGCAACCGCAGATGCACCCAGATAAAAAAAGCCAAAAGCCGCCACGGATTACACGAATTATCGGGATTTTTGATGGGCTCAGCGACACCCAGGACAAATGGCCACGCCGCCAGAGATGGAAATATTTGATCCGTGTAATTCGTGTAATCCGTGGCGGCGTTTGAGATCTGAACGCTTCCCCTGTCTGAATCCGAGATGGGAAGAGATCGTTTCTTGAGAGCGCTGCAGGACTTTGGTATCTTTGGCGCTTTCCCCGGGGAGATCGTAGCGCCATGAAACGTTCGCCACTGGCCATCATTTTCATCACCGTATTCATCGATCTCGTCGGGTTCGGAATCGTCCTGCCCCTCCTCCCCTACTATGCGGAAAGCTACGGAGCCTCGTCTCTGGTCATTGGATGTCTCTCTACCAGCTACTCGCTCATGCAATTCATCTTTACGCCGGTGTGGGGCCGGCTTTCCGACCGTTTCGGAAGGCGCCCGCTCATCCTGCTGAGCCTGATGGGTTCCTGCGTGGGCTTCCTGATTTTCGGCCTGGCGCGCAGCATTACTTTCCTTTTTATCGGCCGAATGGTCGCAGGCATCGCCGGCGCGATCATTCCGACGACCAACGCCTATATCGCCGACGTGACAACCCCGGAAAACCGCGCCAAGGGAATGGGGCTGATCGGAGCCGCGTTCGGACTGGGTTTCATCATGGGACCCGCAATCGGCGGTCTTCTTGCTCCTTATGGTTATGACAAACCCGCTCTGCTGGCATCAGCGATGGCGGGTTTGAACCTGGTGTTCGCCTACTTCAAACTGCCTGAATCGCTCACCGACGAAATCCGGCAGCAGGCCGCGCGGCGCAGATTCGATCTGCAGACCTTATCCGACGCCTTGCGTAACCCCCGCATCGGTCTGCTTCTGGCAATGTACTTTGTCGTGACTTTTGCCTTCTCCAATATGGAGGCGACTTTCGGACTGTTGAACGAGCATCGTTACCAGTTGAGTGCCCGACAGACCGGTTATCTATTCACCTTCATCGGACTGCTCATGAGCCTGATGCAGGGTGTCCTGGTCGGGAGGTTCGTCAAACTCTGGGGAGAACGGTGGTGCATCGTCCTGGGCACATTTACTATGATATTCGGTCTGGGACTCCTGCCCTTCGCCCCTTCGGTTGCTGGCTACTGCGGCATCCTCGCGCTGCTTTCTTTCGGCACCGGCATTAACAACCCCTCGATCACGGGACTGCTCTCGCGCAGCAGCCATGCGGATGAACAGGGCGGGATCATGGGCATCGCGCAGTCCATGGCGAGCCTGGGACGCATCATTGGACCGATATGGGGCGGTTACACGTTCGACGCCCTGGGCTTTCGCTGGCCGTTCATCTCCGCAGCCATCTTCATGAGTTTTGCTTTCCTTCTGAGTATTAAAAGCCTGTCGCACGAATAAGCCGGGTGCCGATAGTCAGGGGCTGGAAATTCGACAGTCCAGGCTGGAGACTTCCTTTGTCAGGGCTGGCGGCGGGATTTGACCATGAGTTCGCAGCGGCGCCGTGCCCTGTACCTTGCACGCATTTCTGTCGCCCTTGCAGGGCTCCCTGTCCTTTCATGCTGGCAACCCCGGGCTGGTAGACTCACCCGGGGCTATGCTCTTACGCGCCTCCGGCGCTCCCGCGCTAACGGGACACCCGGATGAGCGTGATCAGGGTTTGGGCTTTGCGGCGGGTTTGGCCGCAGGTTTGGAGGATGGCTTCGCGGCAGGTTTGGCAGGGGCCGAGGGCGCGGGTTTGACTTGGGGCGGTGGAGGCAGAAGCCGGAGCAGGGCGTCGGCATCTTCCTTCTTAAGCCGCGCTGCCGTCTGGCGCGGCGCCCGGGAGATATCATTCAGGATGGTGGTGATGTCCGCCATGTTGGCATTCATGCGATTCATGGCGCGTGTCTTGACCAGCGGGAACAAGGTCGAGGCCAGGAAACCCAGCAACCGGCTCTCCGCGCGAATGTGGGCGTCGATACGCGCGCTCACGCCTGACCCCTTCGGCGTCAGGCTGAAGATGAGCGCAATCCTGCCTTTGAACGCAGGCACCAGCTTGTGATTCAAAGCCCCGGTGCCGTAAAAAACGTGGCGGCTGATCGATTGCTCGATTGGAAAGATATCCCCCGCGATGCCGGTCGGGTCGTCCACATGAATCCCGCCCCCCTGCAATCTCGCCTTGTAGCGCGGCGTAAAATCGTAGGCTTCCCAAATGTGCGCAAGGAGCATGGGTGAACGCAGCAGTCCGTCCAGCAGAGCAGGATTGACCGGCAGATCGAATGTGCCCGAAATGGAAACATCGGGCGATTTGATCACGACTTGCGCCTGCGATTGAAGCGCCGGATCCGCGGGGAATACACAGGTCGAGACAAGAAGATGGAGCGCGACCAGAGCGCCCCCCCTGCCAAGCCAGGCCGATTTTCCCGTTCCGTTCATTCCCCGATTCCCTCTCTTCGCCCTCGGGGCTCCGTGCAGAACCCCCATCGTGGGCATCAGGGCTCAAAGATTAGCGCGCCGGCAAGCTATTGTCACTAGGCAGAAAACCCATGAAGATCCGCGGTTGGAAGGAATTGCGGCGGCTTGCGCAGGCGGGTCGCCTGCTCGTAAGCATAGGCGATCCTGATGAGCCTGGGTTCACTCCATGCTGCGCCGAAGAACGAAATGCCGACGGGCAATCCGAAAATGAATCCGGCAGGAACGTTGATGTTCGGATAACCCGCAACCGCTGCCGGCGTCGAACTTCCACCCGTGAAGTGATCCCCGTTGATGAGATCCGTGGGCCACGCCGGTCCTCCGGTCGGGGCAACCAGTGCGTCGAGGCGATGTTTCTTCAGCACTGCGTCGATGCCTTCGATTCTCGAGAGCCGGTGATTCCGCGCCAGCGCTTTGCGGTAGGCCTGGCTCGTCGGAGGCCCCTTGGACTGGGCCTTGAGAAAAAGGTCCTGGCCGAAGTAAGGCATTTCGCTTGCGCGGTTACGTTCGTTGAATTCAATAAGATCCTTCAACGAACGGACCGGAGCCTTCGGCCCAAGGCCCGTTAGATAGGCGTTCAGATCCGCCTTGAACTCGAACAGCAACACTTCGGTTTCCGAATCGTCAAACTTGCCGAAGGTCGGGATGTCGGCGGGGTCGATCAGTTCTGCTCCCTGGTGCTTCATCGCCTGCAGCGCGTCCTCCATCAGCTTGTCCACGCGTTCGCTGAAGGCGAAGAATTTGCGTGCGACACCAATGCGGACACCCTTCAGACCGTTCGGATCAAGATAGCGCGCAAAATCGTTATGGTTGCCACCCCGTGCGGCTCCGGTGGCTGCATCCGCCGGATCCGCGCCCGCAAGGACGCCGAGCAGAATGGCCGCATCGGCGACGCTCCGGGCCATCGGTCCGGCGGTATCCTGGCTGTGTGCGATCGGGATAATCCCCGTCCGGCTGACCAGGCCCAGTGTCGGTTTGATTCCGACGATTCCGTTTGCGGATGACGGGCACACGATCGATCCGTCTGTTTCCGTTCCTACGGCGACTGCGCAAAAGTTCGCGGATACCGCAGCTCCGGAGCCGGAGCTGGAACCGCAGGGATTTCTGTCCAGGGCGTAGGGATTTCGTGTCTGACCGCCTCTTCCGCTCCATCCGCTGGTTGATTTGCCGGAACGGAAATTCGCCCACTCGCTCAGGTTCGTCTTGCCCAGGATGACGGCGCCCGCCTCACGCAGTTTTCGGACGATGAAGGAATCCTGCCCGGGGACAGACCCTGCGAGCGCCAGCGATCCCGCCGTCGTCGACATACGGTCCGCGGTGCCGATGTTGTCCTTGATCAGGACAGGTATTCCATGAAGCGGGCCGCGCACCTTCCCGGATCGGCGTTCTTCATCCATGGCGCGGGCCGCCGCCGGGGCGTCGGGATTCAGTTCGATGACGCTGTTGACCTTGGGGCCGCCTTTGTCGATTTGCTCGATGCGAGCCAGGTACTTTTCGGCCAGCACGACTGAGGTCAAAGCGCCGGACCTCATGCTCTGCTGCAGACTCAAAATGCCGGCTTCCTCGAATTCGAAGGGCGCGGCCTGCGCCGGGGAATCCCCGGCGCCGTAACCCGCCCCCCTGGACGAAACCGCGGCCGCAACGCCGCCGGCGACCGAGCGCTTCAGAAAATCCCTGCGTTCCATGCTATTCCTTTTTCTCGGTTTTTTTCGGAGTCAGGTTGTCGAAATTCATGGCGGCGTTGAACAAAAGCATATAACTGCCGCTGGTCTCCATCCGCCAGAATGGATTGTTCGCGAAGAAGAGAATGTGGCCCTTCCCCAGCGGGGCATCGATAACGGCCGGCTTGCCCGCCAGTTCCGATCCGCCTCCGAGCATGCCGCTGAGCAGAAGTTCCTTTTCCGGCGCCCATCTCAGGATGGTCCTCGGGCGCTGGTCTTCGGGCGGCAGGAGGAAGCGCGCCTGCTCGCGATATTCGGCCGGGATTCCGCCCTCCGCCTCGTCCCTTTTCGGCGGAATAAAGAGCGGCCGGGCCTGCGGAACATCGGGATCGTTCAGACTGCCCCGGCCGGTCTCTCTCCCGCCGGGCAGTGCGCCGCCGAATGCGCCGCCCCCGCCTCCGCCCCCCAAGGCGGCGAAACCCGTGATGAGATTGAGTACCGGCGCCCCGCTGAAGTAAAGAGGCAGTTTGTCTCCATACCCGTAGGTGATCGGGCTTTTGCTGTCGGCGATTTCAGAGTTCAAGATGCTGCCGCGCAGCTGCAGTTGCCTGGCCTCGACGATCGAAAGACCCTCGACCAACCCGTAATCAATCGGGATGGAACTGTTGCCCATGACGGGAACGAAAAGACCCCCATCTTCTACAAAGCGCCTGAGGTTGATCAGCCCTTCGAGCCCCATGCCGCCGCGCATGTCGTCGGTCTGGGCGCCGTTCGGCCCGGTCAGATTGGGGTACTTCTCGGTCGCTTTCCATGGAACCGGCTCGCCCCGCACCGGCAACCCGTTGACGAGGCGCTGAGCCGATCCGCCGACGGGTGGAAACACGATGACATCGTACTTGCTCTTGAGGTCCGCGGTCTTGCGGACATCCTGGTCGGAAATGTAGGCATAGGGAATGCCCAGAGTGTCGAATGCCAGGCGGTACCAGCCCTCATTCTGCGTGCTGGTCCAGGTGTGCAGGATGGCGATGCGCGGCACCGCCAGCGCGTGCGCGGCGACTTTCGGCATTTCGGTGAGCAGATAGCCGGTCAACCCGAGTGGCTCCATTGCCGCGGCAAGCTTGCCTTTCAGTTCGTCCGACATCGGGATGACGAAAGAACCGCGCGCGAATTTCTGTCCTGAGGCCTCGAAGCTCTCCTCCGCGGCAAGAATTTTTACTTCCGGCAGGCGAAACCGGAGAATGGCCAGACTGGTGTCGGCTGTGTTGTTGATGGCCGCCGCCGCGGCGCCCGTCCCCTGCAAACTTCCCCTGGGCCTGGCGTCGGAAGCCAGCAGGGTCATCGTCCCCTTTAGAATTGCGGCGTCTTTGACCCGCACGGTCTTGACGTTCTTGAGGGCGCCCAATGTCCAGCCCGTGTCGTCATAGGGCCGGGGTTCGTTGACATTGAAATACTGGGTATCCAGCAGCATGTCCGCCATGCGCGAATAGGGCTGGTCCATGCGCACGATATAACTGCCCGCGGCAAAATCTCCGTCCTTCGTCTTGATGGCCTCGGAGGATACATGGACTTCGCATCCCTGCCGCCTGAGCAGGTTCACCAGATCGGCGGCGTCGAAGGTTCTCTTTTCGTCCGCGGGTATCACATAGGCCGCTGGCCCCTCGGTGGCTGCCTTGGCGACCGCCCGCTTGCCTTTGAGATAGAAATTGTTCAGAAGCTTGTCCCGATTTCCGGCGACATAACTCATCGCCATCAGGACCCCGCTCTGCTGGAGGTTGATATTGTTCCGGATCGACCACTTCACCGGGGAGTAAGGCGGATTCGGACGATACCAGGCCCGCGCAGTCTGCGATCTTTGAACGGTACGCTCGGAAGTGTCCGCCCCCGTTCCGCCGAAGGTTTCATAAAAACGGCCGATCGAGTTGTGGCCGTTCGCGATGTAGAACATGTAGTTGGGGGCCCAGCCATCGTAAAAACCCTGCGTCCAGACACCGGGCACGCCGCGCTTGGCGAACTCCTCGACCTCGTGATAAGCCAGCTCCTGCCACTCGTTGAGCACGATGGGATCAAGCCAGGCGTTGTAGGGCCCGCTCCCGGTTGAAATGTACAGGAACGGCACGGACTCGTGCAGGTCGTGCAGGACCGTGGGATGCCACTCCAGGAAGTT
>Ga0315273_10003220_pt1 | contig 19612 bp, 13 predicted proteins | sample YL17G02_0_MG_FD_205753 | JGI IMG/M metagenome (GOLD analysis project Ga0315273, IMG submission 205753) | Sediment microbial communities from Yellowstone Lake, YNP, Wyoming, USA - YL17G02_0 | ecosystem: Environmental > Aquatic > Freshwater > Lake > Sediment | place: USA: Wyoming | collected...
CGGACACGGGGGGGAAGTAGCGAGTCGGCGTTCCGGCGACCGGGCAGTCCTCAGGCCGGCCCGGCCGTGCGCGCCGGCTCGCTCGCGTGCTCCAGCTCCTCGATCCAGACCCGCAGCAACTCGGCCGCGGCCAGCATCGAGGCTGGGTCGCCGACGGGCTCGGCGCACGAGCCGCCCGCACTCAGCCGCAGCGTCGCCGGCACGTGGCCGGTGGCGTGCCCCGTGGCCCGCGCGGCCTCGACCCAGCCCCGCGCGCGTGCCTGTGCCGCGGCGCTGCGCTGATGAACGCGCAGGTACGCGGTCACGAAGGCCCCCAGCGATGCGGTCGAGATGCGCTCGCTGGCGGGCGCTTCGCGCAGCCCGAAGGGCGTGAGCAGCTCGCGCTCGAGCGTGGCGACGAGGCGCTGGGCGCGCTCGGGCGGCAGCAGTGCGGGCGGCAGGCTCACGGCCAGCGCCTGCGCGGGCGAGAGGCCACGCACCGCGCCCTGGGGCGTGAGCGCTTCGTAGAGTCGGTCGTTCTCGTCGTCCCAGAAGGCGTCGCCGAAGAGCTTCTGGTGCTCGTGCGCCCACGCCAGGTAGAAGGCGCCGGTCTCCCGGCGTGAAAGCAGACGTGATAACTGCGCCATGGCCACCAGCGCGTGGTACCAGAGCGCGTTCAGGTCCACCCGCTTCACGCCGTCCACCGCGAGCAGGCCGTCGGTGTCCACGCGCACTCCGTGGCGCGTGCCCTGCCGGAGCGCCTGCATCACGCCCTCGAGTGCCGGGTAGAGCGTCTGCGAGAGGAAGGCGCTGTCGGCGCTGCGGCGCGCGTAGAGGTCGGCGCTGGCCACCAGCCAGAGCGCGGGCGCCGGGCCGCCGTAGCGCGGGCGGCCGTCCGCCGCGTCGAACGCTTCCGGGGCCAGGCCCTCGTCGAGATACTCGACGTAGCCGCGCAGGACGTCGCGCGCGAGTTCGAAGCCGCGCAGGCTCACCAGGGCCTGCACCGCCTGCAACGTGTCGGCGCCCCGTTCCTCGCCGGGTGGGAGCGTGGCAGCCAGCGTGCGGCGCTGCCCGCGGCGCACCAGCCCGGCGCGCAGCGCGAGCGCGAGATCCACGGCGACGCGGTCCTGATCGTCCACGAGTGGCTCGCGCCGCCGGGCGGCCTCGGCGGCCGGACCGCCGTGGGCGGCGGCCGCCTGCCGGGCGGTGAAGTCCGCGCCCGCGATCGCGGTGTGCCGCCAGCGGTCGAGGCGCGCGCGTTCATCCAGATCGAGCTTGGCCACGCAGCCGGTGAGCGTGTGCGACGGCGGCGCGCCCAGCCGCCCCGCGGCAGCCAGCGTCTTGAAGAGGGCGTCCTCGGCGGCGAAGACCAGGTGGAACGCGCGGCCCGGCGCGAGCCGTCCTTCCGCATGGCCCGGCACCAGCGCGTCCTCGCTTGTGTCGGCGGCCTCGTCGCCCGGGTATTCGATGCCCCGCACCCAGACGCGCGCAGGCAGGAAGGTGCCGTTGTGCCAGAGCGTCAGCGCCGGCGCCCACGAAGCGAGTTCGATGCGCACGCGTCCCGGGATACCCCGGATGGTGCCGAGCAGCCGTGCGCCCTGGCGCGGCGGCTGGTCGAGGCCGCGCACCACGCACAGCGGGCTCGCCGCGAGGTGTACGGTGGGACCGGAGAGGTGGCGGTAACTGACGACCACCGCATCGTGGCCCGAGAGCGCGAAGAGCGACTTCTCGAAGATCGTGCCACCCACGTTCCAGCGCCAGGTGGGCCACGGAGCGACCCGGAATTCTTCGAGCCGGACCTGGCCACGTGCCCGGAGGCGTCTGGTAGCGAGTTCGAAGCTGCCGGCCTTGCCGCTCACGCGCTCGTCGAGCCGGAGCAGAAGCGCGGTTGGCCGTCCGAGTGCGCCCGCGACCAGCAGCGCCTGCGAGCTGCGTGCCGGCGCACCCGACGCACTGCCCGAGCACGATCCGCCGAGTCCGTTCGCGAGCAACCACTCGACCGACGTGGCCCGCGATCCTGAAGGGACATCCTGTCCGGTGCGCATGAACGGCGAAGATAACGGGTTGCCGGGCCGGGACAAAACGGTGCAGCGACCGAGACCGGGACAACGGGACGTCTCCCGCTGCCCCGGTCTCGCGTCTCGCTGTGCGCTACAGCACCGTCACCCGTGTCACTCGCGTGTTCGTGCCCTGCGTGAGCCGCACCAGGTAGAGCCCGGGTGCCAGGTGATTGCTCTCGCCAAGATCGAGCGTGTGTCGGCCCGCGCCGAGCGAGCCGACCTCGCGTTCAACGACCCGCCGCCCGCTCACATCCACCAGTTCGATTCGCGCGGGTGCGGCACTCGGCAGCGTGAAGCGCACCGTCAGAGTGCCTCTCTGCGCGGGGTTCGGACGCACGGGATCGAGCGCGAACGCGAGCGCGGCATCGCGCGCGGGCAGGTCGACCCACGTTTCGCCATGGAAGCCCTCGATGCCGGCGCCGACGATTCCCAGCCTGTAGCCCACGCGGCTGGCCGTGACGTCGATGGGGTCCGCGTAACGCAGGTAGCCCGTGCCATCCGCCGTGACCTCTCCAATCCGCGTCCACTGGCTGCCGCCCGAGGACCGGTAGACGGTGGCCACGTCGCTTCCGCTCCCGGCCGCAAGCCAGGTGAGGTTGATGGCGTCTGCAGTCACGTCGGCGCGGACCAGGGAGAGCAGCACGGGAGTGGGGACGTCCCCCAGAGTGCCGTCAGCGTTGACATTCTGCGCGTAGATGTCGTGGTAGCTGCGACTGTCCTCCCAGGTGACGATGGCTCCGCCCGTGCCATTCGAGACGATGCTGGGGAAGTACTGTCTGCTGGGGTCGGTGCAGAGGGCCACGCCATCGACTGACCACTGGGCCGCGCCACCGGCCGAGATCCGCTGGGAGTAGATGTCGGCGTACGCTTCAGAGTTGCCGCTGCGCTGGTCGTGCCAGGCGACGATGGCCCCGCCCGCGCCGTCCGAGACGATGGTGGGGCAGTACTGGCCACCGATGGCGGCGCAGAGCGCCACGCCGTCGGCTGTCCACTGGATCGTACCCGCGGCCGAGATCCGCTGGGCGTAGATGTCGGTGTAGTACGTCGGGGAGATGCCGCTGCGCTGGTCGTACCAGGTGACGATGGCCCCGCCTGCGCCGTCCGAGGCGATCGTGGGGCTGTACTGATAACTGGTGGCGCTGCAGAGGACCGCGCCGTTGGCCGACCACTGGACCGTGCCAGCGGCCGAGATCCGTTGAGCGTAGATGTCGTGGTTGCCGCCACGGCTGTCCTGCCAGGTGACGATGGCCCCGCCCGCGCCGTCTGAGGTGATCATGGGGTCGGCGGTTGTTGCAGCGACGGTGGCGATACAGAGGGCCACTCCGTTGGCCATCCACTGGGGAGTGCCAGCGGCCGAGATCCGCTGGGCGTAGATGTCGTAGTTGGTGCCGCTGCGGTTGTCCGCCCAGGCGACGATGGCCCCGCCCGCGTCGTCCGAGACGATCGTTGAGCCGGCCTGGTCACCGGTGGCGGAGCACAGGGCCACACCATTGGCCGTCCACTGGACCGTGCCGGTGGCCGATATCTGTTGGGCGTAGATGTCGTAGTTGTTGCCGCTGCGGTAGTCGACCCAGGCGATGTTGGCCCCACCCGCGCCGTCGGAGACGATGACGGGGTTGTACTGATCGCGGGTGGCGGTGCAGAGGGCCACGCCGTCGGCCGCCCACTGGACCGTGCCGTCGGCCGAGATCCGCCGGGCGTAGATGTCCCAGTTGCCGTTGCGGAGGTCGTACCAGGTGACGATGGCCCCGCCCGCACCGTCCGAGACGCTGGTGGGGTGTAGCTGCTCGCTGGTAGCGGTGCAGAGGGCCACGCCGTCTGCCGTCCACTGGGCCGTGCCGTCGGCCGAGATCCGTTGGGCGTAGATGTCCCAACCGAGGTTGCGGTGGTCACTCCAGGTGATGATGGCGCCGCCCGCGCCGTCCGAGACGCTGGTAGGGCTGTCCTGCATGTTGTAGGCGGTGCACACCGGCACGTTCACGAAAGGATCGGTGGGCCAGGCCGCAGCGGTAGGACGGGGCACCAGCAACGCGGGACCGAGCAGAGCCGCGCAGACGAAAAGAAACGTTCTTGCCATGTGCATGACGACCTCCAGAAGGTGGCTCCCGGTCGTCTTGGTCAGGCTACTCCCCAGAGTATGGGTCCGGCCTGCCTGCCCGCCAAGCACTATTTCAGGATGTCTGTGGATGGGCGGTGGACCCTCGGTACTGGCTAAGCCGAGGTCCGCTGGCCTCTTGGCCTGACCCACCGGCCGCTGTGCCTTGCAGCGCCTACAGCGCCGCCGGTCGGCGGATCACGCCGGAGAGCGGCGCCAGGTCCACGCCGTCGAGACGCTTCGCGGTCGTCGCGCGCTTGAGCCACCCGCGCGTGAGCGGGGTCACGCGCACCCAGACCGCCGTGCGCTCCCGCGTCCGCGCCCGCTCGAGGATCTCACCCCAGCGCCGATCCAGCGCCTTCGGTGTCTTCGCGCGCGCCTCGGTGTCGAGCACGGCGTCCGGCTCGTCGTAGATGACGCCCATCTTCGCTGCCAGCGGCCGGCACACCGAGCCCGCGGCGGGCTGCACGTGGATGAACGGCAGGTGCCGGCGTTTCAACTCCCGGTAGACCGCGCCCATCAGCGTCATGTCCTGCGTGGCGAGCGACCCCATGTGGTTCGCGACCCCCACGACCGGGCCCGACCGGTCCAGCCAGCGCCGCATGGTGCCCGTCGCGCGGTCCGGCTTCGTCGTGACCAGCAGCGTGCCCAACCCCGGGTTGAGTTGCGGATAATTGACCGGCTCGAGCGGGATGTGGAGCACGACTTCGCGGCCCTTTTCGTGCGCTGCGCGGAACATCGCGCTGCTCGTCTTCTTGTCCGGTGCGAGCGCGACCGCGAAGGGCACGGGCAGGTCGAAGACGCGCTTCGCCTCGTCCAGGTCGTTGCCGAAGCCGAAGAGTACGAGCGCGAGCCGGGGCGCCGGGCGCTCGGATGGCTCCTCGGGGAGGACCGCGCGCACCAGCAACACTTCGTGCAGGCCGCGCCTCGGCAGGCCCAGGAGCAGAGTCAGCCGCGTCTCTCCGCGCACGCCCGGGGTCTCGCGTCCACTCAGCACCACTCCCCCCAGTTGTTCGACGCGGCGGCTCACCGCGTAGTTCGCCTGGAGCAATGAAGCGTCGGGACGGAGCCCCACGCGCCAGCGCACCGCACCCGGGTCGCCGCGCGAATCGCGCTCGCGCACGCTGTCGGCGGGGACGCCGGCGGCGGCGAGGCCGTCACGGATCTCGCGGGCGAAGAGCGCGACCACGCGGTCGCGGTTGCCGAGCCCCCAGCGCGCCAGCGCCACTCGTCCCTGGTCCGAACGCGCGAGCCGCCAGGTCTCGCCACCCAGGACGAGCAGAAATGCGAAGACGGCGAGCACGATGAGCGTGCGTGACGGGGCAGGTGATCGGTGTCTTTTCCTGGGCATGGGGAGGGGGAGACGAACGCCACGTTAAGGATGTGCCCCGGGTTCGTCAACGGACGAGGAAGCGTCGTCCGGCGGGCCGGTTGGGGCGCCTGGCCCGGCCGCGGTTTTACAGTTGTGTGACACCGGCCCCGCGGCCCGGTGTCACGCTATCTGTGCAGCCCAACCGCAGCGCTGGCCGGGCCAGCAGCCCGGGCCTGGTCTGCGGTGGCCCCGCTGTCCCCAGGAGACGTGTGACATGATGAACCGACTCCTCCTCGCCGCCGCGATCGTCCTGCTGGCGGCTGGGACCTGGACGACGACGCGGGCCGGCGAGACGGTCCGGAGCGCCCGGGTGGACGCGGTCGTGGCGGTCGCGCGGGGGGACGGCCGCAGGGCGGATGCCCTCCCGGCCGGCGTGGACCGCTGTTGCCCGCACCGCCTGACCCGGGTGGGCATCGTGCGCACCGGGGGCATCTCCGGAACTCCGCCCGGGAGCGCCGGATCTCCCGTGCTCGAGCCCTGCGCCGCCTGCGATGACTGGGAGATCTGCGCGCGCGAGCTGGAGAGCGTCGGGGCCAGCATGCAGGTGATGCCCCTGCGCAACGGCGTCATGCGCGTCTTCACCGCCGCCACACCCGCGGGAGTGCGGGTGCTGCAGGCCGCGCTGGCACTCCACTACGAGCGCATGAGCGGACTGATCACGGCCGGCGAGACTGTCCGCCTGTGCCCCGCGTGCCGGGTCATGCGGGGCGCGGCGGTCAGCGGGAAGCTGGCGCGGGAGATCATCAAGATCGATGGCGGCTGCATCACACTCACGACCTCGGCCGATCCCGCCATCGTGATGAAGATCCACGCCGAGACCGGGATCCCGACCCCGGTCCAACCGAAGCTCTGAGACCTCCCGGCCCGCGGTGAGGGCAGGCTCTGGTGGTCCAGTGCGGGGCGTGACTGCCGGCGGCGGCTCTTCCTGGTGTCCCGGTCGTTGCCGCGTCGGGGCCCAGGGATTACGCTGCTAGGCCATGGTCGCCCCCTCGCTCGGTGCCCGCGTGAGCCGGCGCGCGCTCATCCTCGTCGGTCTCGGGGTGGCGCTTCCGGCCATTCTGCTCGCCGGCCTCGGCATCTACCTGACGCTGCGCATCGCCCGCGTGGTCGAGGACGAAAGCGCGCGCTACAACAGCTACATCGCACTTCAGGTGGGCGAGGCGTTCGAACGCGAACTGCTCGCGGCGCTGCGGCGCTCCATCCCGCCGGCCGAGACCGCGGCCCGCTCCGGCGCCGACACGGCGGCCATGCTCGAGGCGCTGCGAACCGGCGTGCGCGGGTTCTCTGCCCCGCATTTCGTGTCCGAGACCGAGTTGCCCGGCACCACGGGCCTGGTCGTCGAGTCCACGGCGCTGCTCTATGTCCGCGGCGAGGGGGCGCGCAGGGTCCGCATGTTCGCCGGCCTGCTGCTGCGTGGCCCGCAGGGTGAGGTGCTGGGGGCGGGCGGCTGGTGGTTCGATCCGCGCCGTTTCCTGCTCGCGCACTTCGAGGAGGTGGTCCAGGACCGGCTCCCGGAGAACCCGCGGCTCTACGGCGGCATCGTGTCCACGCGCCGCCTGAGCGTGGCCCTGCTCGGGCCCTATGGCGAGGAGTTGCTGCGCGTGCGCCAGCCGGGTCACGCCCGCAGCGCGCGGATCGAGCCCCTGAGCGGTCCCTTCGGGGACTACGCCGTCCGCGTAGCCCCTGCGCTGGGGGCGCCCGCGGTCTGGGTCACGCGTTTCTTCGGTCTCATGATCGGCTTCATCGGGCTGATGGGCCTGGCGACCGTGGTGGCCGCGCTGGCCGGGCTGATGTACGCCTCCCGGCAGCTCGAGTTGGCCCGGCTCAAGACCAGCTTCGTCTCGAACGTGACCCATGAGTTGAAGACCCCGATCGCGCTCATCCGCCTGGCCGCCGAGACCCTCGAGTTGCGCCGCTTCTCGACCCCGGAGGAGGGCCAGGCCTTCCTGGGCAGCATCGTGCGCGAGACCGTCCGGCTCCAGCAGCTGGTGGACAACATCCTGGACTTCGCCCGGCTGGAGGCCGGCCAGACGGTGTTCCGCTTCGAAGCAGTAGACCTGCCTGCCATTGTGAGAGAGACTGTCGATGATTTCCGGCCGCGGCTCGAACAGAAGGGGTTCCAGATCGAGCTCGATCTGCCGGAGGGCCTGCCGCCGGTGCGGGGCGACGCCGTCATGCTCCAGCACTGCGTGCTCAACCTGCTCGACAACGCGCTCAAGTACTCCCGCGCGCGGCGCGAGGTGAGGGTGTCGGTCAAGGCGCTCGACGGCGCCGTGGCCGCCTCGGTGACGGACCACGGCATCGGCATCGCGCCGGCGGACCAGAAGCGCATCTTCGAGAAGTTCGTCCGGGTGGAGGCCGGGCTCGTCCACGACGTGAAGGGCGCGGGCCTGGGATTGTCGCTGGTGCAGCAGATCGTGCGCGCGCACGGCGGGCGCGTGGAGCTCGAAAGCAGCCCGGGCGAGGGCAGCACCTTCACGGTGCTGCTGCCCCTCGCGGACGGGACCGAGGCCCCCCGCCGGGGCGCCCGGCACGCACGCTCGACGGATCCGGAAAGGGAGACGGCATCATGAAGAGAGTCCTGATCGTGGAGGACGAGGAAGGCCTGCTCGAGGGCCTCGCTCACAACTTCAAGTACGAAGGCTACGAGGTGCTCACCGCGAAGAACGGTCAGGAGGGACTGCGCATGGCCCTCAAGCAGAAGCCGGACCTCGTGATCCTCGACGTCATGCTGCCCGAGAAGGACGGCTTCACCGTGCTCAAGGAGTTGCGCCAGCGGCACAAGGACATCCCCGTGCTGGTGATGACCGCGCGCAACTTCGAGGCCGACGTGATCAAGGGCTTCGACCTGGGCGCGGACGACTACGTCACCAAGCCCTTCGGTATCAAAGAGTTGATGGCGCGCGCGAAGCGGCTCATGGCGCGCGGGCCGTCGGGCGCCCCCGCCCCTGGCCCGACCGTCTACAAGTTCGGCGACGTCGAGGTGCGCTTCGAGCCGCGCGAGGTCCACAAGGCCGGCGCGCAGACCGCGATCTCGTTCAAGGAATTCGAGCTGCTCAAGTACCTGATCGAGCACCGCGGCCGCACCGTTTCGCGCGAGGAATTGCTCGAGGAGATCTGGGGCGTGGACGAGGAGTTGGGGGTGACGACGCGCACCGTGGACACGCACGTCTCGAATCTGCGTTCGAAGCTCGGGGCAGGTTTCGCCCAGCCGTTCATCGTGGCCGTGCACAAGGTGGGCTACAAGTTCGTGGAGCCGTGACGCCGCTGCGGTGAGGACGCGCGCGAGGCGGGTGAACGATCGGGGCGCTGCGTTGCGCGTGCCCGTCTCAGTCAGTTGGCGTCGCTTTCCTCGTTTCCGGCGGGGTGCCCGATCCGCGCCGCGGCCCGCGCCAGCTTCGCGAACTCCTCGAGCGTGAGGGTCTCGCCGCGGCGGCGGCTGTCGATGCCGGCGACCCGGCAGAGGCGCTCGATGCCTTCGCGCCCGAGCACGAGGGCTTCCTCCAGCGTGTTCGCGAGTTGCTTGCGGCGCATGTGGAACGCCCCGCGGATGATGCGGAAGAGCAGCGCCTCGTCGGCCTCGACCGGCGGTTGCTCGCGCAGGAAGAAGCGGACCAGCGTGCTGTCCACGTCGGGGCGCGGCCAGAAGGCCGAGGCCCGGATGACGAGGAGCGGGTCCAGCAGGGCGTGGTAGCGCGCGAACAGCGTGAGCGAGCCGTATTCGGGTGTGCCAGCGGCGGCGGCGAGGCGCGCCGCGTACTCCTTCTGCACCAGCAGCACGGCGCTCTTCACCGCGCGCTTCTGCTCGAAGATCCGCTCCAGCACCGGGGTGGTGATGTTGTAGGGGATGTTGCCCACCACGACCACGCGCTCGATGCCCTGCGCGCGGGCCGCCGCCACCAGGTCGAACTCCAGGAAATCGCCCTCGACCAGCTCGAACTGGGGGAGTTCGGCCAGTTCCTCGCGCAGCAGCGCGGCGAGCCCGGCGTCCTTCTCGACCGCGATCAAGGTGCGCACGCGGGCCGCGAGCCGCGCCGTGAGGGCGCCGGCGCCGGGCCCGATCTCGACCACGACGTCGTCCTCCTCGAGCCTGCACTGCTCGACGATCCGCCGGGCGAGGTCCTCGTTCACGAGGAAGTTCTGGCCCATGCGCTTGAGTGGCGCGAGGCCGCGCTCGGCCAGGGCGTGCTTGACCCGCGAGAGCTCGCTACCCTCGGCAGCGGCCCGCTCGCGCAGCCAGTTGGAGGCGCGGGGCGTGCCGCGGACGGTGCGCTTGGGAGGGAACATGGGCGCAGTGTAAGGGTGCGCGCGGGTGCGGGCCAGCGCCGGCCTCCACGGTGCTGCGCGGTCTGTTCAGGCCGCGTCGGGCCAGCCCTCGAGCGCCTCGCGCGCCATGTCGCGCGCGTACGGGTCGGGCGACCCGTGGGCGATGCGCTCCAGTTCCCGGCGGCCTTCCCTGCCGAACTCGCGCAGCGCATAGGCCGCGTGCCGCCGCACCCACCAGGCGGGGTCGGTGAGCCGCGCCGGCAGGGCGAGGATCGCGAGGCCGGAGCGCGTGCGTCCCAGCGCCCGGGCGGCCTGGGCCCGCACCTGCCAGACCTCGTCCTGCAGCGCGCCCACGAGCGTGGTCGCGCAGTCGTCGGCCCGCAGGTGGCCCAGCGCGCGCGCGGCCGCGATCCGCTGCTCCGCGTCGCCGTCGAGCAGCCTGCGCTCGATGGCCCGGCGGGCGTCACGGCAGCCGGCGAGCCCCAGCGCCTCGATCAGCGCGCGATCCATGGCCGCATCGCCGGTGCCGCGGTCGAGTGCCGCCGCGAGGTCGGGCAGCGCCCGCCGCCCGAAGCCGCGCAACAGCGCCACCCGGGGACGGTGCGGTCGCCGCTCGAGTGTCGCAGGGTTGGCGAGCAGCCAGCGCAACGCCTCGAGGTCGCGGTAGCGGGCCAGCGCGGCGGCAGCAGCAGCGGTGACCAGTCCGGAGCCGTCGCGCAAGGCGGCGCGCAGCGCGCGCCGGGACTCCGGCGAGAAGAGCAACGCGAGGCGGCGCGCCGCCAGTTCGCGGCGCCACGGTGACTTGTCGAGCAGCGCCTCGCGCTCCGCCGCGAAGTGGGGGCTGCCGACCAGGGCGCGCGAAAGGGCGAGCCAGCCGGTCCGGCGCGAGGCCAGATCCTCGAGCGCCGCCCAGAAAACGCCGGGCGTGGCCGCGGCGGCCTCCTTCGCGAGAGCCTGGGGGGGCAGGCGGTGCTCGATGAACTCGCACAGCGAGCGGGCGAGATCGTCCACGCGTTCCCGGGCGTGCTTCCGCTCGCGGCGCTTCAGGACGCGCAGCGTGAAGCCGGCGCCCGCGATCGCCGCAAGTGCGATGAACAGGGTGGAGAGGAGGTCGGTTGCCGCGGTCGGTGGGGGGCCAGACATGGCACGGGAGTCATCGGCCCGTCGGAGCGCGGGCTTGAGACGAACGCCGGCGTGCGGATCGCGCCCGCTCCCGGCACCCGTCTACGCGAGCGGGAGCCGGAACAACTCCTTCGCGTTGGCGGTGGTGATGCGGTCGGCCTCCTCGGGCGTCCAGCCCCGCAGTTCGCAGAGCCGCAGCAGCACCCGCGTGAGCAGCCCCGGCTCGTTGCGCCTGAGCGAGCGCGGCTCGGGCTCGAGCCACGGCGAGTCGGTCTCGAGCACGAACAACTCAGCCGGCGCGACCTTCACCGCCGCCTCGAGCGGTCCGTGTGCGTAGGTCAGGCAGCCGCCGATCCCCAGCCGGAAACCGAGGGCCAGGGCCCGCTCGACCGCCTCCGGGCCGTCGTCGAAGCAATGGAGCACGCCGCCCGCCCGCGGGCGCAACTCCTCGAGAATGGCGAAGGTCTCGGCCAGCGCGCTGCGCTGATGGATCACCACCGGCAGGCCGAGCTCGTCGGCCAGCGCGAGTTGCGCGCGGAACCAGCGTTCCTGGTCGGCGCGCGGCGCGTAGTCGCGGTAGAAGTCGAGCCCGGTCTCGCCCAGCGCCACCACGCGCGGGTGGCGCGCCTCCGCGCGCAGCGTCTCGATCCACGAGAGAGGCACCCGCGCGGACTCGCTCGGGTGCACACCGGGGCACAGGAAGAGCGCCGGATGCGCGGCTGCGAGCGCCTGTGCGCGGGGCAGGATCTCGGGCGCGCAGGCGATCTCGATGAAGTGCGTCACCCCCGCATGGTGAGCGCGGTCGAGGACGCGCTCGCGGTCCTCGTCGAAGCGCTTGTCGGTCAGGTGGCAGTGGGTGTCGATCATGGGAGGCGCCGGAGCCGCGTGGAACGCAGCGCGCGCGGCGCGCTCCGGCGGACGCGCACGGCGGCGCCGCGGCTCATCGAGTCCCGCCCCGCTAGGCCTTCGGGCCGGGCGGCGGCGCCCCGCCGGTCGCAGCCTTGAGGTCGATGCGCGGGAACAGGATCACCGGCTGGCCGAGCGTGCGTGCGGCGGGCGCGCCGAAGGCCGGTCGCGCCGCTGCGCCCCGCTGCTCGCCGGGGTTGCCCGGCAGGCCCAGCACGGCCCACAGTTCCTCGCACTTCGTGGGGATCGTGGGCCAGGCCCAGATGGCCACCAGGCGCAGCGTCTCGAGCAGCGCGTTCAGCGCGGTGCCCAGCTCGGCGCGGCGTGCCGGGTCCTTGGCGAGGTCCCAGGGGCGCGCGCGGTCCACGAACTCGTTGGCGCGCTCGACCGCAAGCCAGGCGCTCGCCAGCCCGTCGTGCAGGCGCAGCTCGTCGTAGGCCTTCGGCACCTCGTCCGCGGCGGCCATGGCCGCCGCCATGAGCGCGTCGAGCGCCCCGCGCACCGCGGGGTCCGTAAACGAGTCAAGCGCCCACTCGGCTGGCGTGGCGCCGGCGTAGCCGGTGTGCACCAGCTTCACCGTGCGGCTCGAGAGGTTGCCGAGCTTGTTCGCCAGGTGCGTGTTGCAGTGTTCCACGAACAACTCGAGCGAGAACTCGCCGTCGCCGCCGGTCGGGATGGCGTCGATCAGGTAGAAACGCAGCGCGTCGGCGCCGAAGCGGGCGGCCATCTCGACCGGGTCCACGACGTTGCCGCGCGACTTGGACATCTTCTCCTGGGCGTCCCCGTCCCCCGCGTCCTTCGCCTCGGGCTTGCGCAGCAGGATGAAGCCGTGCACGTAGACCTGGCGCGGCAGCGGCACGCCGGCAGCCAGCAACATGGCCGGCCAGAGCACGCAATGGAAGCGGCTGATGTCCTTGCCGATGAGGTGGAACCCGTTCGTGTACTGGGGCTGGCCCATGCCCGCCCACGCCGCTCCCGGGCGCCCCTGGCCGTCGAGCTCCTGGAACACGTCCTGCCGCGTCGCGCCGGGTCCGCCGGTCTCCCCCTCCCTCGCCAGCCACCACTTGCAGTAGGTGCGCTGCGGCCAGCCGAGGGCGGAGAGGTAGTTGAGCAGCGCGTCCGGCCAGACGTAGACGGTGTGGCCCTCGCCGCCCTCGATCTCCTCGGGCAGCGGGATGCCCCAGGGCAGATTGGGGCGCGAGACGCTCACATCCTCGAGCCCGCCCTTGATGATGTTCACGACCTCGGTGCGCCGGTAGTCGGGCTGGATGAATTCCGGATGGGCCTCGATGTGCTGGAGGAGCGCCTCGTCGTACTCGGAGAGCCGGAAGAAGAAGTTCGACTCCTTGATCGCCTTCGGCTTCTTCTTGTGCTCGGGGCAGCGACCCTTCTCGTCGAGCTCCTTTTCGCCCTTGAAGCCCTCGCAGCCCTCGCAGTAGAGACCGACGTACTCGCCCTCGTAGATCGCCGGTTCGCCGGTGCGGGGGGTGCGCGCCAGCGAAAGCCGGCGCATCAACTCCTGCACGGCCCGCTCGTGGCGCTTGTCCGAGGTGCGGATGAACTGGTCGTAGGCCACGCCGAGCGTCTTCCAGGCCGCGACAAAGGTCTGCGACATCTCGTCCACGAAGGCCTGCGGTTCCTGGCCGGCCGCCTCGGCGGCGCGGGCGATCTTCTGGCCGTGCTCGTCGGTGCCGGTCAGGAACCAGGTGGCGTCGCCGCGCTGTCGGTGGAAGCGCGCGAGCGTGTCGGCGAGGACCTTCTCGTAGGCGTGGCCGAGATGCGGCCGGCCGTTCACGTAGTCGATGGCGGTGGTGATGTAGAAACGTCGCGGCACGGTGTCTCCCGGGTCGGAACTGAGGCGGGCAGTATAGCGAAAGCGTCGCGGAGCGTGCGAGTGGCCGGGTGGCGGCCGGGCGCCGGGGTGCCGGCGCGGGCGCCCCGGGCGGGCTCAGGCGCCCGGGAGGTCTCCGGGCGGCTCGTCGGCGTCAACGGCGTCGCCGTTCGGTTCCGCCGGGGCTGGGGTTCCGTCGCCCCGGGGCCAGGGTCCGGGCGGCAGCATCTCCCGGGTGATGCGGTGCTCCTGTCCATCGCTGTCCCGCACCCAGACCACCTGCTGATGCAGTTCCGTGCGGAACACGGTGCACAGGCCCTTGCCGGTCCGCAGTTGCGCGCCCAGGGGCGGCAGCTTGGCCGCGCCCTCCCGGTAGAGGTTGAGCTCGTAGGCGAGGCAGCACATCAGTCGCCCGCAGGTTCCCGAGATCTTCGTGGGATTGAGCGTGAGTTGCTGCTCGCGGGCCATGCGCAGGGTGACCGGGTGAAAGTCCCGCAACCAGGTCGAGCAGCAGAATGCGCGCCCGCACGGGCCGCAGCCGTCGAGCCGCTTGGCCTGATCGCGCACCCCGATCTGGCGCAGCTCGATGCGCGTCTGGAAACGCGCGGCCAGGTCCTTGACGAGTTCGCGGAAGTCCACCCGGTGCTCGGCCAGGAAGTAGAAGGTGATGCGGTGGCCGGTGAAGGAGGCTTCCACCTCGGAGAGGTCCATCTTGAGTTCGCGGACGCCGATGCGCTCACGGCAGTACTCGAACGCCTCGGACTCGCGCAGGGTCAGGTGGTCCTCGAGGTCGAGGTCCTCCTCGGTGGCCTTGCGGATGATCTCCCGCGTGACGCTGCCCGGCCGCTTGAGTTCGAGCAGCGCCGGATCCTTGAGGATGACGCCGCCGATCGCCTCACCCTGCTCGGTCTGGACGACCACCCGGTCGTTCAGCTGGAGCCAGAGGTGGCGGGAGTTGAGGAAGAAATCCCTGCGTGAACCGCGCAGGGCGACCTGCACGATCTCGGACATCTCGAAACCTTTATGGGCGGATGGGACCCGCCGGACCGGCCTTGCGGCCGGGGCTTCGCGTGAATGGCGTTCCGGCCCTGGGCTGGCGCCGGCTATGAAGAACCCCCCGGACTCGAGGGCGAAGTCCTGAGGATAGCGCAGCGGAGGGTGGTTGCCTATCGGGACGGTGGGGGCATTCGGCGCGGGCGGGGTGAGCCTCAGGCCGCGGGCGTCTGCCCCGGCCGGGCGCCCGCGGCGCCGCAGGGGGGTTCTCGGACACAGTCTGGCGGCCACCCCGAAGAGTGGCCGCCAGAAGGTCAGGACAAGTGCCTTGACTCAGGGTCGTTCCATACTAACGGATGACGGCCCCCCGCGCCGTGAGTGAGCGGCCGCCCTGTGTCAGGCGAATCAGGTAGATCCCTGCCGGGAGCGTGCGGGCCGCCGCCACGTTGACGACGTGGCTGCCGGGGCCCAGCGCCCCGACCTGTCGCTCGAACATCGTCCGCCCGGCGATGTCCAGCACTTCGAGGCGCGCGGGCGAAGCGTCGGGCAGCGAGAAGGCCACCGCCAGATCCCGTACCGCGGGGTTGGGCTGCACCCCGGCCAGCGCCAGCGCGGCGACCCGCGGCACGTCCACCCACGTCTCGCCCAGGAACACTTCCTGTCCCACGGGTCCGACGCCCAGGCGGTATCCGTAACGGGCGCCGGCGCTGACCTGCACGTCATCGTACGCGAGCATGCCGGTCCCGTCGGCCGAGACCGCGGCGATCGCCTGCCAGTCGCTTGCCACCGTGCGCCGGTAGACCCTCGCATCGCTCGTGTGGCCGTCCGCCGCGTACCAGGCGAGGCGCACGCGACCCTCTTCCGCCAGAGCGCTCACGAGCGAGACCAGGGTCGGAACGGGCACGTCCAGCGTCAGGCGGGCCAGGTTGCATCGATCCTGGCCGCAGATCCTCGAGAACCCGCCTCCCACGTACACGGTGTTCCCGGACATCGCCAGAGCGGCGACGTCGGGCGAGTAGTTGACGCCGCCATAGCTGAACGAGGCGTCCGGGTTCCAGGCCGTGGCCTGGCCCGTGGTGGCGTCCAGGGCCGCGATCCCATTGCGCGTCTGTCCGCCGATGCTCGTGAAGTGCCCCCCCGCGTACAGCGTGTTCCCCGACAACGCCAGGGCGAAGACGTAGGGCGAGTAGTTGGCGCCGCCGTAGCTGAACGAGGCGTCCGGGTTCCAGGCCGTGGCCTGGCCCGTGGTGGCGTCCAGGGCCGCGATGGCTGCGCGTGCCTGTCCGCCGATGCTGTCGAACGTGCCCGCCGCATAAACGACGTTCCCCGACACGGCCAGAGCGGCCGCTGGCGGGACGAAGGTGTCGTCGTAGTAGCCATGTGCGCCCGGATTCCAAGCCGTGGCCAGCCCGGTTGTGGCGTCCAGCGCCGCGATCCCATTGCGCGCCTGCCCGCCGATGCTCGTGAAATCACCCATCGCGTACACCGTGTTCCCCGACACCGCCAGGGTGGCCACTGAGAAGGCCGGGCCCGGGTTCCAGGACGTGAGCAGCCCGGTCGTCAGATCCACCTGGGCGATGCCCACCCGGTTCTGCCCGCCGATCGTGCGGAACTGCCCCCCCACGTACAGGAAGTTCCCAGACAGCGCCAGGGCTTCGACGGGGTAGCCCCCAAAGCCCGAGTACGGCTTCAGGGACCACGGAGTGACCTGCCCGGTGGCTGCATCCATCGCTACGAGGTTGCGGTGGGTGGGCGACGGGTACCCCCCCCAGGAGAAATCGCCGCTGGCGTATACGAGGTTCCCCGATGCTGCCAGGGCGTAGACCTTCCCCCAGTACGCGCCGAGCAGCCCCGGGTTCCACGCGGTGGCCTGACCGGTGTTCACATCGAGCGCGGCGATGTAGTCCCGTTCCACGCCGCCGATGCTCGAGAAGGCGCCACCCGCGTACACCACGTTCCCCGCCACCGCCAGGGCGTACACGGGGTCGCTCGCCACCGGCTTCCACGCCAGGGCCTGTCCGGTCGTGGCGTCCAGCGCGGCAATGCAAGGCGTAGGTTGGAAGCCGGTGTAGGTGGCGCCGCCGCCCACATAGACCGTGTTGTCAGTTACCGCCAGGGCGCGCGTCGGGTTGACGCCAGCGACGCTTGCCGGGATCCATGCCGTGGCCAGGCCCGTCGTCATGTTCAGCGCGGCGACTCCACTGCGTGTCTGTCCGCCGATGCTGGAGAAGGAACCTCCCGCATACACCACGCTCCCCGACACCACCAGGCTGGTGACGCCACCGCCCGCGTTGGGGTTCCACGCGGTGGCCAGCCCGGTGGTCGCATCCAGCGCGGCGATCCGGTTCCGCGTCTGGCCGCCGACATTGATGAAGAGCCCCCCCGCATACACGACGTTTCCCGATACCACCAGGGCGGCCACGCTGCTGTCCGCGCCCGGGTTCCAGGCCGTGGCCTGCCCCGTAGCCGCATCCAGCGCGGCGATCCGGTTCCGCGCCTGCCCGCCGATGGCCTTGAACCGCCCGCCCGCGTACACCGCGTTTCCCGACGCCACCAGGGCGAGGACGGAGCCGTCCGCGTTCGCATCCCACGCGGTGGCCAGGCCGGTTGCCAGGTCGAGCGCCGCAATCCGGTTGCGGGCCTGTCCACCGACGCTCGTGAAGTCGCCGCCCGCATACAGCGTGCTTCCCGAGATCATCAGCACGGAGACGGAGCCGTTCGCGTCGGGGTCCCACGCGCTCACGCTGTTGTCGGCAAGGATGTGCGCCAGCCGATTTCGCAGCATGCCACCCACGCGCGTGAAGGTCCCCCCGATGTACCAGCCGCCCGCCCCGTCGGGGAGCACGGTGTTGACGTCGCCTCCCGAAACCTCCGGGTGCGTGCCCACCGGCACACCGCTCGTCGCATCCAGCGGCACACCCGACCCCGTGTGCGGCCCCACGTACGTGAATTCGCCCCCGATGTACAGCATGTTGCCGCTCTGCACGATGGCCAGGACCGGCTCGTTCGTCTCCCACAGGTCGTTGTCCAGCACCTGCGTCGCGGCCGGTGCGGCCCACAGGATCAGCGCGGCCGCGATCATCCAGAGAGGACGCCTGCGGGCACGGGCGAAGCCCGCGCCGACGCATGCGCGCGCCTTCGTCAGCGCGCCGGGAACGGAAGGCGGGATCGAGCGGTGAGGCAAGCCGAGGGCGGCCAGGGGCTTCTCCGGCGACGCCGATGCGCATGACGACCACCGCGGCGTCCGGCCGGCAGCCGCAACCTGAGTCGAGATCCTACTCCATGGACACAAGGATACACCCGCCCGCCCGGTGGGCGAACGGTATTCCGGCCCCATTCGATTCGCGAAGAATGCGAACCCGATATGAACGTTGCCCGAGAAGACGCTCGATATCTTGAAGACGCTGCGGTGCAGGGGGTTGTGGATCCGGAGACGCGCCCGAGCCGCCTCTGGCGGCTCCTCCGCGAGGGATCAGTAGTCCCACCTCGCAGTCGGGTGCGGGGGCCAGGAGTCGCCGGCGAAGCGCTCGCCGCTCACGCGCGAGAGCGCCGAGAACAGGGCCAGCTCGGGCGTGACGTTGCCCTCGATGGTGCGCAGCATCTCCTCGAGCACCATCAGGCGGCGGCGGATCTCGGCGGGCTCGACCTGCTCCGCCTGGCGGCGGATCTCGGTCTCGCGGTCGCGGTTCACCAGCTCCTCGCGCGGCGCGCCGTAGCGCGCGCGCAGCAGGTCCCGCAGCCAGAGCTGGTGGAACTCGACCATGCGGCGCAGTACCTCGCGCCCGGCGCGGCCGAAGTTCGTCATGCCCTGCACCGCCTTCCAGAGCGCGGCCGGGTCGCCCCGCATTGCGGGCTCGAGCAACGCCAGCGCCCGGTCGCGCTCCTTCAGCGGTTCGCCGTCGCGCAGCGTGAGCGCGCGGGCGAGCGAGCCGCCGGAGAGCGCGGCCAGCAGGCGCGACTCGCGGTTCGCGACCCCGACGCGCTGCTCGAGGAACTGCTGGATCGTCGGTTCGGGCAGCGGGGCGAAGCGCACGCGCTGGCAGCGCGAGAGGATGGTGGCCGGCAGTCGCGAGGCGCGCGCGGTGGTCAGCACCCAGACGGTCGAGGCGCCCGGTTCCTCGATGGACTTGAGCAGCGCGGAATACTGGTCCTCGCGCATGCGGTCGGCGTCGCGCACCACCACCACGCGACGCTCCGCCTCGTAGGGCCGGTAGGCCAACTCGCGCAGCAACTCGCGGGTGAGCGAGAGCCGGATCGAGGCCGCCTTGTCGTAATTGAAGACGAAGAACGGGTCATCGCGCAGGTCCTGCTGGGTCTTGATGACGGTGTCGTCCAGCAACCTCTCCTCGCCCGAGACCGGGAAGAGGAACTTGAGGTCCGGATGCGTGAGCTGGGCGGCTCTTTGGCAGGCGGAGCACGCGCCACAGGCGTCGTCGGCCGGTGCGTCGCTGCGCGTAGTGGCGGTCGCCTCGTCGAAGAGGCCGCCCTGGGCCTTCGGCCCGTTGCGCGTCGCGCACAGCAACGCGCGCGCGAACGCCAGCGCGGCCGTGCCCTTGCCGACCCCGGCCGCGCCCAGGAACAGGTAGGCATTGGCGTAGCGCCCGCCGGCCACGACCCCCCGCAGGAACGTGGACGGACCGGGCTGGCCGAGCAGTTCGGAGAGGCGGACGACCGTCATGGCCGGGAAGGATACACGGTGGAGCGAGGGTGGGCGAAGCGCGCGTGTGGGCGCGCGGCGCGTGGTGCGGGACCGGCTACTTCAGCCAGTCCTCCGGATCGAGGGCGCTGCCGCCGTTGCGGACCTCGAAGTGGAGCACCGTGCCCTTGAGCGAGGTTCCGCTGTCGCCCACCCGGCCGATCGTCTGCCCCGCGGGCACCTCCTGCTCCTGCTTCACCAGGATCTCGGAGAGGTGGCCGTAGAGCGTGTAGTAGCCGTTGCCGTGGTTCACCACGATGACCTGGCCGAAGGCGGCGAAGTCGTCGCTGGT
>Ga0315273_10003221_pt1 | contig 19612 bp, 16 predicted proteins | sample YL17G02_0_MG_FD_205753 | JGI IMG/M metagenome (GOLD analysis project Ga0315273, IMG submission 205753) | Sediment microbial communities from Yellowstone Lake, YNP, Wyoming, USA - YL17G02_0 | ecosystem: Environmental > Aquatic > Freshwater > Lake > Sediment | place: USA: Wyoming | collected...
CTCGGGGTCGCCTCGCGCGCCGCCGCCGCCGTGGTGTACCGCGAGGGGCTCGAGGAGCAGGAGGTGGTGACGGCGTGACCGCGGTCGCCGTGCAGCCGTTCGTGGCCGTGCTCTCGGGCGTGCCGCTGGTGACCGAGGCCCTCGTGGATGCGCTGACGGGCATCGCCGACGTGCGCGTGTTCACGAACCCGAACGGCGACACCGTGGGCCTGCTCCGCTCGCTGAACCCCGACGCGATCGTGGTGGACGGAGCCGAGGAGGCCGAGTCCGCGGCCACGTACGCGCGCCGCGCCGGTGTGCCGCTGCTGCACGTCTGCCTGCCCGAGCGCAAGCTGCGCGTGCTCGATGGCGACGGCTGGCGCGACGAGCCGGCCGGCCTCTCGCCGGAGGCGCTGCGAAACGCGCTGGCCGAGGCGATCTACCGCAGGACGCCGGAATGACCGTCACCGAGCAGCCGCTCGCCGCCCCGCTCGACCTGCCGGTCGACGAGAGGACGCTCGAGATCCTGGAGCGGCGGCGGCGCACGGGGTCCTTCCGGCGCCGCGGCTGGCTCGTGCGGCGGATGCTGGTCGTCGCCGACGTCGTCGGGCTCTCACTGGCGTTCCTTGGGGCGGAGCTCGTCGTCGGGGTCGGAACCGGGGCGATGGATCGGCTCACAGCACGGGACGAGTTCCTCGCGTTCCTACTCACGATGCCGGCCTGGATCGTCGTCGCGAAGATCTACGGCCTCTACGACCGGGACGAGGAGCGCCCCGACCACAACACCACCGACGACCTCGTGGGTGTCTTCCATCTCGTGACGGTCGGGGCATTTCTCCTGATTGCGATCGCGTGGCTGACCGGGATCGCGCATCCCGAGATATCGAAGATCGTCGCGTTCTGGGCACTGGCGATCGGCCTCGTCTCGCTCGCTCGCCTGAGTGCTCGCGCGTACTGCCGGCGCAACGTCGCGTATCTCCAGAACACGATCATCGTGGGCGCCGGCGAGGTCGGGCAACTCGTGGCGCGGAAGCTCCTCCAGCACCCCGAGTACCGGATCAACCTGGTCGGCTTCGTCGACTCGGACCCGAAGGAGCTCCGCAGCGACGTCGCCGGTGTTCGTCTGCTCGGCGGGTCGGAGCACCTGCAGGAGCTCGTCCGGTTCCTCGAGGTCGAGCGCGTCATCGTCGCCTTCTCGAACGAGCAGCACGAGCGCCAGCTCGAGCTGATCCGCTCACTGGGCGATCTCGACGTCCAGATCGACATCGTGCCGCGTCTCTACGAGGTTGTCGGACCGAACGTCGACATCCACACGGTCGAGGGGCTTCCGCTCGTCGGCTTGCATCCGGTCAGGCTCTCCCGTTCCTCGCAGCTGCTCAAGCGCGGCGCCGACGTGGTCGGAGCGTCGCTCGCGCTCATCGTGACCGCGCCGTTCTTCGCCTACATCGCAGTGCGCATCAAGCTCGACTCTCCAGGCCCCGTCTTCTTCCGCCAGACACGGCTCGGCTTGAACATGCGCGAACTCACGATGCTCAAGTTCCGGACGATGAAGGTGGACACGGGCGAGGCCGAGCACCGCGAGTACGTGCGGGCGACGATGGACTCGAGCGCGGCGCCGACCGAGAGCGGGCTCTACAAGCTCGAGCGCGACGACTCGATCACGAGCTTCGGGCGCTGGCTTCGGAGAACCAGCCTCGACGAGTTGCCCCAGTTCATCAACGTGCTCAAGGGAGACATGTCGCTGGTCGGCCCGCGCCCGTGCATCGCGTACGAGACCGAGCACTTCGCGCCGTACCACTTCGAGCGTTTTCTCGTCCCGGCGGGGATCACCGGCCTGTGGCAGGTCACCGCTCGCGCGCACGCGACGTTCGGCGAGGCGCTCGACATGGACGTCGCCTACGCACGAGGCTGGTCGCTCGGGCTCGACGTCTGGCTCGTTCTGCGGACACCCATCCAGCTCTTGAAGCAGCGAGGGGGGACGCGATGAAGCCCCTACGAGTCGCCGTGATCGGGCTGGGGTACTGGGGTCCCAACATCGTCCGGAACTTCGTCGAGCTGCCGCAGGCCGAGGTCGCGTGGGTCTGCGATCTCGACGGGGACAAGCGGCTCAATATCCTGCGGCGCTACCCGGCGCTGCGCGCGACGGAGGACTACGCGCGCATCCTCGCCGATCCGGAGGTCGAGGCCGTCGCGATCGCGACGCCGGTGGCGACGCACTTCGAGCTGGCGGCGGCGGCACTGGAGGCGGGCAAGCACGTCTTCGTCGAGAAGCCGCTTGCCGGTTCGTCGGAGGAGGCCCAGGACCTGATCGAGCGTGCCGAGGCGCGCGGCCTCACGCTGATGCCGGGCCACACGTTCCTCTACAGCCCGCCGGTGAACATGGTTCGGGCGCTGATCCTCTCCGGCGGGCTGGGCGAGATCTACTTCATCTCGACGAGTCGCGTGAACCTCGGGCTGCACCAGCCCGATGTCAGCGTGGTCTGGGACCTCGGGCCGCACGACTTCTCGATCCTCCGGTACTGGCTCGGCGAGTCGCCGAGCCGCGTGTCCGCGCACGCGCGCTCGTGCGTCGTGCCGGGTATTCCGGACGTCGCTTTCGTCACGCTCGAGTTCCCGGCCGGCACGCTCGCGCACGTCGAGCTCTCGTGGCTGGCGCCGAGCAAGCTCCGCCGGACCGCCATCGTCGGGTCGGAGAAGATGGTGGTTTACGACGACGCGTCGACCGAGCCGGTGCGGCTCTTCGACTCGGGGGTCACCCTTCCGGATCCGGAGACCTTCGGCGAGTACCGGCTCAGCTACCGGACGGGTGACATCATCTCGCCGCGCATCGACGCGGCCGAGCCGCTTCGCCTGGAGCTGGCGGACTTCTGCAGCGCAGTCCGCAACGGGCACGCGCCGCGGTCGTCGGCCGAGCTCGGCCTCGAGGTGATCAGGATGGTCGAGGCGGTCGATCGGTCGCTCGCCACCGCGGCCACGGTCGAATGAGCTCGGTCGATCAGCGCGTCAGTCCGGCGACGAGCGGAATCGCTCCCGGACGTCTTCTCCGCTCGTTTCCGTCCGTGCTGTCGATCGTCGTGGTGGGTTTCGCATCGCTCTGCGCGGCGTACCTGGTGACCCATGGGCGGACGCACCTGGCCGTTGCTGCGATCGTCGCGGCTCCCCTCGGTGTCTTCCTCCTCGGCCGGGCGTCCCGAGGGTTGCTTCTGGCCACGCTCCTGGTGCTGCTCGTGCCGTTCACCTACACGCTGGGACTCCGCCAGGCCTCAGTCCCGCGCGTTGGCGCTTTTCTGGCGCTTATGGCCGTCGCGATCGCCGCGTACGAGGGGCGCGAGCGGATGCGGCTCGCAGCCGTGGATCTGGCGGTGGCCGCCTTCGTGGGGCTGGGTCTCGTGAGCTGGCAGCTCGCGACGCACCCGCCGCATTCCTTGCGCGCGACGGTCAACTTCCTGATCCCCTTTGCGTTCTACGTGGCCGCACGACGATTCGCGCGAGGCGAGTCGGAAGCGATTCGTTGGGTGCTCCTCGCCGGCGGTGCGATCGGCTCGCTGACCCTCTACTACGAGTTCTTCGTCACCCACCAGCCCCTCTGGGTGGACCGCGCCGCGTACTACTGGAATTCCGGTGGATCCTTCATCTTCCGCCCCGGTGGCGTGTTCGGGAGTCCGCCCGGCGCAGCGACCATCCTCGCGATGACGTCGCTTTGCGGCCTGCCCCTCGCGTGGGATACCGCGGGCAGGCGACGACTTGCGGCACGAGTCTGCCTCGCCCTCTCGATCGGTGCGTTGGCCCTGACGTTCACCCGAGGCCCGTTCATCGCCTTCGTCGCAGGTCTCATCGTCTACGTCCTGCTTCTAAGGCCTGCTTCCTGGGGGCGGCTCGTGTTCGGAACGGCCGTTGTCGGGCTACTCCTCGCGCTCGTAGTTCTCCCTCGGATTAGTAGCGCAGCCTGGTACCAGAAGGGCGTGTTGCGCGGCGGAACGCTCGCCGCGCGACAGTCGTACTGGGCGCTCTCGTGGCCCCTGATCACGAACTCGCGCGAGCACCTCCTGCTCGGTCACGGCATCAACAGCCTTGTCGTCGGGCGGCCCGAGCTACCGGGGACGATTGATCCTGACATAGCGACCGTCCCGACCCTGTCGATCCGCGGGCCCCACAACCAATACGTTAGGACATTGCTGGAAGAGGGGCTTGTCGGGCTCGGCCTCTTGCTGGCCTGGCTCCTCGGAGCTGGGGCAATGGGAGCGAGAGCCGCGTGGAGGGCGACAACAACCGTGAGGCCGTTCCTCGCGGCGGGAACGGCTGCATTGGCGAGTGTGGCCATTGGCGGCCTGGTGGACGACGTCTTGCGTCACCCGCCGACATTCGCAGTCGTCGCGGTGATCACGGGCATGGTCGTCAGTCGAAGTCAGCCTGCAGCGACTGTTGGCATGAGCCTGGGATGAGTGCCGTCGCGTCAGCGCTTCCCCGCGAGCGGAGCCTCCGGCGGATCATGACCGGCCTCATTCCGGTCAGCTTAGCCGTGCAGGTATTCAGTTTCGTTTCGTCAGTGGCGCTCGCGCGTGTGCTTGGCGCCACAGCCGCCACGGACGCCTACTACCTGGGGCTGGCGGTTCCGGCGCTGACCTACGGAATCTTCATGGCCGCGCTCCGGTTGGGAGCCATTCCCGCGCTCACGGACGTTGCGGCCTCCTCGGGCAACGAGGCACTCGGCCGGGCAGGGGGCGAACTCTTCTCCGGTGTACTTGTCGCCTCTGTCGTCCTGACGATCGTCGTGACAGGCATCGTCGAGATGGCGTTGCCGCTCATCGTCGGAGGCGATCTCCTCCACTTGACGCGTTTGACCCTGCTCGAGCTGGCGCCGTACGCAGTGCTCGGAGCAGCGACCGGCGTGCTTGGCGCGGTACTCGCCGTGCGCGGCGTGTTCATCCCGGCGGTTGCGGTGCTGGCGCTCGAACCGATCGTCAAGACCGTGCTGACAGTCGGGCTCGGGCCCGAGATCGGCGTGCAGGCTCTGATAGCCGGGAATTTGATCGGTAGTGGCCTCGCCGTCGTCGTGTTGTGGCGCGTCGTGCGGGGCGAGGGAATCACGTTGCGTCTCGGCCGGCACTTCGACACGCCGTTCGTTCGAGCGACCGCACGTCTCAGCATCCCGCTGCTCGTTAGCCAGAGCGTGTTGCTGGTCAATCCGCTGGTGGACCGGTCGATGGCGAGTGGCTTCGGCGCGGGAAGCGTGACGGCACTCGAACTCGGCCTTCGGCTGTTCCTGGTCCCCGCAGGGCTCGTGACCGGGCTTCTGATCGCACCAATCGCCGCGACGTGGGCGTCTCGGAAAGCAACCGGCGGCTGGCCAGTGCTTCGAGAGAGCGTGACCCGGGCGCTTGACGCAGCCGCGGTGGTTCTGCCGCCGCTCGTCGTGCTCGGAATCGTGTTGCGGCACGAACTCGTGCAGCTCGTCTTTCAGGGTGGCGCTTATCCGAACAGTGCGCTGAAGGAGACGACGGCGGTCTTCGGGATGATCCTCGTCGGTCTGCCGGCGCAAATGCTGATCGTCGTCTTCTCAACGCTCTTCATCGTCCAGAAGAACACGATCTTCCCGATGAAGGTTGCGTTCGTGAACGTCGTTTTGAACATCGTTCTGAACCTCGTATTCCGAGCGATCTTCGGCGTAGCCGGCATCGCGCTGAGCACTAGCCTCACCCTCACGTTGCTGCTTGTTGCGTACGCGGTCGGCGCTCACCGGCGCTGGGGCGCGTTCTACAGCAAGGATCCACGGCCGGCGCTGACGCGCGTCGCCGCCTCATGTGCCACCACCGCAGGAGGCGCCGTTCTCTTGGTCTCGGCACTTCCGGCCGCCAATTCGCGTACGGGTGCGCTGCTGGTCGTCGCCGTCGTTGGTGTGGTCGGACTCCTTCTTCACGCGACTGTCTTGGCGATCGGCCGTGACCCCCTGGCGCTCGGCGCGGCAGCTCAGATCCGTCGTCTCGCGCTCCGGGAGAGCCAATGAAGTCGAGCCGATCGTCGGGTGCGTCGTACGACGTGTTGTTCTACCTTCCATCGGTAACGCCTCTGCTGATGCAAGATCCTCGGCGTCCAGCCGGCGGGGCTGAAACGCAGATCATGCTCGTCTCGCGTGCGCTGGCTAGACGTGGTGTGCGCGTATGCCTGGTTGCATTTGCTCCGTCCGCCGGCGAGCTACCCCTCTCGCTTGACGGCGTCGACATTGTTGTGCGGCCGGTGTACAAGGCGCACCAGCGCGTCATCGGAAAGCTGCGCGAGGCCGCGAGGATCCGGCGCACGATCGCTCAGGTGGATGTGCCCGTGGTCGTCGCTCGTGTAGCCGGGCCCCAGGTCGGCCTCGTGGCGCTCTCGTCCAAGCTCCTGCGGCGGAGGTTCGTCTACTCGAGCGCGAATGTCCTCGACTTCGACTTCGGCGCGATCGGCCTGAAGCGGCGTGACCTGGCGCTGTACCGGCTGGGGCTGAGGCTTGCGGACGACATCGTGGTTCAGACCGAAGAACAGGTCCGGCTCTGCGAGACGCATGTCGGGCGAACGCCTGTGCTGATCAGAAGTATCGCTCAGCTGGCGGAGCGACTCGGGGAGCCAGAGGCGCTCGTCTGGATCGGGCGACTGGTCTCGTACAAGCATCCTCTGGCGCTTGTCGAGCTCGCGCGCTCGCTACCCGAGGTGCCATTTTGGATGGTCGGGGTCTCGACCCCGGAGACCGGATCGCTCGCCGAGGACGTACGGCGAGTCGCAGCCGACGTGCCGAACCTCAAGCTCCTGGAACCGAGGCCGCGTGCCCAGTTGCTGGACCTGATCGATCGCGCAGCAGCGGTGGTGAGCACATCCGACTATGAGGGGATGCCGAATATCTATCTTGAAGGCTGGGCGCGCGGAGTGCCGGCTCTTTGCCTCTCCCACGATCCGGACAGCGTGATTGAGCGCAACGGCCTTGGCGCGGTCGCTGATCGGTCGCCAGAACGCCTAGCCGCTTCCGCGCGGCGTCTGTGGGAGGAGCGTCACGAGGCTAGCGCGGTTGCTGAGCGATGCCGCCGTTATGTCGCCGAGGAGCATTCGGAGGACGTCGTTGCGGCACAGTGGGAGCGAGCTCTCGGCCTCTCCCCAACCGTGCACCCGAGCTTGGTGTTGAGCGGGGTGGAGGAAGGTTGAGTAGGAAGAGGACACGCTCGAGGAAGTACGACGTCGCGTTCTACGTCCCCTCGGCCGCACCGTTGCTTGCGCGCCGAGCGGTTCTGCCGACAGGGGGCGCCGAGACGCAGGTGTTTCTCGTGTCGCGGGCACTCGCGTCCGCGGGGCTCCGCGTCTGCCTCTGCGTCTACGACATCGCCGAAGGCGGCATCCCCGACTCTCTGGACGGTGTCGACATCGTCCGACGCCGGCCCTACCTGGGAGGCCGCGGAATCGTGCGTGGCGTGCGGGAGGCCCTGGCGATCTTGCGTGCGGTTGCCGGGCTCGACGCCGACGTGATCGTGACGCGGATCGCCGGCCCGCACGTCGGCCTCGTCGCCCTCGCTGCGAAGTTCACCGGACGTCGCTTCGTTTATTCGACCGCCAGTCTCACGGACTTCGACTTCGGCGCGCGGGCGCCGAAGATGCGGGACCGGATCCTTCACCAGCTGGGGCTGCGTCTCGCGGACGCTGTCGTCGTGCAGACGGACGAACAGGCGCGTCTCTGCGTCACCCGGCTTGGGCGGAAGGCGATCGTCGTCAGGAGCCTTGTCGAGCACGCGGTCGGGCGAGTCGAAGAGCCGGAGGCGTTCCTCTGGGTCGGTCGCGTCGCCTGGTACAAGCGTCCGTTCGAGTACGTCGAGCTTGCCCGCGCTTTCCCCGAGGCGCGGTTCTGGATGGTTGCGGTCCCGGACAGAGAGTCGGGCTCGCTCGTCGGCGACATCGAGAAGGCGGCCGCCGATGTTCCCAACCTCGAGCTCCTCGAGCCGCGGCCGCGCACGGAGTTGATGGGCCTCATCGATCGGGCGGTCGCCGTCGTCAACACGTCGGACTTCGAGGGCATGCCGAACGTGACCCTCGAGGGGTGGGCCCGCGGTGTACCGGCGCTTACGCTCGCCTACGACCCGGACGCCCTCATCGAGGAGCGCGGGCTCGGGGAGTTCGCTCGGGGCTCGCGCGAGAACCTCGTCGCGGGGGCCAAGCGCCTCTGGGATGGGCGGCACGACTCCACAGCGCTCGCCGAGCGGTGCCGCCGCTACGTTGCCGACGAGCATTCGGAGTCCGCGGTGGCCCGTGGCTGGCTTGAAGCTCTCGGATTGGCAGTGCCGGAGCAGCTTACGTCGTCGGAGTTGGCGGGGGCTCCATAGCCGTGTGCGGCATCGTGGGCAAGATCGACTTCGGGGGCGCCGTCGACGAACAGCTCATTCACCGGATGTGCGCCGTGATCAAGCACCGGGGGCCAGATTCCCGTGGGACGTTCGTCGCCGGCGGAGTCGGACTCGGCATCCAGCGGCTCGCGATCATCGACGTCACCGGAGGGAACCAGCCGATCTTCAACGAGGATCGCTCTGTCGCCGTCGTGCTGAACGGCGAGATCTACAACTTCCCGGAGCTGCGGGAGCTTCTTCGCGGCCGCGGGCACAAGTTCTCCACCCAGAGCGATACGGAGGTGCTCGTCCACCTCTACGAAGACCACGGCAAGCAGATGGTCGATCACCTCCGCGGCATGTTCGCGTTCGCGATCTGGGACGCGCGGAAGCGTGAGCTCTTCTGCGCGCGAGACCGGGTCGGCAAGAAGCCGCTCTTCTGGGCGCGACGAGGGAGCAAGGTCTGGTTCGCCTCGGAGATCAGGGCGCTGCTCGAAGACCCGGAGCTCGACAGGGCCGTCGACAATGCCGCCGTGGCCGCCTACCTTGCGCTTCAGTACGTTCCGCACCCGCGGTCAGCGTTCGAGTCGATCCAGAAGCTGCCGCCCGCTTCGACGCTGACGGTCACCGAGTCGGGCGAGCAGATCGAGAAGTACTGGTCGCTCGATTACTCGCAGAAGCTCGAGGGCGTTCCCGTCGAGGAGCTCGAAGAGCGGCTCCGCGAGCACATCCGCGAAGCGACGCGGGTTCGTCTCATGAGCGAGGTGCCGCTCGGCGCATTCCTTTCCGGCGGCATCGACTCGAGCGCCGTCGTGGCGGCGATGGCGGAGCAGATGGTCGAACCTGTGAAGACGTTCTCGATCGGGTTCAGCGAAGCCGACCACGACGAGCTCCACTACGCCCGCATGATCGCCGAGCAGTTCGGGACCGATCACCACGAGTTCGTCGTCGAGCCGAAGGCGCTGGACATCATGCCGAAGCTCGCGCGCCATTACGGCGAGCCCTTTGCCGACTCGTCGGCGATCCCGAGTTTCTACTTGGCCGAGCTGACGAGTCGGCAGGTGACTGTCGCGTTGAACGGTGACGGCGGCGACGAGAGCTTCGCCGGCTACCACCGCTACGTCACCGACCATAGAGTGAGGCAGCTCGACTGGCTGCCCGCCCCGGTCCAGCGAGCCGCGTCGCTCACCCGTTTCGTCGGAGAGGGGCCGCTCGACGACAGCACGAGGACGAGGATTAACCGGATCGGGCGGTTGCTCTCCATGTTGCCCCAGGAGCGATACGCGCTGCGGATGTGCATGTTCGACGGCGTACGCCAGGCGCGTCTCCTAACGCCCGAGTTCGCGGCCTCGGTCGGCGGCGCACGGCCCGACAGGTTCCTGCTCGATGCCTGGGAGGCCTCGACGGCGACGGAGCACGTCGATGTCATGCTCGACACCGATGTCCAGACGTACCTGCCTGGTGATCTACTCGTAAAGATGGACATCGCCACGATGGCCTACTCGGTCGAGGCGCGATCGCCGTTTCTGGACCACCGGCTGATGGAGTTCGCGGCCTCGCTCCCTTCCGACCTGAAGCTCCACGGCGGCAACGGCAAGCGCTTGCTCAAGTCGGCGCTCCGTGGCTGGCTCCCCGACGAGATTCTCGACCGACGGAAGATGGGGTTCGGCGTCCCACTCGCGCACTGGTTCCGCAACGACCTCCGCGACTTGCCGACCGATGTATTGCTCGACCGGCGGTCGCTCGACCGAGGCTACTTCCGTCGCTCCGAGATCGAGCGGCTGATCAAGGAGCATCGGGAGGGTCGGGCGGACCACGCCTCGCGGCTCTGGGTGCTGCTCCAGCTCGAGTACTGGCATCGCGAGGTTGTCGAAGCGCCGCGGGGGCGCAGCGAGTCGGCTGCACAGCCGGTTGCGTCGGCATGAATACGCAGGCCGGTCACGCCGAGTCAACCTCGTCGGTGTCGACGCAAGCGAAGTCTGCGGACGCACGCGTGATCGAATTCGTGCAGCGTGACCCCGGAGCTGACGTGCTCGTCGTCACGAACATGTGGCCGGACGAGAACCGCCCGGTCTACGGGATCTTCGTCAAGCGGCAGGTCGAGTCCGTTCAGGCCTTCGGGACACGGTGCGACGTCCTCTATCTCCGCGGCTACGCCTCGGCGTTGGCCTATCCGCTCGCAGCGCTCCGCTTCCTCTGGGCGAGCCTTGGCTGGCGCGGCCGGTACCGCCTCGTCCACGTGCACGCGGGGGAGACGGCGCTCGCGGCGCGCTTCTTCATCGGGCCCCCGATGCTCGTCTCGTACTGCGGCGACGACATCCTCGGCGACCCGAGGGATGACGGCTCGATCCCCGTTGTGAGCCGCGTCAGGGCAGCGCTCGTGCGTCTCCACGCCGGCCTGTTCCCAGCCACGATCACCAAGTCGCTGGAGATGCACGACCGCCTTCCGCGCCGTCTTCAGCGCCGAAACACCGTTATTCCGAACGGCGTCGATCTCGATCTCTTCGTTCCGCTCGATCGCCGCGAGGCCCGCCGTCGGCTCGGCTGGGACGAGGCTGAGCGGGTCGCGCTCTTCGCCGCGACCAAGCCGGACATTCCCCGCAAGAGGCGCCGGCTCGCCGAGGCCGCGTGTGCATATGCATCGGAGCGGATCGGGCCCGTTCGGCTGCATGTCACCAGGTCGACGTCCCCTGACGAGATGCCTGTCTTGATGAGCGCGGCCGACTGCCTCCTGCACACGTCCTCCCTCGAAGGCTCCCCGAACGTCGTGAAGGAGGCGCTGATGTGCAACCTTCCGGTCGTCGCCACCCGGTCCGGGGACATCGCGCAGCTCCTCGAAGGGGTCGAGCCGTCGTTTCTCTGCGCCCCGGATGTTGCAGAGCTGGGCGAGGCGCTCGTGCGCTGCCTGCGTGCGCGTGCGCGGTCGAACGGAAGGGCGTGCGCCCAGAAGACGCTCTCAGCCGACGTCGTGGCGGCGCGACTTCGCGGACTGTACGAGGAGCTGGCGCGCCCCGGCTCCCTCTCCACCGGCGGCGGCTGACGAGGCCAGATCATGGACCTGTCGATTATCACGACATACCGGTGCGACTCGCGCTGCTCGATGTGCCACATCTGGAAGAACCCGACGCATCCGGAGTACGAGCTGAGCATCGCCACGCTCGAGAAGCTCCCCGGGGGCTTCGACTTCGTGAACATCACCGGCGGAGAGCCCACGCTGCGCAAGGATCTGCTCGACATCTGCCATGTGCTGTACCCGAAGGCGCGCACGCTCGAGATCAGCACGAACGGTCTTCACGTGAACGTTCTCGAGCCGATCGTCAGGGCCTACCCCGACATCAAGATCAGGATCAGCGTCGAGGGCTTCGAGGCGACCAACGACCGCATTCGCGGCGAGAAGGGCGGCTTCGACAAGAAGGTGGACGCGATGAACCGGCTCATCGCCGCCGGCGGAACCGACCTCGGGTTCGCGACCACGTTTCAGGACGAGAACATCGACCAGGTCGTCGACCTCTACCGCTGGGCCCAGAGCCTGAAGGTGGAGTTCGCGACATCGGCGCTCCACAACGCCTTCCAGTTCCACAAGAACGACAACTTCATCTATGACCGACTTCGCGTTGCCCGGAAGGTCGAAGCTCTCATCACCGAGATGCTCTCGTCGTGGACGGTCAAGAACTGGTTCCGTGCGTATCTCAACCTTGGGCTGATCCGGAAGATCCTCGGGCAGGATCGCCTGCACCCGTGCACGCAGGGCACCGACAGCGTCTTCGTCGATCCGTGGGCCGACGTTTATGCCTGCAACGTGCGGAACGACCTCTTGATGGGGAACCTCCGCGCCGAGTCGTGGGAGGAGATCTACGACGGCCCTGTCGCGCAGGGTGTGCGGTCGAAAGTCGCGGCGTGCCCTCAGAACTGCTGGATGGTCTCGTCGGCGAAGACGGCGATTCGAAACAAGAGACACGCTCGCCTGCCGAAGAGCTCGGTCGTGCGGTGGGTGGCGTGGAACAAGCTCAAGGTCACTCTCGGCCTCCCGGTCGCCTTCGATCGCTACATCGACTACGGCGACGTGCGCAACGACCGCGACGTCGTGCATCGCACCTCGTACCTGACACAGCCCGAGAAGAAGGTGCTGCAGCCGGCCGAGAGCCGCCACTACACGCAGCTCGACGACTACTTCAACCGGTGACGGCAGCCATCCCGAGGCGAGCCTGATGCGCGTCGCCGTGCTCGGCATCAAGCGACTACCGGCGTTCGGCGGCGCCGATCGAGTCGTGGAGCGCCTGCTCGACCATCTCCCGGCAGAGCACGAATACACGGTCTACCTGATACGGGGCGCCGGACCGATGCTGGTGGACAACGGGAACAGGCGGTACGTGTATGTCCCCGCCGTCGGCGGCAAACACCTGCGGCCGTTCACGTACTTCCTGTTCTGCTCCCTCCACTTCCTCTTCAGGGGGCGGTACGACGTCGCGCACGTGCACAACTCCGACTTCGGAGTGTTCTGCTTCCTCCTCAAGGCCAAGCCGGGCGTGCGCGTGATCGGCACCTTCCACGGCGATCCGTACGAGCGAGGCAAGTGGGGTCGGGCCGCGAAGCTGTACCTGCGGACGTCGGAGTTGTGCTTCGTGCGGTCGTGTGACGCGCTCACGTCGGTCGCGATCTCGAAGAAGGTTCCGCGACGCGCGGTGCACTACATCCCGAACGGCGTTGATCCGTGGACTCCGGCGAACGGCGAGAACACCTTCCCGTACGAAGAGCTCGGACTCGAGAAGGCGCGCTACGTGATGTTCGCGTGCGGCCGGCTCGATTCCACCAAGGGCCTGCACCATCTGCTCCGCGCGTATGCGCACCTGTCAGACCTTGCGGCAGCGGACAGGCTCCTGGTGGTCGGCGACTTCTCGCACGACGCGGAGTACTCGAGGAGAGTCGTCGAGGAGGCAGCATCGGACCCCCGGGTCGTGCTCCACACGGAGCTCCTGGAGAGAGACGCGCTCCTCGAGGCGATTCACAGTTCCTCGGCGTTCGTGTTTCCCTCCGAGGTGGAGGGGATGTCGATGATGCTGCTCGAGGCGATCGCGGCCGCGAGGGTCGTCGTCTGCTCCGACATTCCGGAGAACCTTGCGGTTGTGGGTAGCGACTACCCGTTCCTGTTCGAGTCGGGGAACGTCGCATGTCTTGGCGCGGTCTTGACGAGGGCGCTCGAGGCTCCCGTCAACGGGGATGACATTCGGTCGGCGCTCGCGGAGACGACCGCAGGTTTCCGGTGGGACGCGATCGCAGCCGAGTATGGCCGCTTGTACCAGGGCGCGTAAGGTCGTGGGCGCCGGTCTTGGCGCTCTCTCGGCGGAGATGATTATGTCCACCCAGGCGATTTGGTTGGCCCCTGCTTGGCCGGGTGGGAGAAGATCGCTGCTGTGAGCACGAGCAGCAATACGTCCGCCGCTAGCCGCTCTCTCCCTTGTCGACCTTCCTTCGGAAGACGAACTCATTGCACCCTAGCCCGCCGCCGACGGTCCGGAGGTACTCGAGGTTGAAGCCGCGATCTCGGAGGAATGCAAAGACCTCTTCGGGCTTGGCAACCTCGAAGGGGTAGCCGCCGACCCAGTCAACCATGTCGCGCCAGCGGCTCATTCCGCGAGGGTAGTTCCGCCAGAGTTCGAGGTAGCTGCGGCCGCGGATTGTGCGCCAGACGGCGCTGCGAATCTCGCGGGGCGCCATCGCCGTGACAACGAAGGGTGTGCGCATTAGACCTGGCAATCGGTTGTATGTTCGTTTGACAAGTCGCCATCGCTCGCTAACCCTGCCTTGGTCGTTGTAGATCGAGATAAAGAACCGGCCGCCCGGTTTCACGCGTGATGCGGCGTTCTCGATTGCGTCCCACATGCGGCCGGTGTGGTGCAAGACACCCCAGGCATAGACGATGTCGTACTCGCCCAGCGACGCAATGAAGGTTGGGTCGAGCACGTCGCCGCGTTCGATGCCGGGATGAGCGGGATCGAAGTCGAACGACCTGACCGAAGCACCGAGCGCGTGAGCAGCGTCCGAGAAGAGCCCGCTTCCGGCTCCGATATCAAGAAAGGACAGCCCGGTGATGTCGCCGAGGCACGCGACGAGTGAGTCGCGCGCGCCAGTGCGCTGGTCCTCCGTAAGCGAGGTGTTGAACTTGTTCCAATTCGCGCCGAAGCCGAACCGCGGTGTCTCGTCGCTCAGCATCTCATCGACTCCAGGTCTCGTGCTGGTACCCCCGCGACGAACTCGTCGGGTTGAGGTCGCATTCGCCGGCTACGCTCGATCCGACCAGCGATGCTTGGCCTTCAACCTAACGGGGAATTCCGCGGCCGTCCAGGCAGAGGGACCGTGATCGGAACCATGGATTCGTGGTTGAAACTAGGGTCTTGGGCGGTTGAGCTCACCGTCGGCTCGGGCTAACGTGCGGAAGGCTGATGTTCTCGACCATTACGCCGTCTGTGGCTGAGTTCACATTTCTCGGCGTCCGATCGGTGGTGGTGATTGCCGTCGCATTCATAGCGGCGGCGCTCGCCAGCCCGGCCGGCCGGACGGCGCGCGCCGGCAATCCTGTTCTCGACGAAAATAAGCAACAGGGGACTACCCAGTGGGATCGGATCTACCTGTCGGGCGTGTACATCGAGGGATACGCGTCTTCGCAGAGCGTGACCCCCGGCGACCAGCTTGCCTTCCACGTCTCGACGAAGCCGGCGGCGCGGTATCGGATCGAGTTCTACCGTCTCGGGTGGTACGCGAGTGACGGAGCCCGCCTCGTTGCGTGTCTGCCCGGCTGCACCGCGGAAGAGCAGGGCGCGGCTCAGCCGGTCCCGGCGCCCGATCCGACGACGGGAGAGGTGCGCGCAGACTGGCCGGTGACGGACACGATCGTCGTGCCGCCGGACTGGACGACCGGGTACTACCTGGCCGAGATCGTCGTCACCAGCGGCAGGTTCACCGGTCAGGGAAAGCGCATCCCGTTCATCGTCCGCCCGGTTCCGAGCAGCACTCCCTCACAGGTGCTCGTCGTTGCGCCCGTCAACACGTGGGAGGCGTACAACGACTGGGGTGGCAACAGCCTCTACGTCGGCACGACCGGCCATCCGGCGTTCAAGGTGTCGTTCGACCGCCCCGGCGTGAGCGACCTATCCGGGCTGCAGTGGGAGTACCCGCTCGTGCGCTTCCTCGAGCGGGAAGGCTATGACGTCTCGTACACGACGGACGTCGACGTCGACCGCGACCCGGCTGAGCTGCTCCGGCACCGACTGGTCGTCGTTCCGGGCCATTCGGAGTACTGGTCCCACGGGATGCGGGCGGCGTTCGATCGCGCGAAGGCGGCGGGCACCAACCTCTTCTTCGCGGGCGCGAACGACGGCTACTGGCAGATTCGCTACGGGGACGACTCTCGAACCATCGTGGGGTACAAGGAGCTGGCGAGTCGCGACCCGTCGCCGGATCCCCAACTGAAGACCACGCGCTTCCGCGATCTCACCACGCCTGACCCGGAATGCGAGCTGACCGGGGTCGCGTACCAGCCCGGGTCGTGGGGGATTCCTTCACAGGACTACCCGGTCAACCCGTTCGCGCTTTCCGACCCCTGGTTCGGCGGCACCAACTTCACGGCGACAACAACGCTGCACGGCCTGATGGGGGGCGAGTGGGACGGCGCGACACCAGGCTGCGTGAAAGTGCCGGAGACGATCCTCTTCGCCTTCGACGGTTCGAGCGTCGGCAAGCCGCCGGCCGACGCCGTCCGCTACGTGGCGTCGTCGGGGGCCGAGGTATTCGCGACCGGCTCCCATCAGTTCAGCTGGGGTCTCGACAGCGATCCGTACACCCCTCCCGGCCTTGCCGACCCCGGGCTCCAGCAGTTCATGCGGAACGCACTCGCTGATCTGACCCGCCCGGCGGCTCCCTTTCACATTCGGGTTGCTCGTAGCGCGACTGCGTTCCGACTCAGCGTCACGCGCAACGCCGACCCGCGCGTGAAGGACGTGGTCGTCTACGAGCATGCAGGCAGGGCTCTGTTTGACCCAGACGGATCTGGCGCGGGGGCGGCACTCGTCTGCAAGACCCGGCAGACGACCTGCACCGTGTCGGCGCCCGGCGGTGGCTCGTACCGCTTCGCCGCAGTTGCGGTCGACGCGTGGGGAAGGTCGCGTCCGACGTTCTCCGGCGTGGTCGCACCGGAGAAGCCGTAGCCCTAGAGTCGCCGCGCAGGGTTGCCTGCGACAACGGCGCCTGGTTCGACGTCTCGTGTCACGACTCCACCTGCCCCGACGATAGCGGCGTCTCCCACTGAGACGCCGCCCAGGATGACCGCTCCGCTGCCCACGCTTGCGCCCCTGCCGACCCGCGTGTGCTTGAGCTCCCAGTCGGCGGCCGTCTGCAGCTCACCGCCTTCCCCTGTCGCTCGTGGGTAGTTGTCGTTGATGAACATCACGCCGTGGCCGATGAAGACGTCGTCCTCGATCGTCACGCCGTCGCAGATGAACGTATGGCTCTGGATCTTGCAGTTCGCGCCGACCACCGCGCCGCGCTGGATCTCGACGAACGGCCCGATCCGAGTGTTGTCGCCGATCTTGCAGCCGTAGAGGTTCGTGAACGGGTGGACGATCACGTTCTCGCCGAACTCGACGTTGTCGATCAGGCGGTACGGCGCGTCGTTCGCCGGTTGGTCAGCCATCGAAGAACGCTCCGATCTGCTCGCCGACGTATGCGATCTGTTCCCCGGTGATCCCGGGGAAGATCGGCAGCGAAAGTCCGCGCCGCGCGAGGTTCTCGGTCACGGGGAAGTCTCCTTCGCCCTTCCCCAGCCAGGCATACGCCTCCGAGAGGTGCGGCGGCGTGGGGTAGTGGCGCCCGGTCACGATCCCGCGCTCGCGGAGGAATGTGGCGAGCCTTTCCGGGTTCGCAGTCCGCACGAGGTAGACATGCCACACGGGATCGCTTCCGGCCGGGACCGGGAGGAGCTCGAGGTCGCCGATGCCCGTCAAGACCTCCGAGTACCGTCGGGCAGCCTCCCGCCGCTGCGCAGTCCACTCGTGGAGATGCTGCAGCTTCCTGAGCAGCGCGAATGCCTGGATCGTGTCGAGCCTGGCCGTGTAGCCCTCGAAGGTGTGCTCGTACTTCGCGGTCTGGCCGTGCTCGCGGAGCGCCCGCGTCCGGCTCGCGACGGCGGCGTCGTCCGTCACGAGTGCGCCGGCGTCGCCGATCGCACCGAGGTTCTTCGTCGGGTAGAAGCTGAAGCCGGACACGAGGGAACAGGCGCCGGCCCGCAGGCCGTCACGCTCGGCTCCATGTGCCTGGCACGCGTCCTCCACGACATGCAGGTCGCGGCGCTCCGCGAGATCCAGGATCCGGCGCATGTCGGCGAGTTGACCGTAGAGGTGGACCGGGAGGACAAAACGGGTTCGCGGCCCGACGGCGGCTTCCGCCGCGTCCGGATCGAGGTTCAGGTCACGCTCGCTAACGTCGACCGGCACGGGTCGTCCACCTGCCTGGGTCACCGCCTCGAACGTGGCTGCGAACGTGTTCGCCGGGACGAGCACCTCGTCGCCGGGCTCGATCCCGGCTGCGAGCAGGCCCAGGCGCAGCGCATCGAGCCCGCTCGAGGTCCCGACGCAGTGATCGCGGCCGACGAACTCGGCAAACGCCTGCTCGAACTCGCCAACCGCGGCGCCGTTGACGAAGTCGCCAGCATCGAGCGTCGCGGCGACGTCGGCCAGGATCGCCTCGCGTAGAGGTGCGTGCATCGGACTCGGGTCGAAGAAGGGGACCTTGACTGGGGTCACGACCACACCCTCAACCTAGCGAGGCCTCTAGTCGGAGTCCATCCCGACTCGCGCCGGGCCGGTTGAGTCCGCTGTCGACTGGGGCTAACGTGAGTCGGGCCGATGCCCGGTCCACGCGACCCGCTCGCCTACCCCGAGCCGCTGATCAGGCGGGTCTACGCCTACGTCGCCTACCGGATCGGGGACGGCGCCGACGCGGAGGACGTCACCTCCGACGTCTTCGAGCGCGCGCTTCGCTACCGGGAGAGCTACGACCGCGGCAAGGGCGAGCCTGCCGCCTGGCTGATCGGGATCGCTCGGCGCTCGGTCGACTCGCACCTCGCGGCTCGGCCCCCGATTCCGGCCGAGCTCGTCGACACCGTGGCCCCGGACGATCTCGAGGAGGCGGCTTCGACGAGGCTCGACCTCGCCCGCGCGCTCGGCACGCTCGACGAGCGCGACCGGGAGCTGCTCGCGCTCCGCTACGGGGCCGACTTCAGCGCGCGCCAGATCGGCGAGCTGCTCGACCAGCGCACGAACACGGTCGAGGTCGCGCTCCACCGCGCGCTCGGCCGCCTGCGCCGCGCGCTCGAGCGGGACGACCCGTCGCCTGCCGAGGCGCCCGTCCTGAAGCCGGAGGTGTCACCGTGAGCGGCACGCTGGCCGTGCCCGCCGCACGCTCGCAGCAGCTCGTCGCTGCCCTGCCGGAGGTGCTCTTCTTCGCCGGCGCATTCGTGGTCACCGCGGCGCTCGCCGCCGCGAACGGCGGCTACTTCCCGACCTCGTGGGGCTGGAGCGCGCTCGCGCTCTTCTGGGCGGCCGCGGCGGCGCTCATCCTGCGCACCTCGACGCGGATCGGCCGGCTCGAGCTCGTCTTCCTCGGCCTCGTCACGGCGCTCGTCGGCTGGACGTGGCTCTCGAGCCTGTGGTCGCTCGACCTGTCGTCGTCGATCCTTGACGGACAGCGCGGGCTCGTCCTGGTCGGCGCCGTCGTCGCCGTGCTCGCCCTGGCCCCCGCCCGGCCCGTGCGGCCGCTGCTCGGCGCCGTGCTCGCGGCCACGACCCTCGACGGCGCCTACGCGCTCACGACCCGGCTCTTCCCGGGGCGGATCGGCAGCTACGACCCGCTCGCCGTCTACCGGCTCAACACGCCGATCGGCTACTGGAACGGGCTCGGCGTCTTCGCAGCGCTCGGCGCCGTCGTCGCGCTCGGCTTCGCGGCCCGCGGCGCCCGGCCGGTCACGCGCGGGCTCGGCGCGGCGAGCCTGCTCGTGCTCGTGCCGACGCTCTACTTCACCTTCGGCCGCGGCGCGTGGCTCGCCGGCTTCGCCGGGCTCGTCGTGCTGTTCGCGCTCGACTCGCGCCGGCTCCAGCTCGCGGCCACGTCTCTCTGCGTCCTGCCCTGGCCCGCGCTCGCGGTCGCGCTCGCGTCGCGCTCGCACGCGCTCACGCGCCAGAGCTCCGTGCTCCCGCAGGCGGCGCACGACGGCCACCGGCTCGCGCTGGTCTTCCGTCTCCTCGCGG
>Ga0315273_10003222_pt1 | contig 19609 bp, 16 predicted proteins | sample YL17G02_0_MG_FD_205753 | JGI IMG/M metagenome (GOLD analysis project Ga0315273, IMG submission 205753) | Sediment microbial communities from Yellowstone Lake, YNP, Wyoming, USA - YL17G02_0 | ecosystem: Environmental > Aquatic > Freshwater > Lake > Sediment | place: USA: Wyoming | collected...
GCCTTGATTTCATTCAAATTATTGTTTACCATAACACACAGCCCCCTTTTGATAATAAAGATATTTTGTAAACCTAATATTATCAAAAACTTAAGGGGGCTGCTATATTCTTATGTAATTATCTGGGTTTAAGATGAGCACTATTGTAATTTGTACTAAAACAGTTTATCATTAATTGCTTCTAATTAATTCATACTACTTGCATTTAAACCATTATCTCGAAGAGAGAAATATTAAAGGGAGGGTTAAAATGAAAAACGCATCGAGAGTTTTATTGATGAGTATCTTGGTTTTCTTATTGCCTTGTCAGGTCATTTCAATGTCGGCAGAGGAGACTGAGTGGGAGAAAGCAAAAACAACCAATAACCCTGATGGATACGTAGATTTTCTATCGAACTTTCCGAATGGAGATTATGCAAAAGAAGCTAAGATTAAACTATTGAATTTAATACCCGGTTTTATTGCGGTTGAAATTCAGAATCTGAATTCAAAAGATGATCTGTTAAAAAGAAAGGGATTACAGCATCTATTTTTTTACGCAGATTATTTAAGCGATCAGTTGACAGGCGCAATTCCCTTTCTAATAGACCATCTTGACGATAGTGATCTTAGCAAGTATTTAACTATAGATCCGCTATTAAATCCAATTTCGGGCCCTAGTAATTTGGATTCTCTCAGTGAAAATATTCTCTTTGCTAAGGTAAAACATCGCATCGGAGATGTGCTTTACATTTATAATCTAAAAATTACCCCTTTTTACAGATTTTTTAGGCTCGTTGAACCAGACTATGATTTCTACGTTGGGGATGAGGCATTATTATTATATATAATTGGTAAAACCGCTGTAAAGCCTTTAATTGCTGCTCTTAACAGGGATGAATGGCAAATAAGGGCGCTTTCTATCTGGATTCTTGGAGCAATGGAAGAGAAGAGCGCCGTTGATCCGATTATAAAAGCTTTGGACGACAAAGATAGCACAGTCAGAGAACTTGCGGTATGGGCGCTGGCGCAAATCAAGGATAACCGGGCAGTGGAACCATTACTGGCAAAATATCAACTCTCCCACGAATCGACACGAATAAAATGGCAATGCGCAATCGCGCTGGGCGAGATTGGCGATCCCCGAGCAATTGAACCATTAGCCTCAACTATGGGAAAAAAGTTTACTGAATCGCTAATTCCTTTTTACTCGACGCTGGCTTTAATCAGAATGAAGGATAATCGAGCTATTCAACCGCTTGTCGATTATATTGCGCATTCTGAGCGGAAAGTAAAAATTAGAGCAACGCATGTATTAAAAAATCAATTATCGCTTGGCATGATTAATCCAATAGCAAAACATCTCAATAATCCGGATGAAGATATCCGAGAGCTCTGTATTTCGCTACTTAATACTTTTAAAACTAACGAATTAAAACCTCATTTTATTAAAGCATTAAATGATGAGTCAGGAAATGTTCGCTGCGCAGCGGCAAACGCGTTAGCAAACCTGGGAGATAAATCATCTATATCGCTCTTGTCGAACTTACTCTCCCATGAAGAATGGAGGGTCAGGCGATGCGCGATAGCTGCAATGGGCAGCCTGAAAGACAACCAAATTCTGAAATATGTTGAACCCGCTCTGAAAGATATGGAATGGGAAGTCCGTAAAGCCGCAGTAAAAGCTCTTGGAGAATTGAAAGAGCCAAATATTATTAATTCAATAACTTCTTCGATGAATGATGAAGAATGGGAAGTCCGTAAAGCGGCAGTTGAAGCGCTTGGAGAATTGAAAGAACCAAATATTATTAATTCAATAACTTCAGCGATAAAAGATAAAGATTGGGAAGTTCGCAAAGCAGCAGTAGAAGCACTTGGAAAAATAAAAGACCTTGCTTCAGTGAAGACGCTTACTATAGCATTAAACGACAGAGACGATGATGTTAGAGGAGCAGCAGTACTTGTATTACAGGAATTCAGAGACCCGGCCGCGATTGGACAGCTTGGCACCAGATCTTTATTGGATGAAGAGAATTGGGTAAAGAAGAAAGCCCTTGATGCAATCGGTTATTTTGAAAAAGATGGAGCGGACTACCTCCTTTTGAAAAGTAATAATTATTCCAAAAATAGCGAGTTATATTCAAACTTTACCGAAGCTCTTGCGAGAACTGGAGTTGGACAAGCCCACGAAAAGATATTATCAATTGCCACAGATAGTAATAATGATGCATCTTTGAGGCAAGAAGCCCTTAAAAGCCTTTCCAAAATTAATAAAAATGAAGAGATTGAGCTACTAATCAAATTACTTGAGGACAAAAATGCTGAGATAAAAAAATATTCATTATCCAGGATTTCATCATTGCTTGTGCAAGGAGATATAATAATTACAGATATTGCTGGATCTACTTATTTGGCAAGAAAATTCCTACCGATGGAAAGCCCAGATCATGAGAGCATCATCACTCCGTATATACCAAAATTGAAAGAGGGACAAACAGCCAAGGCATTATTATCTATGCTGGAGAACGAAGATCCACAACTTCGGAGTGAGGCTATTTGGGTACTCGCAAATCTGGATATGAAAAGTGCTGCAAGTTCAATTCGAGCCTTATTGAAAGATCCAGAATGGTCTGTAGCTTTTATGGCCGCCCAGGCGATGGCGCGGTTTAAAGATTATGAAAGTACTAATATTCTACTAAAAGGAATGCTCAAAGAAGATCCTGTCGAGAAGTTTGTAGCATATAGAGCGCTAAAATATCTGAGTGGCGAAGATTATGGACTCAATTATGGACAGTGGTTAAACTGGTCAAAACAATTGATAAATAAGAACAATCCGTCCAATTAATTTTATAGAGCTTTGAAAATTCTGCTTTTATTGATAACACAGGAGACGGGAGTTATTTATCTTATTAATTTAAATAAGAGTTAAAGTTCAGCTCGGAATCCGGAGAGATAATGTCGATAATTTTGCAAAACACTCGAATCACTAGGTCTTTAAATCTCGTTTGTATTCTTTGGTCTGACTCCCAAAAGCTGGACCAACTCGAATGTCAGTCATTATCTTGCAGACATAAATACGCTTAAGCTGAAACACTTTAAAATTTATGAAGGCATTCCATTAAGGTCTCACAATGTTTCACGTGCGAAATTCGTCAGGGCTCTTTTGAGTTAATTTTTATTACAAAAATTGTCGGATACAACCGCTATAAGTGTTTTATTTCAAACAATTTACTTTAAGATTTACCAATAGAGGCTTATTCTACAAATATAGAAAAAAATTGGCAAATTGCTCCTTAGACGACTCAATATCATGTTTTTTAACCGCAAATCTTATTGTAGCGCTTTTTTCTTTTACACTTCGCAATTATTGAGTATAATTTCAGACAAGGTTATTCAGGAAAATAATGATGGAAAATGATAATCAAAATGAAAAGCCGGAATCCGGTGAAAAGAAAGACATCGAACTTTCTCCGAAGATTGAAGAATACCACAAAAAACTGGGTAAGGATGCGAATTCTTTGATTTTTTTACCGCTCGCGGAAGAATACAGAAAAATCGGGATGATAGAAGAAGCCATCTTTTATCTCGCAGAGGGACTGAAAAAGAATCCAAGCTATACTCTTGCAAAGACTACCCTTGCCAGATGTTATTTCGACGCAAAGGACATACTCAAAGCTAAAGACCTTGTAACGGATGTTCTGCGGGAGACGCCGGACAATGCTATCGCTATGAAGTTGAAGGGCCAGATAATGCTGCGGGAGGGTAAATTTGATGAAGCAAGAATTCAACTGCAGGAGGTTCTGAAATTTCGACCGAATGACCAGGAAGTTTTGCAGTTTCTCGAACAGATCAAATCTCTATAATTTCCAATTCCTGAATCTTGTGAAGCTATTCGAGATTCGATATTGAGATGAATTCAACCTATTGTATAAAATCTTCGAGCATTTCGATTATATCAGTCTGATTGACTTGGCAAGAGCGATAAATTATAGTTCTTGAATGCAGAGCAAGAATCCGATTCAGGACATGGTTCAATCTCTGACCACTGAGCGCTCCCATCGCGAAAACGTTGCCTGCATTCATCGTCTTGAATCGGTCGAACCGACTTTTTCCGATTTTCCTGTAACCTTGAATTATCGTTTGATCGAAGCTATGAAATCCAGAGGGATCAATCAGTTGTATTCGCATCAGACGGAAGCTATAGAATCTGTCCTTGACGGCGAAAATATTGTGATCGTTACACCTACCGCGTCGGGCAAGACATTATGCTACAATCTTCCGGTTCTGAACGAAATCTTAAAGAACCCGGAAAGCAGGGCGATTTATTTATTCCCCACCAAGGCTTTATCCCAGGATCAACTGGACGAAGTGCATGGTATCATTTCTGATCTTGAAGAAGACATTAAAACTTTTACATACGACGGGGACACGCCGGAAGACGCAAGGAGGGCGATCCGCTCAGTCGGACATATCGTCATATCGAACCCAGATATGTTGCACACCGGAATTCTCCCGCATCATACCAAGTGGGTTAAACTCTTCGAGAACCTGAAATATGTCATACTCGATGAAATGCACTATTACCGCGGTGTCTTCGGGAGCCACGTGGCAAATCTCTTCCGCCGGCTGAAGAGAGTCGCGGCATTCTATAATTCCAAGCCGCAGTTCATTCTATGTTCCGCAACCATTGCAAATCCAAAGGAGCTTGCGGAAAAGCTATTGGAAGAAAAAGTCACCTTGATAGATAAAAATGGAGCGCCGCAAGGAGAGAAGTTCTTCCTTTTTTATAATCCTCCCGTAGTCAACAAAGAGCTGGGGATAAGAGCAAACTATATCAATACGGCAAGAAAGCTTTCAGAGCGTTTCATCTCGAACGGGATCAGCACGATAATTTTTGCGACCAGCCGCCTCAACGTGGAGATTCTTACCCGATATCTTAAAGAATCTTTTGATACCGGTATCGCGGAGAAAGGCAGAATACGCGGTTATCGGGGCGGTTATCTGCCGCTGGTCAGGCGCGAGATCGAAAAAGGAATGAGAGACGGCGAGATAAAAGGGATTGTAAGCACCAATGCCCTGGAACTGGGCATAGATATCGGTTCGCTGGAGGCATGCATCATTGCCGGGTATCCCGGTTCGATTGCCAGCGCATGGCAGCAGGCCGGCCGCGCTGGAAGAAAGAGTGGCCTGAGCGTTGTTATACTTGTCGGAAGGTCAACTCCGCTCGATCAGTTTATTATGAACAATCCGGATTTCTTTTTCAAAGGTTCTCCTGAAAATGCCAGAATAAACCCAGATAACCTTCTTATCCTTTTGAGCCATATTAAGTGCGCCGCGTTTGAATTACCTTTTACTGAGGGAGAATCCTTCGGCGGCGAAAACCTTGAAGAAATGCTCTCCTATTTGGAAGAACACGGCGTCCTGCATAAAGTCTCCAACAAGTGGCACTGGACTCAGGATTCATATCCGGCTAACGGCATCTCACTCCGCTCCGTATCGTCGGATAACTTCGTCGTCGTAGACATCACGGACGATAACAGGATTATCGCACATGTGGATTTTTCTGCCGCCCCTTCCACAATTCATAATCATGCGATTTATTTATGCGAAGGGAAGCAATTTTTTGTGGAAAATCTGGATTTCGCGGCGAGAAAGGCGTTCGTAAAGGAAGAGAATACGGACTATTACACGGACGCTATGGAATATACGAAGGTGCGAATACTCGATGAATTCGATACAAGGTCCGCGAGAAATGCGACAGTCGAATATGGTGAAGTTCATGTTACGAGCAGAGTCGTGGGTTTTAAAAAAATAAAATTCGGAACAAATGAGAATGTCGGATTCGGTGATATAACGCTTCCGGAAAACGAGATGCATACGACAAGCTATTGGTTTACGGTGGCGCAGCAAATGCTCGATATAATTTCATACAATAGGTCTGAAATAATCGATGGTTTAACCGGTGTCAGCTACCTTCTGCATAATTTGGCGTCCGTAATCCTTATGTGCGATATACGCGATATAGAAAGATGCATAGGGGATAAATCAACGGAATGGTTCGCGAGGCAGGACCGGAGCGGAACAGGAGCCTATTCATGGAAAGAAAAAATGCAAAAAGTTGACTTGACTACGGTTGAAAACTTCGAACCGACGATTTTTATCTATGATAACTATCCCGGCGGGATAGGGTTCAGCGAGCTCCTTTTCCAGCGTCATGAAGAACTGCTCGGCCAGGCTTTTACACGACTGAACAGTTGCAGCTGTGAATTCGGCTGCCCGTCCTGCGTCGGTCCTATCAACGAAGTTGGCAGAAACGCCAAGGAAGTTGCCGTCGAGATTTTAAAGCGACTGATAGACGACAAGGCGCAAATTTTACTGCATTAGATTCTGAATGGACAATAGAGTATGAGTGAAAAATATATTAATAATGATGAAGATGAAATAACTTACAGAACAACGGATTTTCTAACAGATTCGGATATTCAAGCGGATACATATAGGCCTCGCAGGAGTGGCGGAATTCTCATCTTCTTTGTTGTGCTATCTTTGATATCTCTTGTTCTCTGTGCTTACATCTATCTCTCTAAAAACAATGAAATTAAAACCCTAAATAAATCTCTTCTATTTCTCGAATCCAGGTCGCAGAAAGTAAGCGGGGATTATTCAGTGAAGGTCAAATCACTTGAAAATGAACTTAAACAGGCTATCGGAACGATTGAATCTCTTTCATCTAAAGGAAAGGATTACAGCGAATCTCTGAATAGAACCCAATCCAATCTCGCAAAAATCGAATCTGAGAAAAAAAATCTTCAAAGCAATTTGGAAGAAGTAAGTGCAAAACTGTCCGAGAATGAGAACACATTGAAAAACAGGGAACAGGAATTGAACAAAACACGGAGCGAACGAAAAAAAGGGGAAGACGACCTGAGAGATTCGGGTGAAAAGATAGCTACTCTTGAAGACGAAATTGCACGCATTAAAAAGGATATTTCCTTTTGGCAAAAAAAATACGAAAAATTGAGCAAAGAGCAGACTGATGCTGTAAACGAAATATTAGCATCAGCGAAACAAAGACAAAAATCCTTCGATCAGATGGAGCAGGAATTATTGAAGGCATATGAAAAAGCGGAATTATATTATTCCCTGATCGGTTGGGAGGAAAACTACAAATTGACAAACCGGGCTCCTTTAAGCAAATTGTCACAAAAACCGGTATTACAGACAACATCCCGCCCGGTTTATCCGGAATCCGCGCTTAAAAATAAAATCGAAGGAATGGTTATCCTGAAAGGCGTTCTCACAGAGGAAGGCCGATTGTCAAACCTTGAACTACTCTATTCACCGCAAGGCAGCGCTTCGATCGCAGAGGCAGCAAAAGCGGCAGCGGCGAATTATCGCTATAAACCCGCTATGAAAGACGGCCAGTTCGTTAAAGTCGTGCTCGTCATACCGATGGAATTCCAATTAAACAATAACACCGAGTAAAGAGCGCACAGAATGCTGAGTTATATGAAGAGGAAACAACTACTGATTTTGATTGGGTTCTTTTCAATAATCATCACCGGCTTACAGAATTCGAGTCTGATTCTCGCGAAGGAAACAGTAACACCGAAAATTAAAATAAGTTTTGCAAGACCTTTAAAAGTGAACGAGATAAATTTCTACCAGATAGAATCTAATGATTTGAATTTATCTAATCAAAATTTATTCTTGCGGATATACAACCCAACTTATAGAAAATCCGACTACATTTTTTCAATTAACGGAAATACATCCATTGCATGCAAAGGGAAGGAATGTTGGAAGGTAAGAGGATATTTTTTCCTGCCAAATATTATTCCTGTAGGAAAAGCAAACCTGCAATTGAGATCCGGACAATCTGTCATTTATCAATCCGAGGTAAGCTTGCTTCCAGAAATTGTATTCCACAGCCCATTATTCCAGCAGGGATTCTCTCCACTGTCTGTTGAAGCGGAGACGGGGATGAGGGAAATCATTGCCCACTCCTATCCTGTTTCAAAGATATGTTTTCGCAATCCATCGAAAAAATCTTTTTTCTTTTTCAGCATTAAATTGAAAAATAAAGCTGAGTATAAAAACCTAATGCTTCGAATATATATCAAGCAGAGAGTATTGGACGAAATTATGGTGGATACGGTTAAAAAGGAATATGTTTATTGTGTCGCTAAGAATTTTATGGGCGACATTGATTGGTTGAAAATTAAATTCGAAACCTTCAGCTCCAACGGAAAAACCGTCATCTTCAAGAAAAATATTTACGAATTTGAATATCTTTCTTTAATGCCATTTAACGGAATACCGGAATGGATAAATTCTTTTCTGAAATCCACGAATTTTATTGAAGATAAGTTCAGATGCAGCCAGGAATAAAAACTGTTTTGCTTTTAGCAGTCTAATTACTATAATTGATGATCGAAGGGAGCACTCATTGAAGCTAATAATACAGATTCCGGCATTGAATGAAGAAGCAACGCTTGCATGCACGATCAGAGATCTTCCAAAAAAAATAAAAGGAATAGATGAAATCAAGGTGCTCGTGATCAATGATGGCTCCACAGACAATACTGTTGAGGTAGCAAAAGATTCCGGAGCGGATCATTTGATCAATTTCACTAAGACCCAGGGGCTGGCCCGTGCCTTTCAGGCCGGACTCGACGCATGTCTTAAACTCGGCGCCGATATTATAGTAAACACCGATGCAGATAATCAATATGAGGGCTCGGATATTGAGAAGCTGGTGCAGCCGATTCTGACAGGCACAGCGGACATCGTTGTCGGCGACCGCGTGATAAAAGACCTGAAACATTTCTCGCCACTAAAGCGATTCCTCCAATTGACAGGCAGCTGGGTTGTAAGAAACCTTTCAGGAACGGATATCCCCGATGCGACGAGCGGTTTCCGCGCCTACAGCCGAAGAGCTGCAATGAAGCTCAATATTATCTCTGAGTTCACTTATACCCTGGAGACAGTCATACAAGCAGGGAAGAAAAGAATGATGATAACTCATGTTCCTATTAAGGCATACAAGGTTGAACGTCAATCCCGGCTGTTTAAAAGCACGTATAATTACATAAAACGCTCTGCCATAAGCCTCCTGAGAATTTATACGATGTATGAACCTCTCAAGATTTTCTTCTACATTGGCTTCCTGCTCTCAAGCCTGGGAATCCTCCTTTTTCTAAGGTTTCTTTGGTTCTATTTTTTCACATCAGAAGGCGGAGGCCATGTCCAATCACTGCTTTTCGGAATAGCGTTCCTGGTAGTCGGTGTCCAGATTTTTCTAATCGGCCTCGTAGCCGATTTGATTGCCAGCAACCGGAAATTGCTTGAGCAGGTCTTGCTGAGATTAAAGAGTGAAGAACTGAATGGCACACAGTTGATCGAGATTTATAATCTCAAGCCATCCAATTCGAAAACGAAGAGAAAATTGGTTTGATTTTTACAAATTCATCGATCAGCATGACTATAGTACACTTTATCACATCGGGGGAGATTGAAAGTGAGAAATAAACTCTTTTTCCTGTTATTAATTATTGCGTCGTTCACTGCTTGCAAGATCGAAACCGGCTACCGGGTTGACATTAAACCTCAAGTTGACAAGTTTGATGATCTTTTTATGTCGTTCCAGATCTTTATCAATCTTGACCATAAGGGTAAAGAAGTTGAAGCGGAAAACGATCTTAATCTGATCTATGAGCAGTTTGACATTTTGAGAAACGATGTGAAATCAATGCCTGTCCCCAGAGATGAATCAGTGGTAAAATTTCATAACTTGTTTGTTAATACTGTTTCGATCACAAAAGACGTAATTGACAACTACCGTCAGAAATTCCGTGTCGAAATTTCAATCAATAATCTTGAGGCAGAGTATCAAGACCTGTCCGATAAACTTGAAATAACGAAAAGAAATTTCCAGACTGCCCAGACATCCGGAGGAAAAATTACATACAGGGAGAGAATCGTAACATTCCAGAAGGAACTTGAAGATTCGAAGAAAAACCTTGAAACGACAAGGGCTATGTATATTGAAATATTATCCAAAATCATTTCCGCCGAGGATTATTATAAGATGCAATATCCTGAGATTGTCAAAATCGGAAAAACTTCTGTAATGTTGTCATTATTTCCGCCGCCGGACTTCTTGATTTCATTAGAGGAACGGACGAAATACTTCCCTCCGGCGACAAATGATACCGAAGAGCATTAATTTGAGAGCGCTGCAAAAACTGTAAATTTATCATTCTGACGCATACTTCGAAGAGATCCAGAGAAAGAATATATCGTATCTTCAGGAGTTTTCCTTCGGAGGGCTTCTTCATACGGGAGAGAATTCTAACTACCGTATTTCTTTAATATCATTTCCATCATCTGGTTTTCATATGTTATAGTATTAAGAAACAATGACTCAATCATAAGGGTTTTAATATCTTCATCTGCCATCTGGCCGATGAGATTGTCAATCTCCTTTTTCATATCATTGAACGAATAATCCATTTTACGCTTAATCGCTACCTCCTGATACAAAGATTCAATGATTGAAGTCAGGTCCGCAGATTCATAAGGCAGCTCAAACCCCGATGTGAACTTATAAGTATTTTTCTTTGTCATATTTTCAACTCTTTATTCGCTTCCTCAATGGTAGGAAAGACCTTCACGACATTGTTGACACGGGTAATCTTTAACAAGGTATTGATCTTTTCGTTGACCCCGGCTATATTCAATTTATGGTTGGAATCCAGAAGCATTCTGAAAATATCCATAAGAAAACCTACGGCAAATGAATCCACGTATTCCACTTTTGTCATATCCACAAGCACATCTTTATCAAGAGATTTAATTTGTTTTAAGATGTCTTTGTAAACCGGATCGAGTATGTCGAGAATCATCCTGCGTTCATCTATTTTAAAAATCGTAATCGCCTTTTTACTGACCAGATCATATTTCATTCTAAATCACCCCTTTATAAAAACTATTCTTCAAAAGCGTTGATTATATCAACATCCAGGAAATCTGTGGAGGTTCCCATTCCCATCATTTGACGTAAATCGGGTCTTACCATGTTTCCGCCGGCCGAATGAGCCGAACGAGCGTTCTGAAGAGCAAAACTAAGCAGCGTATCCATACTCTCCGCATTTTGAGGAAATATTCCCAAACCGCAACTCACTGACAAATGCCCTGATTCTCTCGGAGTGTCCACGGGAAAGTTATACATTTCGATTTTTTGGCGGAGGCTGTCCAGTGTCTTATATATTTCTTTGATGGTCTTGTTGAGAAATAATACACAGAATAAAGCTTCTTCAAATCGTGACTTCGCTTCGGCGTTCGAAGTAGCTGATATAAGCAACTTGCCTACCAATTTTAAGGCGTTTTCACCCGAATTTATGCCGTGGCTTTGAACAAAAAGGTGGTAATTATCCACCTCCATAAACGCAACCGCAAGTGTCCCTCCCGACATCATTCGCATCTCTTCAATTCTTTGATCCAGTTTGCTGATAAATTGCGATTTCTCCAGAATCTTCTCCGTTTCGTGTGGCAGCTCGGTTTTTGTCGGCTGTTGGGAAAGAGCTTTCTCAATCGCCATGCGCATAAAAGGCGCCGCGGTCTCGATTGTCATCTGCATCAATATCTTTTCTATCTTGGTCCTCTTAACCATGTTTCCCAGGCTAACCACTCCCAGCAGTTCTTCGAAATACGTTACAGGCGCGCATAGGTCCACCTTAAAATAGACGGTAGTGGATTTTTCAAGCTGGCTTCGAACCATGTATGTTTCGGTTTCAAAGTCATTTTCATTCATTATAAGTCTTTTTTGTGCTACCCACCCTATTTTACCTTCCCCTACTTTTATAGTGTACCCGAGAGGAATCTGATCGGGAAGTCCTTTCTTTGCCACCAATTCGAGAGCATTTCTTACAGGGTTGAACACAAAGAAGGCGATTTGACGTGCCTCGAAAAGCTTTTCATAAAAAACTATTAAGAGATTCGCGAGAGATTGGGGGGTCTCCTGGGTTTTCAGCTTGTTATAAAGTTGAGGAATTATTGAAATAAAAAAGGTCCCGTGCTTCAGATCAATATTTGCCTGGTTCAGATCGCCTTGAAGCTTTGATATCCTGGATTCCGCACGCAATCGTTCCTGCTTCATGTTGTTGTCAAGATCATTAAGCAATTTAGTATTGGAAAAAAGGAATTTTCCAATCAACAGTCCTATCCCGGCTCCCATGAAACCAAGAATGATTGATAAAAATACGTTGGAATCCATCTTATCCTGTCTATTTGATTTTATATCAATAAACCCGAATTGTCCAATTTATTATAAATTGTTAAAATTTAAATTTTGAAATATAGGTTCTTTTAAACTCCATGAACAATTTCCAATCCCGCAAGATTATGTTGTTTTGAACGCATTCGATAAAACCGGCCTTCTGCATTATCTTCAAAAAGTCATCAACTTTTATAATCGGAAGCCCGATTACCCTTGCAAGGTCTTCCATGGTTTCGAGGAGTAAGAGTTTTCCCTCCGGAGTTTTTTGTCCCTTCAGGGCGCTATCTTCTATCAACGTCAAAAGAGCAATGAATATCCGGTCTTCCATCATCTTTTTTAACTTTTCATCGGTTTCCTTGATCCTGACTGCCAGCGCCTCAACCATTTTAAGCGCTATTCTATTATTTTCAGTGAGCATCTGCGTGAAAGTGTCTTTGTTGATGACGATAATACTGGTTTCCTCAAGCGCTTTCAGGGTCGCGGACCTGGGTTCATTCAATATGATCGACATCTCTCCGAAAAAATCCCCTGCTTTCAGAATAGCGATTTCCTTATTCAAATTCTGAACTTTTTTATAAACACCGACCGTACCCGATTGGATTATGAACATCTCCTCTCCGAGCTCTCCTTCGAAAAAGAAGATTTCTCCTTCTCTAACAACTTTTGTATATTTATCCGGTGGTTTCTTAATCTGATCAGGTGTTCCCATATCTGTTCTCTTTATAGTTTATACCAGGGAATTTGTAGTTTACCTTTTTCGACGTTTTCTTTGAATAACTTGACAATATCAATGTCCAACAACCCTTTTTCGGCGTCTCTCACAAGCATTGATATTGATTGGCTCAACGGCAAACCCTTCCTGTACGGCCTGTCCTGTGCTGATAATGCATCGATATAGTCCGCAATAGTAAGTATGCGTGATTGTAGAGGGATTTGATCACCTCTCAAACCCCGAGGATAGCCGCTTCCATCAAGTTTTTCATGATGCTGACCGGCAAAAAAAGGAACTCCAGCTAAATGCCGCGGAAAAGGTATTCGTTCAAGCGTATCAATCGTGAGATTAATATGATTTTTGATGATTTCCCTTTCATTATCTGTCAGGTTCCCGCTCTTTATAAGAATATTTTGCAGCTCCTCCGAGGTTAATAGTTCAAATTCATCTTTATCAGCCTTGATCTTCGCTTTGCTAAACTGTTTCACTCTTTCCTCAACTTCATCCGTCAGAACATTTGTTTCATTAATCTTTTTGATTTCATCCCAGAAATTTCCGAGTTTTTTCTCTATCTCATTAAGATTTTTCGGATCAATGGCCAGATCACAGAAAACGCAGTATCCTTTTTTATTCACCTCCTCTTCGATTTCTTTTGAAAGCATCTTTATTTTCCAGAATAACGCTTCGATCCCTTGATTACTGATTCTAGATTTTTTATCAAGAATCGCTTCCGGTACGCCTATCTTTCCAATGTCATGGAGAAGCGCAGAAAAATGCAGCTCTTGCATCTCATCCCTGTTGAATTTAGTATTATCAAAAGGAGGTTCATTCGATTTATTTATCAGCATGGCAATTTCAATTACAAGATGAGCGACCCGCTTGGAATGGCCAGACGTATGTCTGCTTCGGGCGTCTATAAGAGCTGATGAATATTCGATAAGGCTCATTAAAAGCTTGTTAATATCGTCGAGAAGTGCAACATTTTTAATGGCAACAGCTGCTTGCGATCCCATTGATTCCACGAGGGATTCAACCGTTTTATTGAATGGGATGGGTTCACAGTTTTCATCAAGTGCGTTAATGAGCTGAAGAACGCCTACAAGCTCCCCTTTTGTGTCCTTCATTGGGAATGTAAGTATTGATTTAGTCTTGTAATCGAATTTTTCATCAAACGATGGGTCGTGCTGAAAAGGCGAATCCTTTAAAATCTCCGATACATCCATTATATTCAAAGGTTTCAAGGTCTGAGCGACATATCCGGCAAGGCTTTTTGTGGAAATTGGTATCCTTAGCTGCTTGAATTCCCTCTCTCTTCCGCTTTGCTTGTCTATCGTATCGTTTTGAGCCACCTTGAAAACAAGCTCATCGCCGTCCTTGATATAAAGGCTTCCAGCATCAGACTTGGTGAATTTCCTGACTTCTCTTAATATCATATCCAAAAGCCGGTCAAGGTTCTGTTCGCTGCTGAGAGCTATCCCGATCTTGTTGAGCTCCGCCAATCTTTCCTGAAGATTCCTGTTGCATAGGCGGAAATGCTTCAATGTCTCCAGAAAAAAAAGACCCTTATTCAGCAGTGTTGTAACTTGAGAACTGTCATTAATATTCAAGTCATTTATGGTTTGCATTAAAAGATTTTCTGCTGAATGCTCTTTATTTTTATCCAGTGAGGCTCGTGAATAATATATGAATCCAACAAGTGGAAAACGAAGAGCCCTTTCCCACAATTTTTTTGAAGTGATTTCAGCATCAGTGTCAAAGGTAATTACAATATCGCATCCATCGAGCTTTTCCTCCAGAATACTGTTCTTGATTGAATGCACGATCATTTCCGCTCCGGATGGAACAATCTTTTTAAAAAACTCATTCATAGATTCCGGTATCTCTACCAACATAACCGGCATAACAGTATCCTGATATTGTGATTGCCTAATTTTTAATATTTTCGGAAATTTTAATTAACACTCTCGATTTTTCTGAAGTCCTAATCTGCTCGATAAAACTCCAAAATTATACAACAATACCCTATTATTTACACACTATATTTGTCAGATTCTTCCGGTCATTCGACTATTTACCGGGACATTGACTTTGCACTGTCTGTGCTATTTTTTTATCTCCATAAGACTTGTCATAATTGGCGCTGAACTCGGCAGCTAGCTTTTCCGCTCTTTTCCGGTAAGCGTCTTTATCGCTCCAGGTATTTTGGGGATTCAGAATCTCCGATTGAACTCCAGGGCATATTTTCGGGACATTTAAATGGAAGAGCTTATCCTCGTAACATTCGACATCATCGAGTTTTCCGTCCAAAGCCGCATTCACCATAGCGCGCGTAAAATCAATATCAATCCGCTTTCCTACTCCATACGGCCCCCCGCTCCATCCGGTATTGATAAGATATACTTTCGTGCCATATTTTTTCATTTTATCGCCGAGCATATCCGAATAATAATTTGGAAGACACGGCATAAACGGAGCCCCGAAAAACCTTGAAAAAGTCGATGCAGGTTCGATAATTCCAGTCTCGGTTCCGGCTAGCTTGCTCGTATATCCCATCAGGAACCACAGCATTGCCTGCTCTCTGTTGAGTTTTGAAACGGGCGGCAGCACTCCGTTGGCGTCCGCTGTCAGAAACACGATTGTGCTTGGATGGCTTCCGGTCGAAGATTCTTTGATATCACTCAGGAATGAAAGCGGAAAAGAAGCCCGGCTGTTCGGCGTCAGTCTATCATCACTCAGATCGAATTCCCCATTTGGATACATCATCGCGTTTTCGACTATGGCTCCGTGATCAAGGTAATCGGCCTTATGAAACACTGCGTTGAAAATGCCCGGTTCTTTCTTCGGGTTGAGATTTATTAATTTCGCGTAACAACCGTCCTCGAAATTTGCAACGCCGTCCTCGCTCCATCCATGCTCATCATCGCCGAGCAGCGCTCTGCCGGGATCAACGGAAATGGTCGTCTTTCCTGTTCCAGAAAGGCCGAGGAATAACGCTACTTCGCCTTTCTTGTTCTCATTCGCTGAACAATGAAGCGGCAAAATCCCCTTCAATGGGAGGTAGTAGTTCATAACCGTAAAGATAAGTTTCTTTACGCTTCCGCAATATATAGAACCGTAAACAAGCCCCACCCTTTTATCCAGATCAATTACAAGAGCCAGATCCGACAATGAACCGTTCGGCAGCTTACGCAATCTTCCTGAATATTTTGATGTGTCAATTTTTTCTCCAGGGACAATAAGCAGAGTAAAACCTTTATCATGGAAGATGCTTCTATTAATATCTTTGGGTATGGGTTTGAACATATTAATCGAGAACAACGCTGTGAGAGCGCGGTCACTTATCGTCCGAACCGGAAGGGCATATTTCGAATCCGCTCCGACCACCCTGTTCGTCTCGTAAATTTTTTTCTTGTCAGCTATCCGTTGCAGCGCATCGTTCCATAACATCTCGAATGTATCCGGAGCTATTGGAAGGTTATTCGGAGAATCCCAGTCTATATTTTTTTCAACTTCGGGCCGCATTACGATATATGTGTCTTTCGGCGATCTGCCTGTGGATTCGGGAGGAGTCCATGTTGCGAGGCAGCCGTTTTCGGCTATTAAGGCTTCTTTGTTTTCCACTACCTCGCTTATTATTTTCTTTCTCTCTGCATCTTTAATTATGTTCCTGGATTTCGAAATGACTGCATTTAAATTACCAAGATAATCCATCGTCGCTCCTTTTTTATGTTTTAATATGTAGCAAATACAAACCGAATTTTCAGTTTTATATCATCTATTGTCAAGATGCTGGTGAATAGCTTCACTTTTGATCTTAAATTTCTTATGATAAGTCGCCTTTGCAATAACGGGATTATTGTTATATTATTCGTCAACATGCGAGGTCGTTATGAGTTACTTAGAAGACGATACGAGAAAAAGTCAAAGATATTTTTATGTCACACCTTTGCATTATGAAGGTGAAGGCAAATATAAAAAACTTGAAGCATTATCAATCAATATAAGCCGAGATGGCATTTATTTTCAGGCTAATAACGTTTTGCCCGTAGGGCATCAGTTTATACTGCAGTTCAAGGTCCCGGGCTCCGAGGAAATACTTGAAGCCAGGTGTGAAGTCATTCATCACTCCGAAGTAGGCGGCGAGAACAACTTTGCGATAGGCTGCAAGATCAATGATATCAAAGGGATGAAAAAGGAAGATCTGACGAAGAAGCTGCTCGAAGCCTTCGGTGAGGATCCAAACCGACTGTATTGAAACCTGTTTTGGATGGTGCTGAATGAGAATTCTTGCGGGCATACAGCCTTCCGGAAAGCTGCATCTCGGAAACTACTTCGGCTCGATGAGAAGATTGATCGAGTACCAGGAAACGAGTGAGCTATACGCTATTATAGTGAATTTACACGCCCTGACGACTGTGCGCGATGGAAAGCTCCTTGCGAATTATACGATGGAAGCCGCGGCTGATTTCCTCGCTCTCGGAATAGACCCGGAAAAGGCTGTTTTCTTTGTTCAATCGGATGTTCCGGAGCATGCAGAGCTCACATGGTATCTCTCGAATGCAACCTCGATGGGTTTACTTGAAAGAGCGCATTCATATAAAGATAAAACAGCAAAGGGATTCATACCGAACTCCGGACTATTTTTCTATCCAGTGCTTATGGCAGCAGATATTCTTCTGTATCAATCGCAAAAAGTTCCGGTCGGCAAGGATCAGAAGCAGCATCTGGAAATGACAAGGGATATCGCTGCTTCTTTCAATAATCTATACGGTGAAACTTTCGTAATACCTGAACCGGATATCCTCGATGATGTAGCTATCGTTCCGGGTATAGACGGCGAAAAGATGTCGAAGTCATATAATAATTATATCGAGATTTTCGAGGACGAGAAAACCTTGAAAAAGAAGGTAATGAGCATCATAACCGATTCCACGCCGCTTGAAAGTCCGAAAAATCCGGATAAATGCAATGTCTTCGCCTTATATAAATTGTTCGCGAATGAAGTCGAAATCAAGGAAATGCGCTTGAAATATGAATCCGGCGGATACGGCTTCGGAAACGCTAAAAAGGAACTCCTGGTAAAAATCACGCAGTATTTTGCTCCCTTTATGGATAAGCGGAAAGAATATGCTTCGCGCCCAGATACGGTCAGGGACATTTTAAAAAAAGGCGCGAAGAAAGCGCGCGAAAGAGCGAAACCGACAATCGAAGCGGTCCGCTCAAAGGTCGGTATCAGCTACTGATCCTGAATTTCGATAATCGAATCTATAAAATCAATATAAATCTTCCGGAATTTTTCTCTTGAATAATGATTTTTTACGTAAAAAGCGCCCTTTTTACCCATTTTTTTCCGGCAACTTTGAGAATTCAACAAATATTCCGCGCAAGCGCTGAATTCGGTATAATCGGAATACCATAATCCCGCTCCGCTCTTCCGGCAATGCTCTACCATAACATCACTTTTCGCATTGACCAGAGCTGGCTTACCTGCAGCAAAACCTTCGAGAAGGGTCAGGGATAATGACTCCAATGAGGAGGGCACTACAATGAATTCGCAATTCGCGATGTACGCCCATTTATGCATTTCGGACACATAGCCGGGGAAAAGAATGCCTGCTCTCGATTTGATCTCCGGGTTGATCCCGCCGAGGCAGACGAGACGCAGCTCAGGGTGGTAAGCCCTGATAACCTGGTAATAATCGAACAGATCATAAAGCCCCTTTCCCTTTTCGAGCCTGCCGAAATACAGGCAATATTGTCCGGTTACAGGCCGCGGAAGGTTTTCCAATCCTTCGGGAGGCTCGATGAATGTTCCGCCGATGACCGATCTTGAAGCGGAGTCAGGATGAATCCGATACAACAGCTCTTTTTCCGAACCGGTATTGAAAACCAAACCTTGAGCCGCCTTCAGGACATCCTTGACCTTATTTAGATAAAATGGATGCTCATCGTGTGCAGTGGGCACCAAGATGGATTTATCCGCGACTGCTGGAAGCCCGAATACCGTCGGATAATAAAGATATGTAAAAAATACGAAGCAGTCGAATTCCGACTTGTTTTTATTCAGAAATGTAACAAGATTCGGGCACTCCGGACCCTGCATTTTGAACCATTCGTCTTCTTCAGCGGCGTACTTTTCGTTTTTGGAGAAAAATTTTTCAGTTACAGCATTAAAATCGTCAATTTTCCGTTCTTTTACAACAGGGAAACGGATTATTTCCACTCCATCTTCGATTGTCGCCCCTTTATCATAATGATTAGCCCAGCTGATGTAATCAATAGCCGTTGTCGTGATGACAGTAATCCTATAATCATCCTTGATCGCTTCAACAACCTGTGAGGCAAGCTTTTCCGCTCCGCCCAGAACATCTGCCCCGTATCTTTGAATGACTAAGGCGATTTTCGGCTTCATATCGCCTCCAGCAGAATTATGAGCCTTGATTTTGCCTTGCTATAGGTAAAATCCCCGAGCCTCTCCCTGCCCTTCTGGATCATTGAATTTCGAAGCTCGGCGTTTTCCAATACTTCAACAGCCAGCTCTGCGGCTTGGGCAACATCTCTCCCTTCAAACAAGCAGGCAGCGCCGCCGGTTGTTTTGGCTACAACAGCCGAATCCCGCGCGGCGACAGGAATGCCGA
>Ga0315273_10003223_pt1 | contig 19608 bp, 23 predicted proteins | sample YL17G02_0_MG_FD_205753 | JGI IMG/M metagenome (GOLD analysis project Ga0315273, IMG submission 205753) | Sediment microbial communities from Yellowstone Lake, YNP, Wyoming, USA - YL17G02_0 | ecosystem: Environmental > Aquatic > Freshwater > Lake > Sediment | place: USA: Wyoming | collected...
AAAAGGTCGCTGTACGCCCGATGGGGCGTTGAAACGCCGGCTCAAGCAGGTGAAAGTCGGTCAAAACCCGGCTGAGAACAATGCGAGCGGCCCTCCAGCCGGCTGCAACCGGCTTGCACCTATCATAACCGGCTGCTTCAGCACCGGCAGGCGGACTTCTCAAACAGTCTCTCAGGCCCCAATCGTCGATGATACGCGTCATGGGCGCCTCCCAATCGGCCTTGTAGTCCGCTTCGTTGAAGAGCGTCGTGCTGATGACCAGGGCTTTTTCGTGGTGGAGCAGCGGCACCCGGCCTTTCGCCTCGCCTCCCCAGCCCTCAGGCGTCAGGGCGCAGGCATCACCATAGGCAAAGACCCGCTCAAACCAGCCCTTCAGGATCGCGGGGAAATACAGCCAGAACACGGGCGAGATGAAGGCGAGCCCTCGGCGGCGTTAAGCTTCTCCCACTGGGCTATCACGTCTTTGGGCCGGTGGTCGTGGATGAATTTCGCCACCGTCAAGGAATCCTTGTTGCGGAGCCAGTTCGCGGCGATGAGCTTTGGACCGGGCCCCCTGCCGCGTCCAACAAGCGCTGCTTCAGGTTCATGGCTTCGAGTATGTCGGGCGGCATGCTCGGATGCGCGTAACTGGCAAAGTCCTGCATGTGGAAGACCGGGTCAAAGCGAATGGCATACAGGTCGACCACTTCGTTGGTGTGGCCGGCCTCTTTCAGGCCGGCGCTGAACTGCTCGAGGACGGCGTGACAGAATGATTTGGGGTTCGGATGGGCGTACACTGTCAGGACTTTCATGAGATCCTCCTCGCATGACCATTGACTGCCCGGATCAGTAAACGAAGGGAATAAGCGTTCTCACCTTTTGCTGGTAAGCGGCATACTGGCCGTCAAGTGCTCGTCGCAGCCCATCTTCTTCTACGGGAATCAGCAGGCTGACCAACAGAAGATAGACGCAGAACACGCCGGAGAAGGCCCACGACTGGATCAGACAGGCCAGCCCCAAGGAGATGCTCAGAGCCGCCGTGTACATGGGATGCTTGACTCGCTTGTAGGGCCCATTGATCACCATCCTGTCGTCAGATTGGGGATCGGTTCCCCCAAGCTGATAGCTGGGCCCCAGCGTAATCAGGGCCCATGCCATGAGGAGATACCCGGACACATACAACACCAGCCCTACGCCCTCCAGGACCGTCAGAATCCATGGATCGCCGATGGGCCATGTGGTTCGGATCGCTCGCCGGCAGACGGCCGGTGAGCAGCAGAAGCGCGGCCAGGGGATTCACCACCAGCAGGAAGAAGAGGTTGAAGACATTGACGAGCTGTACCAGGAGGTTGCCTTTGGGTCTATCCAGGGTGGAACCCGTCGCGACTCGCTTCACGATAACGAGCATGGCTAACAGGAACAGAATTGTGGCTCCGAGCAACCGTTGATCGAAGAGATGCATCTTTTCCTCCTGCAGGTGAACGTCCGAACACAGGACAAGGCCCAGCGCTCTGCCACACCGTCTGTACGACCGCGTTGGCGGCCGGACACCCTCCCGATCGAAGATACTTGTTTGTACTACGTGGAACAAGTTCATCGGGTTGGGCCGCGGGTGCCACCGGTGGCCACGGCGTCAACGCGCAGGTTGGGAGGTAGTCAGCGCTGCTTGGTCCCCCGTCTCGCACACAGAACCTCGCGCAGGTGTTTGACGAAATGCGCCTGGTTCGGGATACTTGATCTATGCAACCGTATGTCGATCGTCAGTGGCGACCCGTTCGTCGGCGGCCAAAGAAGCCAGTTTCCCCTGGTAGGGGTCTATCCATCAGGGCGAGGTTTCCTCGGGGTCAATAACTCAACACTTTCTCCGGAGTTTGCGTTTGTGGCCTTGTCTGGTATACCTTACTCTCAAGTTTCCGGGCATGAGACTGGCACTTGCGCCGCCTTATTGGTGCTTCACCCATTGATTTGGCAAGCGCCGGCGGACATGATATGGTTTCTCCAAGACTGCAATCTCGAGGATAGGGTAGCTGTGCCCACCGCCCAAGCCTCGCATTACCTCACGCTCGGGTTGCTGGCGGACGGTGCCAGTCGTGGTAGGATCGGCTGTAGGTGCTTCGTCTACGTTCTGCACCGGCCGATGCTCAGTACCCATATGGCGGCGGTGAGATGGAACGCGGGCAAGTGCGACAAGTCGGTGGCTGCGGGCATGCTGCCCGATGCTCGGAAAAGGCTCGTACGGGTGGATGCCAAGAGCAGCTAGCTTCGTGAAATACCGTGTGCCCTCGAGACGGCTCAGCCGAGGCCTTGACTTGCTCGCCGCGGCTCTGATTTGCGTAGGTGCTTTCGCAGCCATCTACCGTTTCTGGCGGCCCGGGATTTCCGGTCCTGCCGATATGCTGATCGGCGTCTATCGCGTTTTCGAATTGGAACACTCCTGGCAGAACGGCGTCATCTTCCCGCGCCTGGCCATGGGTTTGAACTACGGCTACGGCGGCCCACTCTTCGAATACTATCCGCCCCTCGTCAGTTATGTGGCTCTCGCCTTTCGATGGTTTGGACTGGATTGGATCGCCTCTGCGAAGGCAGGCTTCACCCTGGCTGTCTTGGTGGCCGGCTTGGGGAGCTATGTCTACGCACGCTGGCTTTTCCAGGACCGCAAGGCTGGTTTGTTGGCGTCTGCGGCCTATATGTTCGCGCCCTACATCCTCCTCGATGTCTATGAACGTGGCGCATCGGCCGAACTCATGGCATTGGCGCTCCTGCCGTGGGTATTCTGGGCCGCTCAGCATCTGTTGGACCTCCATGATGCGGGCGCTTTCGTCCCTGCTGGAACTACTGATGCGGACGTCCTGGTGCCCGGTCGCCTTGATCCGCCGCGGCTCGCCCGGTCAGGATCGCCGGGTAACCGATGGGTCCTCGCCACGGCAGTCCTCGTAGCCCTACTCATGCTCGCGCACAACATCACCGCGCTCTTTGTAATCCCCGTGCTCGTGGCTTACCTGGTGCTCTTGACCTGGCAGCAGCATTCCTGGAGTCGGCTCCCGGTTGTCGGCATCGCTGTGGCCCTGGGGCTTGGACTCAGTGCCTTCTACTGGCTGCCGGCGCTGGCTGAAGGGAGCTACTCCAAGCTGACCACCCGTATGCTGGGCGATGTGAGCGCGCAACTCGTGCCTTTGGACCACCTGATCCAGAACCAGTGGGCATTTGACTATTTTGGATCGATGCGTTTCCGAATGTCGCTTCCAGGCGCCGTGCTGGGCATTATTGCGGTTCTAACAATCATCTCTCGGGCGCGGCGCTTGCGCTTCATCTTGGCGCTTTTTGCGGTCATTGGCGTAGTGTTGCTCTTCCTCGTCACCGATCTCAGCCGCCCGTTTTGGCAGAACCTCCCTCTGGTGCGCTTCATCCAGTTTCCCTGGCGCCTATTGGGTATCGCCACCTTTTGCGTCGCTCTGCTCATCGGCAGCCTCGCTGCCTCGAGTTCGGTCGCTCGGTGGAGGCTGCCGGGATGGGCCGGTTGGACCATTACTGTCCTTCTCGTCGGATTGCTGGCGTATTGCGGCCTGCAAAATGCCGACCCCAGCAAGTCGAGTTTCTGGTACCCCATCACAAGCGACCAGATGAGTAAGGCTGATCTGTACGAGCGCGGACGAGATCAATTCCCACTCTATGGCGATTACACTCCTGCATCTATGCAGCTGGGCTACCCGGAAACCCTCAGCCTCCAGCGCCTGCCCCAGGTGCCTCCGTCAGAGCCCCTTGCAGCGCCTCCACAGGTTCAGGTCCTTGCTGAAGCAGACAACGAAATCCAGGTCGAAGTGCATGCCCCGCTGCCCTTCACGATGCACTGGCCCCGCATCTATTTCCCTCGCTGGCAAGCGTATGTGGATGGCCTCGCGGTCCCGACCACTCCCGAAGGGCCCTTCGGGCTCGCGAGCACTCCGCTGCCCGAGGGGGATCATATCGTGGTCCTGCGCTTCGAGGACACACCCCTGCGCGTCGTTTCCAACGCTATTGCATTCCTCTGCCTTGTCTTGCTCACGATCGGCGGCCTGCGCACGCTGCGAGGCAGACGAGTCGTGCTGCTCTGCGTCCTGCTCTTTCTCACGTTAGCCGGAGGCGCGATCGCTCATAAGGCAGTGGGGCCGCGCACCCGCGAACCTGCCAACTTCACAGCGAACTTGCAGAACGAGATCAGCCTGGCAGGCTATCAGTTCGAGAATGCCAAGCTGCACAAGGGCGAGCCGTTGGTGTTACGCCTGTATTGGTTCGCTCACAAGACCCCCGCCTACAACTATAAAGTGTTCGTGCACATAGAGAAACCGGATGGGTCGGCCATGATCGCAAACGGCGACGACGAGCCAATGCACGGTTATGCCCCGACTTCTCGCTGGGATGCCGGCGAGCTGGTGGTCGATGAGCACACCGTCAAACTCGATCCTGGACTGGCTTCAGGCGCCTACAGGGTCGTAGTTGGCATCTATCGTCCTGAGACCATGCAAAACCTCGTCGTCAAACAGGCCACGAAGGTGCTTCCGGGCGACCTGTTGCCGCTTGGTCAGATAGAAGTGTTGGAAAGATGAGGATACAACGGCGCGTCTGGCTCGAAGCTGCACTGGTGTTGGGGTTGGTGTTCCTGGCTTTGGCCGTACGCGTCTACTTGCTGCGCAGCCTACCCATCGGGCTTCATGGAGATGAAGCGGCCAATGGGCTAGATGTCATGGACATTCTGCGCGGACAGCGGCCCATCTTCTTCGAGCGCAATAACGGCCGCGAACCGCTCTTCATCTACTTACAATCGACGCTGGTCGCGGTGCTCGGTCCCACCCCATACGCTCTTCGCCTTACCTCGGCCATCGTGGGCGCTCTGACGATCGCTGTTCTGTATTGGATGGTGAGAGAGGCTTTCGCCGGCTACGGTCGGGCAGCCCGCTGGCCGGCACTTTGGACAGCGCTGTTCGTCACCTTCGCATACTGGCACATCAACTTCAGCCGCATCGGACTTCGGGCCATCATGCTCCCGCTTATGTCGTGCCAGACCTTCGGCTGGTTCTGGCGTGCCTGGCGGTGCCTTGACGGCTCCAGCCAATTCCCTTGGGTGGATCTGGTCCTGTGCGGCGTCTGCACCGGTGCTGCCCTCTACACTTACACCGCGGCACGTTTCCTGCCGGTGCTGATCGTGGTGACGGCAGGCGCCGGGATCGTCCTTCGCCCGCGCACTGGCGATCGGCGTAGATTCATGATGGAGCGCGTGCTCCCCGGAGTGCTGATGGTTGGCGTGGTGGCGCTGGTCGTCTTTGCCCCTCTAGGAATCGGGCGCGTTTCACACTAGGGGCAGGTTTTGTGCGGCTTGCCAGCGCTGGTCGAAGCGACGGCTGAGAATGGCGGTGCGTACGGGTGTGAGGTGTTCGGCACCTTGGCGACTCCAGCGCATGCCTGGCCCACACAGACGGGCCTGATAGCGTTTGGCTCCGCCCTCAACCATGCCTGAGCCGATGACCCAGTTTTCCTCCCGCATCTCCAGGTAGTTCATGCGCCACTGGTGCTGCCGGAAATAGCCCGCTTCCCGCCGCAGATCGTCGCCCCATTCCGGCTTGGCCGGGCTGGCTTGATCGAGTTCACCGGCGATGCGTTCGGCATGTCCCTGATAGAGAGCCGTCTCGCGGCTGTTCAGCCAGCGCGTAGCGGCCACTGTGCCCTCACCCTTGAGCAGGCGGGCAGCCTCCGCCAGGTGCTGCTTGGCATGGTACCAATCCACGAGTTGCCGGCTCTGGCCGAAGTGCACCCCGGCCTGGTTCCATATCCAGGCCGCCCCATCCCCGATCACTTGCGTGTCCTGCGCCTGCTCCCAGCCCCGCCTGCGGGCCTCGGCAAAGACCCGTTCGCCAAACGCCTCGGGCCCGCCCAAGTACGCCGCATAGCTGCTGTGGGCCGCCTGCGGCACCAGGCCGCGCTCACCCGTGCGCTCGTCGCGCCCGCGACGCAGCTCCACTTCAAACACCGCCCCCAGCTTCATTTCCTTCCAACCTTCTTCCACGATGTGGACCATGAAGCCATCCATGGCCACCCCCATCCGCTGGTCCGACTGCTCAGCTCGGCTGGGTGGCTGCCATTGCTCGGGCAATGCATTCGCCTGCGCCCGCTCCGCTTCCTCCTGGGCCGCAAACTGCCTGCCCCAGGCCTGCAACTGGCGCCAGATGCTGGTGGCCGAGATTGTCACCTGGCCAATCTCGACCAAAATGGCCTCAGCCTGCTCATAGGGCACCAGCCCGCCAGCCACACCGCTTGGCGGGCCACGCCCGGGCTGAAGCACTCGGCGCCGATTTGAAGCTGCTCACTCAGGGGGAAAAAGCCCGCATTGGCAGCGAGCACAGTAGTAGTAGCCCCGCTCGACTTCAAGCCCGCCGAGCCGGCTCTCCAGGTTGGCCCCCTTTTGCCCTTTGTAGCGCAGCGCCAGCCCACACTGCGGACACAGCGGTGCTTCCGCCAGCTGCCGTGCTTCTTGATCCTCGATCACCGCTGCCAACAGGCGCTGGCGTAGCTTCAACACCTCAACTTCCATCGCCGCCAGATTGGGCGCCTCGGCCTGCTCCTCCCACGCCAGCAACTCATCGATGACCGCCGTGGCCTCCGCTATCAACTCCGCTCGCCGCTGCTCTCGGGTGCGTTTCATTAGCCTTCCTACCCCGTACTGATTTCTGGCACCCCAATTCTACCTCACGCCCCCAAACTGAAACGCACCCTATTGCCTCATGGTAAATCCTATCATGAATGCGGTAACTGTTCGTGTCGGCTGTCCGGGAGGTGCTTCTGTTGATAAAGGGACGGCAAAACCGAGAACCGGTTCTACGATGGTCCCTTTGTCTCCCTTCTCACGACAAGGGTCGTGTGGTAACCTGACGTAGGCGCACTATACCCGGCCGGCGGCGGCGCTGCCGGCAAGCCTACCCAGAGGTTACCTCATGCGCTCCCTGCGTCCCCGGAATGTCCTGTTGTGGATCTCCTTCGTGATCTTGCTGGCCATCGCATCCGGCGTTGGAGGCAGCGTGCGTTCCGGCGCAGCCGCCGGCCTCCCTCACGTCTCGCCATCAGCGGCCGGAAGGCCTGCGGGGAGCGGTTCGAGCGCCTACTTGCCTCTGGCCGGCCAGATCGACGGGGCGCGGCGCGCGACCCGGACTGCCACGCCCAAGCCTGCGGCTACGGCAACGGCGTCGCCGACGAGAACCAGGACAGCGACGCCAACGGCTACCGCTACCCGCACGGCCAGCCCGACGCGAACGCCAACCGCCACTGCCACGACGACGGGGACTGCGACCGCCACGGCCGGCCCGGCGGCCTCGCCATCCGCCACAGCCACGGTAGGAAGTCCACCCGGCTGCGGCGCGCCCATGTTCCCGGCGAACAACATCTGGAACGCGCGCATCGACACGCTGCCGCTCGACCAGAACTCTCAGGCCTACGTCAACAGCATCGGCACGGGCAGCGGGTTAAAGGCCGATTTCGGGGCGGGGCTATGGGACGGCGGCCCGATCGGCATCCCGTACGTGACTGTGCCGGGCTCGCAGCCGCGGGTGGCGGTTACTTTCGATTACGACGACGAGAGCGATCCCGGTCCCTATCCGGTTCCAACGAACGCGCCCATCGAGGGGGGCCCGGGAAGCTCAGGCGACCGACACGTGCTCGTGGTGGATACGGGGGCGTGCACGTTGTATGAGTTGTACTACGCGTGGCCGCAGGCCGGCGGAAGCTGGCAGGCAGGCTCGGGCGCTGTGTATGACTTGAGATCGAACGCCCTGCGGCCTGCCGGCTGGACGTCGGCCGACGCCGCCGGCCTGCCCATCCTGCCGGGGCTGGTGCGCTATGACGAAGTCGCGAGCGGCGTTGTCAACCATGCCATCGGCTTCACGGCGCCTGCGACGCGGCGCGCCTACATCTGGCCGGCGCGCCATTACGCGTCCTCATCGACCAATGCGGCCCTACCGCCGATGGGGCAGCGGTTCCGCTTGAAGGCCAGCTTCAACATCGCGGGCTTTTCGGCAACCAACCAGGTGATTCTGAGCGCGCTCAAGACCTACGGCATGTTCCTGGCCGACAACGGATCGGCCTGGTACATCTCCGGGGCTCCCGACGAGCGCTGGAACAACGACGACCTGCGACGGCTTCTGACAGGCGTGCACGGCTCGGACTTTGAGGCAGTCGACGAATCGGCCCTGATGGTGGATCCGAATTCGGGGCAGGCCGCGTCGCACTGAGGCTACGAGTTTGTATCCCCGACCAGGATGTCCGGGGCACATGAAGTTATTCCGGGTGTGTACTCGGAAGGTCTTGCGGCAGCGCAAAGCCGGTTTCCAGCAACTCAGCCAGGCGGAGGGTGAACCGGGCGATGACTGGCCGGCCCAGCGGCCCGTCCAGCCGCTCGCCAGCCGCAACATGGCGTTGGCCTTGTCTTGATGGCGAAGCTCAGGTAATCGGAACTCGTTGCCCAAGCACTGACTTCAGGAAGGAAAGATCCACCGGCATAGTGTGAAAGCGGATTTCTCGCAGTCTGGGCCAGTTGGTCCTCATCTCGTTCAGGCGTTTCCTGGAGCGACTGTACGTCGGCAGATTCTTGTTCGCATAATCGCTGAAGTCCGCAAACTCCATGTCTCGAATTGTGGTGCATGCCGCCCGCAAGCGGAGTTTGTCGTAATGTTCGAGGAGAAATACGACATCAGGCATCGGCATGAAGCCCGATTGGGCGAGCGATTTCGGCAGTCCGAAGAAGATGCGATGCTCGTCTTGCAGTTCGAGAAACCCACCGTAATCCCGCCTGTGCTTGTGCCAGTATGCCCTGTGGAGGTAGTTGAGGAATCGGTAGGTGTCCCAGGGTTCCTCGCCGGGCCAGGCCGGCGAAATGAAGAGATTCGAATAGAATAGCGTCTGAATGACAAGTTGTGTGTGCTCGGCGATTGACGAAATGCCATGGCCGACCTTTGTTTCGAAGATGTAGGTCTGTCCATGCTTGTCGATCGCCAAGAGGTCAGGGCGAAATGATTGCGGGTCGAGGGGACCGCGATCTGCTTGCCGATTCTTAGCCTGGGGTTGAGCCTTTTCGTAGCGAGCCAAGTCGGACAAATCGCTGTCCTTGAAGACGATGAGATATTCACCGAGATAGCGCGCCATAAAGATCGCGTCCAGCGTCTCGTTCAAATCCCATTCCGTGAGTTTCCCGGATGGATTTCGCAAAATGTGGCTCCTGTCTAGATCACTGAAGGGTTGGACAGCGCGCTAGCCGGCCAACTTGCATGCGAGGTACTCCCCGTTGCCAAGGCGGGTAAGGCTCCTTCTAATGCCCTCATCTTGCTCGATGAGTGACTTGAACGGCTGCATCTCGGCTGCGTGCGAAACTGCATTATCGACCACGACGTGGCGTTTGGCCGAACGCACAGTCGCTCAATTGACAATCTGCCCGGCGAAGGCCGCGACGTCGGAAGCTGCGAGGGCGGGATCCTCCCAGTAGAACACATGCCCACCACCCGGGTGCACCGCCAGACGGGCGCCGGGAATCCCCAACGCAAGCGTTTCCTGCTCGCTTCGAGGCAGGATCGCGTCCCTGTCACCCCAGACAATAAGAGCCGGGGCAGCGATTCTGCCGAGTTCCTGCGAGAAGTCGTCCTCAAGAATGCCTGCGATGGTCGCCTTCCACACGAATGCGGGGACCTTCAGACTCTCCTGCACCATGCTCTCGAGAAACGCCGACGGCACCGGTCGAACCAGGGTACCCTCGACGAATCCGCGGACGAAGCTCGGGTCGATGGGGTCCGTCAGCTTCGAGATGGTGGAGTCCCACAACTCTCGCACACCGGGCTTGTCTCCCAGCCTGAGGGGTGAACCCATCAGTACGAGTCCTATGGTGCGCTCCGGTAGTCAATGGCGAAACGCAGGACGACAAGCCCGCCGCTTGAACCACCTGCGATGACGGCCGCCCCGATGTGGAGTGCCTCCATGAAAGCGGCGAGGTCCTCGGCAAAGTCCCGCGAGCGGTAGCCCATTTCCAGACGGCTCGCCTCACCGTGTCCCCTCAATGTTGGAACGAAGACGTGGATAGAGCCGGGCAGGTGAGGCAGCATAGGCTCAAATGAGCGCCAGGAGTCCCCGACAGCGTGGACGAGCAGTAGCGGCACTCCCAAGGGGTCTCCCTGCTCTACATACGGAAGACGTACTCCATTGCGGAGCTCGACCGAGTTGATGATAGGTGCCATCTTGCCTTCCTCGTACGTGCCAGGTAGTCCCGACGGCACTCTGCAGACCTCCGCGCCACACGTGGTGTTCCACTTGTACCCACCGGCGCGGTGTCCGACGAAGCCATATCTGCTCACTTCCGGCTCAATGACTAAGGCTTGCTGCCAGAGCACCTTGGGCTTCGCGCACTCCACCCTCGACTTTCGGGCTCGGCCGGCGGCGCCGTGGTCGAACTGAGACCAGCCTTGAGACCGGATACTCGCCGGTCTTGGGCCCAAAATAGCTCAGGCTTGAGGTGTAAGGTACGCCGTCCCACGTTTCTCGATCTGCCGGACAATACCCACTGCGCACCCAACCCCGTCTTCGGCTCGGATCCGAGACCCCAGACTGGATGCGCGCTGGCGCATCGCCTGATCGCTCAGAGCTGATTCGATGGCCTGCGCAAGCCGCTCGACCGTCAGTTTCCGCCGTGGAATGGGAGCTGGTCCAACTCCCAATTCCGCGACCCTCCGGCCCCAAAATGGCTGAGCGACGAAGAAAGGTATAACAACGGAAGGAACGCCTGCCCTGAGACCGGCGGCGGTTGTCCCAGCACCGCCATGATGCACCACGGCCGCGACGCGCGGGAAAAGCCAAGCAAAGGGGACAGAGTCCAGCATGAAGACGGAGTCCGGCCAATCCGCCTTGTGCATGCCGCCCCAGCCGGAGAGAATGATCGCCCGCTGGTGGGTGCGTGCCAGGGCCTGCAAGATGAGATCGGCGGTCTCCTCAGGTTTTCGGTTGCTCATGCTCCCGAACCCGACATAGACGGGCGGGGAACCGGCCTGTAGAAACTCCACCAGGGCAGGTGGCGGGGTCCATCCGGCCGCCGGATCCAGGAACCAGTAACCGGTGACGTGCGTATTGGCGTCCCAATCGGAAGGTGGGGGGATGACGGATGGGCTGTAGCCATACAGAATCGGATAGCCATGAAGGCGGGCCACAGTGTACGGTCCCCAGAACGGGGCCGCGGGCAAGCCGAGCACTTTCTGTCGCGCCAGCTTGTCGGCTGACTGGAACGACTGCCACATAATCTGCCGGGTCAGGTGATACGAAAAGCGGTTCAGCGAGCCTCCGAACCACGACGGGAGCTGGGGAAGAAGAAAACTGGGATAGGCCTGAGTGGGCGTGAAGGGAATATAATAGGCCTGCAGAAACGGAATCCCGAACTTCTCGGCGAGCGAAAGACCGACGAACAGGCCGCCAATGCCCGCAAGCACCAGATCCATTCCCTCGCAGGCTGCCAGACCTCCCTCGGCCAGCGCCAGAGCGCCGCGTTCGGCTTCCTTTGCCATCTGCGACATCACGGCGAGGAAATTCCCTCGTTCCAGGAGCGCGCTCATCTCCTTGCTCTGCGCGATATCCTGCACGCTCCCTGCGATGGGCCAAAACTCCAACCCGTGCGTATTGACGAGCGTGTCGAAGTTCTGATGGGTCACCAGGCGCACGACCTGACCGGCCATCTGCAGTCCCTTTCCCAGGGCAATGTAAGGCTTGACGTCCCCGCGACTTCCCGGGGCAATAAGCGCGATGCGCACGACTGACACCCCGTTATCGTAGGTTCCAGAACGGCGACGTAAGTCCCAAGTCCCCGAGCACCGCTTCCGTCTCTTCCACGGTCCTCCTTCGCCAGGTTGGCTCCCGACGGTCAGGGCTGTACCAGGCCTGCGCCAGTCGCCAAGCCTGCTGCGGAGACAACAGCGCCCCACGTTCCAGCTTCCATTGCTTGCACCAGCGGTCAACATGTTCTTCCGACCGGAAGAGTAGCATCGTCTTTCAGTTGAACACGATATCGTCCCACCAATAGTGGGCGGGGATGGCAAAATGGATCACGCTCGGATCACCTTGCACCTGCCCGTCGACCACGCTCAGTTCGAGCGCCAGGCCGCAATCGCCACAAGCGGTCCTGATGTATGCATCCTGGTTGAGCATGGCCGGAATGCCGAGCGCGTCCCAGATACAGTTGCCGTAGCACTCATACGATGTGGTCTTGACGAGGAAGGGTGTCGGCACGGCGGAAAACGGATTGGCCATCAGAATCTCGCCGGATGCGGGTTGGAGGACGAGGGCACGAGCTGCGGCGAGGCGTTGCAGGGCTGAGCGTGCTTCCTCCGTGGGGATGTCGAGGGCAGAGGCCAGATCGGCGACTGCGGGTGGGCAGCCCCGGCGCATGGTCACGTCATAGACCACGCGGCGGACCTCCAGATCGAGAGCAGGTGATTGGTCCATGGTTCCTCCGTTTGAAAGGGCTGCGAACCTGACAGAGTGCGGGCCGACGCCCGGCGGTTCAGCCTTCGCCGGGTGAGCGAGTAGCGTTCCATGACCGTGCGCTGTGGGCGGTCGGCCGCACGCGCTGGTCAGCACACCTACAGTTCTGCCTCCTTATCTCGCACTGTGAATCCACGTGGATCTAGCCAGAGGATCACTCCCATCACGACCAGACCGATGCCGAAAAGGGTGCGGAACGACAAGAAGACAAGGGGGTTCTTGATGCTATCAGATGGAAGAAAGGCGGCTGCACCGAGTAATCCAGTTACCAAGGGCAGGGGCTGCCAGTACTGAAGTGCACGCGAATGTAGGTTGATAGCGCCAAACAGAGTGAGGCCTGCCACCATCAAAAAGACGCCTAGAATCACTAGAGCGAACAACCAGTCGTCTTTCACGAAGGGGGTGAAGGTTGCATGGCCGAGCGCCAGGAGAATCCCCCCAGTCAGCAGCAGGAATAGACCGAGCTTTCCTGGACGATTGCATCGCTTGGCGTACACGAGATAGTACCCCAATAATCCTATGACCAGCAGAACCTGTCCTACCGCAATAAGAGCGCTATCGCGACCTGTGATTAAGTCACGCATAGGCCTATCAAAGAAGGCTTGGCTCATGTCGTCCAGCTTATTGAGGATGAACAGGAGGCTGCCCGCAACAAGTGCCGAACCACCCCAGCGACTTAGAGTCAATGGTGCCATCTTGCTGACTCCGTCCTGACGAATAGCTTTCGCGCTCGATATGGGCGGCGAAGGGGTTCGTGCACTCTATGGTCTTTCAAGATGAAGTTGGCTCACATCGGGCGTCAACCGCTCGCTGGAGCAAGCTGAACCGAGTCGCCTGCACGCCGGTATTGGGCGGCGGCCTGCTAATGCAATGTCGCTTGGTACGCGCTTGCCAAGCATTCAATATGGCTGGTGTCCGTGCCACAACAGCCACCGAGGAATGGTGTTCGAAACCGCTGATGTGCACGCAACATCAACTCGGCTAGTACTTCAGGCTTCTCCGTTTCTAACTCGCCCAAACCGTCCAGTTCCTTGGGGTCTCTGGCCGACGTGTTGGCCTGATAACTCAGGATGCGTTTGACCAGCGTGGGGCGTTGCTGTTCAAGGGCCGCCAAGCCGTTGCTGAAGACGGTCGGATGGACACAATTTACCGCATAGCCTGTTGGTGATTGGGGGGTGGTGTCATCAATCGTTTCAATCGCCTGAGCCAGCGGCGTTCCATCCAGCAATGTGCCGTCGCGCCGGATGACAAAACTGAGCACATAGGGCAATCCCAGTTTTGCCATAGCCGTAGCGATCCCTTGCGCTTCCGATAGTGCCGGCAGTGTTGCCGCATACAGGAAATCCACCTGCGCCTCAGCAAGGGCCTCCAATTGGGGCGTGTGGAATTGTTCGGCCTCTGCCAAAGGAAGCGCTTCTTCTGGCGTATACGCATCACCGCTTGGCCCGATTTGTCCACCAATGAAAACAGAGGCTGCGGTTGGGCCATAACTGTCCCGCACTCTTGCCATGAAGCGCGCGTTGTCCTGGTTGACCTTGTATGCGTGGAACCTCGATTGGCGAATGCGTTCCTGGTTGGCCCGCCAGGTGTCGGTCAAAGCGAACATGGGGAGATGATAACGTTGCCCCACATCGAGATACTGGCGATGAACTTGCTCAAGGATCGAGGCATACGCGCTATCGTAGATGAGCGTGGCGTGGAAGAGGTAAGGATCAAATTCGACGGCAGGATTTCGCCGCAATCGTTCATAAATGGAACCTTCGGAAAGCGCAAAGGTAGTCGTCTGCATAAGCTGTTCGAACAGCATAACCCTCTCCTTGCTGGCGTTGAAACGGCCCAACAACTCGCTCATCGGACAGCCCAGATAGGTGTTCGCCCCGGAGGGATGCTATCGTACGCCCAATCACGTATTCGACCCCGCTTGCACTCGAACTCCCTACTTGGCGGTATTCTACCGCGCTCGGTATGACGGGTCAAGCATCCAGCTCCGGGCAAGGTCGTTGACTGCCAATATGAGGCGCGTCACGCATGAGTTCAGAGCCGTCCGCTCAGCCGCCTTTCTGTCCACAGCCACCAAAGCTACGCGACCACGTTCCCCAGGCCGAGCACCTCAGGCAGATGAGCTTGCGCTCCGAGGACTTTTCGGTGTTTAAGCTCGGCGACTACTTATTGATCCCGGTTGCCTTGAAGAACGTGTAACAGAAAGTCCCATCAGTCTGGGCAGTCCTGTACAAATCCGCTATGCCTCGGTCAAACACATCTTTTTGAATCAGCCCCGCGTCGACGGCCTTTTCACGCACCCCTTCGATCATGGCCGTGAACGTCCTTCTGGTAAAGCCATCGACAAGCCCCGGCTTGCTCGAATCCACGTAAACCATGCGCGGGGAGACGCGAACCTGGTGAAATCCCGCCTGCAATAAGAGAGGATAGAGTCCTCTTCCTAGGTTCGCATTGCCTCCCGCGCGCCGCTGGAGCTCGACCTGGCACTGGATAGCCTGCTGCGCCGCCTCGCTGTCAGGATGGAAATAGGCCGACCCATGATCGCCTTCGACGACGGTGATGGTTCCACCCGGCACGATCAGTGACTTGAGGGCGTCCAAAGCGTCGAGCGGTCGCGCCAAATGTTCCAGGACGAAGCAAACGAAGACGTGGTCAAACGACTCGGGCCGGTAGGGCAGATTGAGAATGTCGGCTTGCTGGAACTGTACGTTCTTCAGGCCGGCCGACGACGCCATGGCTGTAGCTTCGGCAAGGGAGGCGGCCGAGATGTCGACGGATGTGATCGCGGCGTCCGGGCTGTGGCGCGACAAAGTGATCGTCTGAGCGCCGACGCCACAGCCCGCCTCCAACACGCGGCTGCCCGGGGGATAGGAAGTGTCCGAGTGGAGCAGCTCAACCAGCGTGGAGGCCTGGTCCTGCAGTCGAACGGCTTCCATCGGGTCGTAACCGTGTACGTATTCCTTTTCCATCACTCTCCTATCGGGGCCGAACAGCCCTGCGGCTGCCGCAGGCGAGCCCCGCGCGCTGCTCGGGGGCATTCCGTACTCGCCCGGTGATCGCTACGACAACACCACAGGCATTCCGAAAAACGCCCCGTAACGTCGAGCAGCGGCGGCTACGGCCTCGGCTTCGGCGGCAGCCAGCGGAGCGAACGGCGCCAATTCGATGACCACCGCCTCCTTCGTGAAGAGGCGCCTCCAGCTACCGGCGACCTGGCCACCGACCACAATCGTCGAGTCAAACAGACGGCTCTCGTTGGGGTATCGCGAGAGTGCCCGCGACCGGTCAAGCACGGAGAAGCCGATCAGGAATTCGTCATAGATCGGCAACAAGAACGCTGCATCCGAGGGTTCGATGACTGGCGGATCGGACGTCGTAAACAAGTAGGTGCGGCCGTCGATTCTCTCATGGATCAGGTGGGAGGCAACCATCTCAAGACCTCTGCGGGCATCGGCCGCTGTCAGTCCTGATCACCAGGCAAACTCCCGCGCAGTGGCCGGCCCATGACCCCTGAAGTAGCGTAGGGTGAGCTCCGCCAAGGCTTCGTCGCGCTCCAAAGCCCTGGACCTCGGAGCGCGTTCGTCCAGAAGCGCATAGGTGAACTGCTTGCCGCGCCGGGGGCCGCTGCACACGATGGTCCAGCTCGGCTCGCATTACGATATAGCTGAGCCGGGCCCCTTCCGCAACGATGCCGGCTTCCGCCAGAGCCCCTCTAAGTTCGACACGGGTTAGCTGCCGGCCGCCCTGTAGCGCCCTGGCGATGACCGCGCTGCCGCGCAGGAACAGCGCGTCGTCGAGCTCGAGTTGGCGATACATGTAGGCACTCGCCGCATTGACGCGCGAGGCTGTGAGGTTTAGCATCCAGCGAATATCGGCCGGCGTGACAAAGTGCCAGGTCGGCCGCATGACATGGGTGCGCAGGATGGCGCCATCGCTGAATGCGCGTTCGACGATGTCGTCCGCCGCGTCCTGCATTCGCAGGCCCAGCGCCCATTTTGCGCCCGGATAGTCCTGTGCCTGGACAGCGCCGAGCCAGGCGACAACCTCGGCCGGGCCCGGCAACGGATTCTGCGTGAGCCGCTGATGATAGTGTCGTCTTAGGGCGATCGCCACTCCCGACACGTCGCACCCTTATGGTTCCGATACGATCGGGGCTGGGGCGCAGCCGGCCTCCCGATCAATGCCTTGATCCTCATATCGGAATAGCAGGGCTCGGTGGCGCAACTTGATATCGCAACTCCGCGGTACGATCCATCAGGGTACATTTGGCCAGCCAGGCGATTGTTTCGCCCAAATCCTTCATGTTCTCGAGGGCCTCTTCGTCGTTCTCAGCTTCCCCCTTTTCGAGCCCAACTGCAAAATTCCAGTACGTCGATCCCGGCACAATCATTCTGGAAATCAAGAACATATGATTGATCGAATCCAGCACGTTGGTGGCCCCACCTCGCCTGTTAACCACCACTGCGGCGCCGATTTTGCGGGAGAAGAGGTTACCGTTCATACGAGCGACCAGACCTGCGCGATCTACTAGCGCCTTCATTTCTGAGGTCATATCGGCAAAGTAAGTGGGTGAACCCAGGATGATTGCGTCGGCTTCAATCATTTTGCCAATGCATTCATTTACGATGTCGGTGTCGTTGGAACATCTTGAATCCTTGCGTTCCCTGCACTTGTAGCAGGCCAGGCAGCCGCGCACCTGCCGGCCGCCGATCTGGATCAGCTCTGTCTCTATGCCCGCTTCGCTTATCCGCTCAAGCACTTGCTTCAGCAAGAACTCCGTGTTCCCACCCTTGCGCGGGCTTCCGTTGATCGCTAGTGCCTTCATGTTGTGATCGCCTTTCGATGTCAGGTTCGATGTTCGAGTTCACGCCGCGGCCCGCCATGGCGGCCAGCCCGCGACGAGAGGTCAGTCAACGGCACACGCCCTCTGGGCATCGATATCCGCGGACACGATCTCGGCCAGGTGCCTGGAAATCCTCTCGATGGGCCAGTCCCGCCAGGCAATTGCCTCGAGCGCCGAGACGATTTGCGGAGGAATACGCTCCCTGATCGGTCTTGCAGGGTTGCCTCTGACGACTGCGTAGGCAGGGACTTGCGCGACAACCACAGATCGTAAGGATATGATTGCCCCATTGCCGATTCTCACGCCCGGCATGATGGTGAGTCGCACCCGACCCAGACGTCGTTCCCGACGAGCGTGTCGCCTTTGTAGGGAAGCACGCCGGGCTGCGGCATCACCTTCTCCCACCCGTTGCCGAAGATCGAAAACGGATAGGCCGAAATGCCAGACATCTTGTGATTCGCCCCATTCATGACGAACTTCACGCCGCGAGCGATGGCGCAGAACTTGCCGATGACGAGGCGGCCGCCGACGAATGGATAGTGATACAAAACGTTGCGCTCGAAGTTCTCCGAGTCTTCAGGGTCGTCGTAGTGGGTGTAGTCCCCAATCACTATGTTTGGATTGGACACCGTGTTCTTTATGAAGCACATCTGCGGAAAACCAGCCATCGGGTGCTTGTCTGATGGGCTCGGGCCGTTCACGTGGGCTCCCCTTCAAAGGCAAACTACGGGTTCGACGCGTAGGCGGTCGAAGTCCCATCCTGGCGATATTCTACTGCGAGTGGGATAAGGGGTCAACCGTCGGATTCTTGGGAATCAGGAAATCCCGCATCTCAAGGATGACGCGGTCGGGCGCTTCTTCGTGCGGCCAGTGACCGGCGTCCTCCAACTCCACCACCCGGGCGGACGGCAGAACCTCTGTCCAACGGGCAGGCTGGTACGGCCGGAAGCCGGATCCTTCATTCCCCACAGAATGAGCGCCGGCCGGCCGCGCAGCTTCTCGCGTCGATCCCAAAGCGAGTCATAGTAGCGGCTCGATCCCAGGAGCGCCCGTGCCAGCACCCATAGCACCTTCCCGCGCGACCAGCGGTCGGGGAAACGCTCCAGGTACTGGCGGTAGATTTGTGGCGTAAGCTTGCTTCGGTCGGCGTAACCCTGGGGGGTGATGACGCGCAGTGAGAAATTCGCCCACCGATACAGGAAACGCCCGAGGCGACTGCCCGCCATCCGGCCCACCCGCGGCATGTCGCGGTCACCGGCGAAGCTCCACATCCAGGTGTTCGTCAACACAAGCCGCGTGACCCGCTCCGGATTCTGGATGCGGAGGGCGAGGCCGATGGGGCCGCCACAGTCGTGGACAACCAGAACGAAGCGTTCCAAGTTTAGCTTTTCGACGAATCGAGCGAGGTTCTCAGAGTGCGCCTCGGGCGTATAAGCAAAGTCATGGGGGCGGTCCGAGAGGCCGAAGCCGATGTGGTCCGGCCCAACGCAGCGATGTGTCGGTGCGAACGCGCGGATGAGGTGACGCCACTCGAAAGACCACGTCGGCGTCCCGTGGACAAACAGGAGCGGCTCGCCATCTCCTTCGTCGACATAGTGCATGCGGCCTGCCGGGAGATCCATCCAGCGGCTGACAAATGGATAGGCGCTTCGATCTATCTGGCCTCCCTTGCCGGGCCGGCCGTCGAGGGATCGGAGTGTGCTGGTCATGCGAACTCGCTCGCCTGCCCTCCGAGGGGTACTGGCGGACCGGCAACACGCTCACGACGCCGGCGTCAGACGCTCCGTCAGATACCGGTTCAGGAACATCGGGCGCATGAAGGGCCTGAACTGCTCGAATTCATAGTGCTCCTGCACGAAGTCAAAGTCCATGAAGTTGATCTTGCCCCAGTGCGCCTTGAAGTAAATTCCGGATCGTGTGAGATGCGCCCAGAGACCCTGCAAGTGGGCCAGGATTGCGCCCCGCGTGGTCTGCGCGCCGCCGACATCGGTCAGATACATGAAGTTGAATTTGATAATGTAGTCCAGGCCTGGCCAGTTCCAGGCCGACATATAGTAGTCATCGGTCTTGGTGAGTTCGATCTCGATGGGCAGATTCGGCCACCCGTGTTGCCGGAAGTATTGCCTGCAGGATGTCATGAGGTGATCCAGGCCTGCCGGGTCAAAGCTCCACTCGGCCATGGCCACACGCAACGGCGCGAGCCTATCGACCGGCAGCATGTTACGCATGGGCCCGCTGACTTTGGTTTCCCCGTACGT
>Ga0315273_10003225_pt1 | contig 19588 bp, 18 predicted proteins | sample YL17G02_0_MG_FD_205753 | JGI IMG/M metagenome (GOLD analysis project Ga0315273, IMG submission 205753) | Sediment microbial communities from Yellowstone Lake, YNP, Wyoming, USA - YL17G02_0 | ecosystem: Environmental > Aquatic > Freshwater > Lake > Sediment | place: USA: Wyoming | collected...
CATCAACTCGAACAGATCAAGAAGGAAATCGACGGCCGGATGCAGGCCGGCAAGGTGTTGCGCACGGCGAAACTTGCGAACCACGACGAGCCGGACTTCGCGTTCCATGCCTGAGCCCACTTCGACCCGCCCCGCGCAAACGCAGCGTGGCGCGCGGACACGTGAGCCTGCCGCCACGTTCCTGCCGTTGCGCGAACTCGCAGCCCGGCTGCGCTCGGGCCGTCTCACCTCGGTACAGCTCACGGAGCTCAGCCTTTCGCGGCTCCAGACTCTGGGGCCGCGCTATCACGCCGTCGTCACGCTGATGCGGGATTCGGCGTTGCGCGCCGCTCGCGCGGCCGATCGCGAGCGGAAGGCGGGCAAGTCGCGCGGGCCGCTCCACGGCATTCCATTCGGCGTGAAGGACCTGCTCGCGACCAAGGGTGTTCCGACCACGTGGGGTGCCGCGCCGTACCGCGCGCAGGTGTTCGACTACGACGCCACCGTGATCGAGCGGCTGCGTGACGCGGGTGCGATCCTGGTCGCCAAGCTCGCCATGGTCGAGTTGGCGGGCGGCATGGGCTACAACCACGCCGATGCGTCGTTCACAGGTCCGGGGCTCACGCCGTGGAATACGAAGTTCTGGAGCGGCGGCAGCTCGAGCGGGCCGGGAGCCGCGGTTGCGGCGGGGCTCGTGCCGTTTGCGATCGGCTCCGAGACCTCGGGTTCGATCATGACGCCCGCGTCCTACTGTGGCGTGACCGGGCTGCGTCCAACCTATGGCCTGGTGAGCCGCCACGGCGCGATGGCGCTGTGCTGGACGCTCGACAAGCTTGGTCCCATGTGTCGCACCGCCGACGATTGTGGTTTCGTGCTCGCCGCGATCGCCGGGCGTGATGCAAAGGATCCGACCTCGGTGGATGGCGGTTATCTGCACGCCGACTTCGCCCCGCGTGACCAGCGTTTCCGGCTCGCGGTGCCCAAGGGCGTGGTCGAGAAGGTGCAGCCCGCGGTCCGCGACAACTTCGAACGCGCGCTCGAAGCGATGGCGGATGTCGCAGACGTGACGCGCGACATCGAGTGGCCGGATTTTCCGTGGGGGCCATCGGTGTCTGCGATCGTCGGGGCCGAAGGCGCGACGGCGTTCCTCGATCTCATCGAATCGGGCCGCGTCAAGGAACTGCGCTGCCCGAAGGACCGCCATGGCGGCTACGCGGCGACGCTGATTCCGGCCGTTGATTATCTGCAGGCGATGCGCCTGCGTGCACCCATGAAGCGCGCGGTCGCGGCGTTGTTCGAGCGCTACGATGCCGTCGTCTCACCGGGCCGAGCGACCGTCGCCTATCCCGCCGACCAGAACTTCGAAGATGCTTACCCCGGCGTGGGCGGCGGCCCGCCGCTGATTCCGGCTGGTAATCTATGCGGCCTGCCCGCGCTGTGCGCGCCCAACGGATTCGGCGAGAATGGTCTGCCGACGTCGATTGCGTTCATGGGCCCGGCATTCTCCGAACGCGACCTGATCGATCTCGGGCGCGTCTACCAATCTCGAACCGACTGGCACTTGAAGACTCCGCCCGGTACCTGACGGTTCGGACGAGGCGGTCGTGACACGGCGCCGCCCTGCGCCGCCTTACGACCACTGCGATCGATGATCTGTGCAGCACCTGCGTACTGTGACATTCCCCCAACCGGAGGCCTCATGAAATTCACGATGCTGCGCGTTCTTGCCGTTGCAGGCACCACCGCGTTTCTCGCCGGATGCGGCGGGGACATGGCCAGGCAACTCCGCGACAATCCCACCCTGCAGACGACGGTGATGGACGCGATCACGCAGAACGCGCCGCTGGCCGAGCAGATGATGGGTCGGATGCTCACGAACGATTCGACGCGGGCGCTCGTGCTCGACAAGGTGATCGCGGACGGGGCGGCGATGCAGGCCATGATGGGAACCATCGCCCGTGATCAGACGATGATCGATGGTGTGCTCAATCTCGCGGTGCAGGACACCGTAATGAAGAGCCATCTGATGGGAGTGCTGCAGGGGATGAAGATGATGCAGTAACTAAGCGGCCGCGGTGCGCTCTTCGCTACGCATGCGGTCGAACGCACGGTCGAGTTCGGCGCGCGTCGCGAGGCGCTGGCCGGCGAGCGATGTCTTCACCAGCAGTTCAATCGTGCGATCGTCGAGCGCCTCACCATCCACATGGGCGATCTCGGTGATGATCGGCATGAGGCCGCGCAGTGCATGCGGCAGTTCGTCGGTATTGCCGCTCCAGTTCGATCGCAGATATTCACCCGCGCGCTCGTTCACTAGCTTCGAAACGCCGCGCAGCCGACTGAGGTCGAGCCCGCCCGCGCGCATCTTCCGCCGGAAGATCCACGTGAGCACGATGGCATCCATCGCCACCATGAATACGATTCCCGCCCAAAACCAGCCCGGCATGTGCGTTCCTCCTCGAAGGGTATGTTTGGGATATCGGCATGGGGCGCAGCTGGCTGGAGCCGATGCGCGGTTTCGGGCCGCGCGGTATTGCACTCTGCAAGTTTCGGCGTGCGGGCGATCGCGAAATGCAGCGCGACGTTCTCGCGAGGAGGGTGTTACGACTCGGACAGTTTCCTGGGCGGCCCGGACTACGCCACCGGGAGTCTGCCCGCCGCGCGGTCCGTGCGCGCCACGCGCTGAACCGTGAAACGTACGGTTCCGGCCGGCGCCGGCTCCGGATCGGCGAGCGCGATCGCGACCGGCATCGATTCGACGAGCACGCGTGCGCGCGCGGTTTCCGCGGCCGGGAAGCGCAACAACCAGCGCGCGAGAGCGTTCTCGGCGTCCGCTGCCACGACCGCGCCGAAGATGATCGGCACCGACGCGCAGGCGGTGAGGAACCGGCCGTCGAGTGTCCCACGGGCGCCGACGGCAAGGGCGTCCGGATGCGCCGCAGCGACCGATGCCTCGAACATGGCGAGCGACGTCGCGATCACGACCCCTGCAGATTCGGGGGGCGCAAACGCGGGATCGTCGGTCACGATCAGCGTGGTCGTGCCGCGGGTTTGGGAGAGCCGGACGATGAGCGCCGCGAGCAGCGCGTGCGCCATGTCGGCGTCCGGCGCCGCGGCGAGCAGCAACCCGGACCCGGCACAGAGCGCATCGACGAGCTCCACGGGACCGTGCACCTCGGCCATGCTCGCGCGTTCCGCCACCGCCAGCCACAGGCATTCGGGCTCGCAGGTCACGACGTCGATCGTCAGCGCACGACCGCGATGCGCAATCAGAACTGGGGCGGGGATCGCCGCGGCACCGGCGGGCGCCACGGCGGAGCCCGGAGACCGCGCCGTGGATCCCGCGGTGAGCATGCGAGATTTGAACGCGCGGTACGCGGCTTCGTCGACCGGCATGTCGAAACCGTCCACGGGCCGCCATGCGCCGGCGGAGCGAAGACGCGCGAGCGCTCCCGGGCGCACCAGTAGCCGGTCGCCAGGAGATTGCAGCGCATCGAGCCACGCGTCCTCGGCGGCGGGAGCGCGGCGCGCCTCGGGCGACGCATCGCGCGTGACGCGCGTGAACTCTTCGCGCAGCAGATCGAACTTGCTCTGGTGCTCGACGAGCTTCGCGGTTTCGCTGCCGGTGCCGCCACTACCCGCTTCGGGGCCGGCCTCGTCGATGCGGCGTGCCGCCTCGAGCATGATCGCCTCGGTGCCGCCGTCGATCGTCGCACTACCGGGAAGAGGCGCGCCGTGGAACTCGAACCGGCCGCGCCGCCACGCGAACACCGCGAACGCTGCGTTCTCGCCGTCACGCTGCCGCTCGTCGATCGCGTTCACGAGCTGGCCGTCGCGAAACCACAAGGACCCGCGGCGCCCCTCGGACAGCACGCTCATCACGCCGGTGGCGCGGTTCAGCATCAGGAGCTGTCCGATGTCGAACAGGCTGATCAGTCCGAGTTCGCCGGCGAGCGTGCCGGGATCCTGCGCCATGCGTCAGGCCGCGAGACGGTTGGGGGGTGCGCTCGCGCGGGCGAGCCCGCCCAACAACTCGGGATTCGACAGGTGGGACGCCGCGTCGTCGGCGGCGATCGCACCGGTGCGGACCAAGTTCAGAATGCTCTCGTCCATGGCCTGCATGCCGTCCTTGCGGCCGATTTGGATCACGCTCGCGAGCTGGAACGTCTTCTTCTCGCGGATCAACGCCTGGACCGGCTGCGTGCTCACCAGGATTTCGAGTGCCAGCACGCGGCCGGTGCCGTCCTTGCGCCGGATCAGCCGCTGCGCGAGCACCGCCTTGAGCGATTCGGACATCATGAGCCGCACCTGAGCCTGCCGCTCGCCTTCGAAAGAGTCGAGGACGCGGTCCACCGTCTGTGCGGCGCTCATGGTGTGGAGCGTGGAGAACACGAGCTGGCCGGTCGCCGCGGCGGTGAGCGCCAGCGCCATCGTCTCGGCGTCCCTTAGCTCGCCGACCATGATGACATCGGGATCTTCGCGCAGCGCGCCGTGCAGGCCCTGCACGAAACTCGGCGTATTGCGGCCGATCTCGCGCTGGGTGACGAGTGACTGCTGATTCTCGTGGCGATACTCGATCGGGTCTTCGAGCGTGAGGATGTGCTTCTTCTGCGTGCGGTTGATGTGGTTCACGAGTGCAGCGAGCGTGCTCGATTTGCCGGTGCCCGGCGGACCGGTGACGATCACGAGCCCGCGCTGCAGCTCGGCGAGCCGCGTGACCGAATCAGGGAGGCCGAGCTGCTCGAACGTCGGCACACTGTTCGGCAGGATGCGGAACGCGCCAGCCACTCCCCGGCTCTGCTCGTAGATGTTACAGCGCACCCGCACCACGCCGGGGATCTCGTAGGAGAAGTCGACATCCTTGTCGGCGTCGTATCGCGCGCGAATCTGCGGGTCCATGATCTCGAACAGCAGCAACTCGCTGATCTCGGGCGTGAGACGCTCGTAGGGTACGGACATCATCTCGCCGTTGATGCGCACGATCGGCGGGGAGCCGGCGCTCATGTGCAGGTCGGATGCGCCCTGCTCTTTCACGAGACTGAGAATGGCGTCGATGCGTGCCATGTCGGGGCTCTCCGGGAAGCGAACAACGCGTCGCGGCCACAGTTTTCAAGCACTCCGGGACCGCGCCGGAGGAGGCATGCGAGATCATGAGCGTTATCGGCCGCGATCCCCGGCGCCTCAAGTGCTTCGGCGGTGGCAAGAAGCCGCCGCACGGCTGTGACAACGCGGGTTGTGAGCGATAGGACGCGGTGTCGCGAGGATGCGCTCAACCAGACGGGGGTGGTGTCCGATAACCCACGTACCCTCCGGAGGAGCATCGATGCCTGAATTCGTAGAAAAGCACCGGGCATCCGTCCGAGTCTGTCTTCCAGGACAGGATCCCGTCGATGGGCAGATCGCCCTCGGTCCTCTGTCGCGCACGCGCCAGGGCAGCGAGACCATCCTCGAACTGCTCAACACGCCGCAACGCGTCGTCCCACTCATGTTGCCCGAGTTCCAGACGGTGCTGCTCGTCACCCGGCTCAACATTGATTGGGTGCTGGCGGGCGCGGGCGTCGATGTGGATCTGGTATGTCCCCGGAGCTACATCGTGAGCCGCGAGGAATCCGTCCACGTCACGTTCAGCGATGGCCGGACCATCGACGGCATGATCCAGATGGAGTTGCCCGAGGGGATGAATCGCGCGTCCGACTTCCTCAACTGCCCCGACGAATTCTTCCCGATGCGCACCCGGATCGGCATCGTGATCGTGAACAAGACCCGCATCCGCGACACGCGCGTGCATTCGGCTTCGCCCCAGGCAATCCCGACGGCTCACGAAACCTAGAATCCGCGGGCCGCGTCGGGCCCCGCTCTGTTGCGGGCTCTGTCCGAGCGGCAGTAGCATCGGCTTCATGCACACCCTGAAGCCCGCGCGCCTCAAGCCCGGCGTGACGATCGAGACCCTTCCCACTCCGCGCCTGGCCGACACCGCCGCCACGGGTGCGGCTCGCGTCATCCGCGGAGCTGCGCTGATCTTCTGGGACCCGAACGCGCCCGGGAAGAAGCTCGATGCGATCGACACCGATCAGATCACGCCCGCCGCAGACTGTGTCTCGGAGAGTCTCGAAACGCTCGACGTGCGCTGGAAGGCCGGATCGTTCCGCTACCTGATGCCTGATTTCCGCACCCGGGTGCATCGTGGTGAAACATTCGTGATTGCGGGGGATCGGTTTGCGATCGGCAGCTCGCGTGAGATGACGCCCGCCGGGCTCAAGGGGGTCGCCGACGAAGCCGGACTCGAGATGGTGGTCGTCGCCGGGAACAACATGGGCGACATCTTTCGCCGCAATGCGTTCAATCTCGGACTGCACGTCGTGCAGAGTCCCGAGGCCGTCGCGGATGCGCAGGAGGGTGACCGGTTCGCGTTCGATCCGGTATCGCGCACGATCACGAACGAGACCCGCAGCCGGACCTACACCCCGATTCCGCTGACGCCAAAGGAAGATGAGATCCGCCAGAGCGGCGGCATCTTCGCCATCGGTCGCCGCGAGTTCCGCGAGTCGGTCGCGCGCGTTCCCGAGATCGTGTGGCCCGACGCCGCGACGGCGCGCAGTCTCACTACCACCGAGCAGATCCTGTGGGCGCACCGCGTGGACAAGCAGGCTCGTATCGAACCGGGCGCCACGGTGCGCGTCTACGCGGACCTGCTGCCCGCCTCGGACGGCACCGCGCCGTTCTCGATCCACACGTTCAATCAAATCGCCGGCGACGGCACCATCTTCCCGCGCCAGCTCGCGATCGCCAACGACCATTTCGTGTTTACCGGTGTCGATGCCGACGACAAGCAGACCTCGATCGGTCGCGCGTTCGCGCAGCTCCACGACATCCAGCGTCCCTACTACGCGACCCCCGGCGACGGCATCTTCCACTTCTATTTCCCGGAACAGGGACTGGTGATGCCAGGTCAATTCATCCCGGGTGCTGACTCGCATTCGCGAGCGTATGGGGCCTACGGAGCGGTCGGCATCGGCGTTGGGTCCACCACGCTCGGATTCGGATGGTCGACCGGCTACATCTACTTCACGGTTCCGAAACAGCGTCGCGTGATCTTCCGCGGTGAGCTGCAGCCATGGGTGACGGGCAAGGATATCGTGCTCGCGTTGCTCAAGCGGTGGGGTGCGAAGCAGTCCCAGGGCATGTCGGTGGAGTTCGTCGATGCCGCGCGCCAGCTGCCGATCGCGTTCCGCAACACGATGTGCAACATGATGGCCGAAGCCGAGGCGATGAACGGGATCTTCGTGCAGGACGAGATCACCGACGCGTGGTTCCGCGCGAAGGGCATGCACGAGCTGCCCTACCCCAGGATCACACCCGGCACTGAGGCGCGCTACGAGATCGACGAAACGTTCGAGTTGGCCGATGTGGCGCCGATGATCGCCAAGCCGTTCAGTCCCGGCAACGCATTCAGTGCGGACCAGGTCGCGCGCGAGCGGGTCACGTTCGACAAGGCGATGATCGGCTCATGCACCAACGGGGGCTACGACGACCTGTTGAGTGCCGCGCTCGTGATCCACGCCGCGCGTGCGCGCGGCATCACGAAGGTCGCCCGGCCGTTCATCATCTTCCCGGGCTCGGGCGGGGTGAAGCGCGAGATCGAAGCGCCCGACCCGCGGTTGGGCGGCGAGTCGATCGCAAACGTGTTCCGCGGCGTGGGCGGGCTGATCCGCGAATCGTGGTGCGGCCCGTGCTTCGGCCAGGGCCCAGATGCGCTGACCGCCGGGCAGAAGGCAATCACGAGCTTCAACCGCAACTGGACGAACCGCATGGGCGTGGGCGGTGAGGGCTATCTCGCGAGTCCGGCGGTGGTGGCGGCGAGCGCCCTGCTCGGATACATGGGACCGCCGAGCGAACTCGGACTCGAGTGGGTGGCCGAAGCATTCGGAGTGTAGGTGGCGTTGTCCCGGGAGAATTCCATGGTCCATCCGATCAAGGATCCGTTGACCTGGCTGTATCCGCCGCTCGAGCCGTTTCGCACCGGACGGCTCCAGGTCCCGGGCGGGCACGAGCTGTACTACGAAGAGAGCGGCAATCCCACGGGCAAGCCGGTCGTGTTCCTGCACGGCGGACCGGGCGGTGGGACGAATCCCCAGCACCGTCGCTTCTTCCATCCCGAAGCGTATCGCATCGTTCTGTTCGACCAGCGTGGCTGCGGGCGCAGTACGCCGCACGCGAGCCTCGAGGCGAATACGACATGGGATCTGGTCATGGACATCGAGCGGTTGCGGGGGCAACTCGGCATCGAGCGCTGGCAGGTGTTCGGTGGGAGCTGGGGTTCAACCCTGGCACTCGCGTACGCACAGCGCCACGCCGATCGCGTGACGGAATTGGTGCTGCGCGGCATCTTCCTTGTGCGTCGACACGAGATCCAGTGGTTCTACCAGCGCGGCACGTCGTTCATCTATCCCGACCGGTGGGAGCGCTTCGTCGAGCACATCCCCGTGGCCGAGCGCGGTGATCTCGTGACGGCGTACCACACGCGTCTCACCAGCGAAGATCCCGACACGCGCCTGGAGGCTGCCCGGCGCTGGAGTGGATGGGAGGGCGCGACCTCCAAGCTGATCCCGGATTCCGAGCTGACCGCGCACATGGAGGAAGATTCCGTTGCGCTCGCGATGGCGCGCATCGAAGCCCACTATTTCGTGAACCGCGGATTCTTGCAGACCGAAGACCAGCTCCTGCGCGACATCGAGCGCATTCGAAGCATTCCCGCGGTGATCGTTCAGGGTCGCTACGACGTTGTGTGTCCGCCGACCAGCGCATGGGAACTGCACCGCGCATGGCCGGAGGCGGACTTCGTCATCACGCCCGACAGCGGCCACAGCGCGTTCGATCCGCCGAACTCACGCGCGCTGGTCGCGGCGACGGACCGGTTCGCTTAGAACTGGCGCGGCCGGCCCAATCCCGCCGGCGCCACGCGGTCCGTTACTTCCGCTCCGCGATCAACTCCACGCCCTGCGTCGCGAGCACGTAGCGGGGCGCAGGGCAGGCATGGCCCACTTCGGTCGCCTCATCGTGCGCGTGCGCCAGTGCGGTCACGATGCCCTGCACGATCACCTTGCGGCCCTGGCAATCCTTGGGCAGCAGGATTGTCTCGTCGAGGCTCTTCGCCATGAAGCTCACGCCGCTCGCATCTTGGATATCGACCCAGCAGCCGCGATCCTGGCACACACTCTTGACCGTGCCCTCGAGTTTCAGCACGCGGCCCTCGAACTTCTCGGGGTGTCTCGCGAGCTTGTCGATGCGGGCCGATTTCTTGACGGTGATGGGAGCCCCGGCACGAAACGGATCTGCTGCGGTCGACGAACGCGACGCAACGCCGGTTCCAATGATCAGCGAAAATGCCACGAGCGCGGGGGCAAGAATGGGATAAAGGCGGCGCATGTCCGATTCCTTTCGGCTGATCTCCGCGATCACGGGAGGCAAGCTGCATGTTCGAACTCGCTGGTGTGCGTTCCCGACCGCGGATCGTCTCTCCGGCTGCCGGTGAATGGCAAGCACGGTATATTCTCGGCGCCCACGACTGCAAGCCGACACTTCGGCAATAATGCCGATCGAAGCGGCTGAACGACATTCTCCACCGACGACCGGAGGTCTTGTGCTACCTCGTTTGTACAGAACGCTCGCCGTCGTGCTGGCCATGTCGGTCCTCGACTCGTGCGCATCCCGGCCCGCGACGCTGACCTCGGCGGATCTGGATGTGTTGAGCGAACGCTACACCCGGCTCGTGCTCGCGATGGGGAAACACGACCCTGATTACGTCGATGCGTTCTACGGCCCGCCGCAATGGAAGCTCGAAGCGGATCGCGATTCGCTTCCGCTTCCCCGAATTCTCACCATCGCTGATTCGCTCGCCCGGCGCCTCGTCGCACGGGCTCCCCGTGGCGCCGACGCGCTCACCGTGCTGCGTCAGCGCTATCTGCACCGCCAGCTCGAGGCGCTCACCGCCCGCGCGCGGATGCTGAACGGCGAGCGGCTCTCGTTCGACGTTGAGTCGCGGGCGCTCTACGACGCCGTGGCGCCGTCGCTCGGCGACTCGTCGTTTATTCCCGCGCTGGCGCGGCTCGATTCGCTGCTGCCGGGCACGGGCCCGCTCGGCGAGCGCTGGGAGCGTTATCGCAAGGAGTTCACGATCCCCTCGGCGATGCTCGACACCGTGTTCGACGTTGCGATCCGCGAGGCGCGCCGTCGCACGCGCGCGCATCTCGCGCTGCCCGATTCGGAGTCATTCGTGGTCGAGTTCGTGAAGAACCAGCCGTGGAGCGGCTACAACTGGTACCAGGGCGGCTATCGCAGCCTGATTCAGGTGAACGTGGATCTGCCGATCTACATCGATCGCGCGCTCGATCTCGCGTGCCACGAAGGATACCCGGGCCACCACGTCTACAACGCGCTGCTCGAACAGGCGCTGGTGCGCGAGCGCGGGTGGAAGGAGTTCACCGTCTATCCGCTCATGGCGCCGCAGTCGCTGATCGCCGAGGGCACGGCGGTGATCGCGGCCGATGTCGCGTTCCCGGGCGTGGAACGCGAGCGCTTCGAGAAGGACGTGCTCTATCCGCTTGCCGGGATCGACACGAGTCGCTACGAGCGCTTCGCGCAGATCACCGACGCGATGCAGTCACTGTCGATGGCCGGAGTCGAAGGCGCGCGACGCTGGCTCGACGGACGCATGACGCGCGAGGAGGCGAAGCAATGGCTGATGCAACACGCCGTGCGAACCGCGGTGCGCGCCGAGAAGGATTTGCGCTTCGCCGAGCGCTACCGGAGCTACGTGGTGAACTACCGGCTCGGCCGCACGATGGTGCTCGACTGGCTCGACCGCAACGGCGGCGACGTCGCTCATCCGGCGCGGCGCTGGCAGCTGTATCAGACGCTGCTCGCCTCACCGCGGTTGCCGGGAGATCTGAGAACGCCGTGACCCCGTGGTGCGGCCGCGTCCGGGATGTCAACGCCCGGCTCTGTTGCGTCACCGCTCGTCCGGGTCCACTGCGATCCGATTCCGAGCGCATCCCCGGTGTGCGTGACCTCGAGCAGCCAGTGCTGGTCGTGATGGACGCCGCGCAATGCGAGGCGGCCGCCGCGCGCCAGCATCCGGCTCTGTGCGCGCGCCAGAATCCCAATCGCGTGCGCGGACAGGTGCCCGGTTTCGGCCAGATCGATCACGACCTCACGCATCCCGCGCTCCAGAAGACTCTCGAGCCCGCGCTCCAGAGCATCGCATTCATCGCCCTCGTGCAGATTCCCCCGTGGGGTAAGGATCACGCTGTCGTTCTGCTCCCGCCACGTCATTGCTGGGTCCTTTCCTTGGCTCGGTGCCCCTGTTACGCGCACGCCAGGCTCCGGGTTGCGGCCACGTTGCGTGATTACCGGTGCGGAGTGATTAATGAGACACGGCGAACCGGGCGCAGCGCTTCACGAAACCGTCAAGCGCCGACCAGCGCGGCGAATTGGCCTCCCGACGAAATTCCGGTCTCACATACCGGTCTCACATAGGTGAGTGAGACGTGATCGCCCCGGCATCGTGGCCATGCGCCCATCCGATCGTGGAGGATTCGTCCGACGAGTGTTAGCGTAGCCGGCGTGGGGCACGCAGCGCCGGACCGCACTCGGTCACGCCGCGCCGTCTGACGCGTAGCAACATTGTTCCGCAACGCCGCGCTCATCACTGGGAGAGCTCTTCATGGCAGCACCCATCGATGCCGCTCCGAGCATCGGCGCACGCGTGCGCGTGGTGCGCAAGCATCACGCACTCGTCCGCCTCTCACACTGGATCAACCTCCCGCTCCTGTTGGGGCTGATCGCGAGCGGATTGTCGATCTACTGGGCGGCGCCGGTGTTCACCCACGCGCGTGATCCCGTGACCGGGAGTCGCGACTATCTCGTCGATCTCGGCCGCGCGATCGCCGGCGCCCTGCGTAGCGGCGGCGATCCGCGCCACTGGATCTACGATCACTTCGGCATCGGTGGCGGGCAGCTCGCGATGGCGTTGCGGTTGCACTGGACGCTCGCCTATCTGTTCATGCTGAACGGGCTTGTGTACCTGGCCGGGCTCGCGGTCGGCGGTGGCTGGCGCGCGCTCCTGCCGCGACCCTCGGACGTCTCGGGCGGGGTCGCGATGCTGCGTTACTACCTTGGAGTGATTCCGATGGCGATCACGCGGCGCCCGTGGCCGCATCCGCCGGTGCATTCGAAGTATAACGCGCTCCAGCGTGCCGCCTACTTCTCGGTGCCGCTCGCCGGAGCACTGGCCGTGCTGTCGGGATGGGCGATGCACAAGCCGGTGCAGCTCGGATGGCTCGAGCGCGTGTTCGTGAGCTACGACGGGGCGCGGGTTGTGCATTTCGTATGCATGATCGTGCTCGGATCATTCGTCGTGCCGCACGTGATCCTCGTGATCGCCGATGGCTGGGACACGTTTCGCTCGATGGTCGTGGGCTGGTCGGTCCGGGTGAAAGGGGATGCCCATGAGTGACGAGCGCGAAGCTCCGCATGAAGCGGGAGAAGACACGTCCGGCGACGCGCAGCTGCCGCCCGACGCCCCCGCTGCCGAGGCTGCTGCGCCACACGTCGCATCCACTCCTGCCACGCCCGGAGCGGCCGTCGATGAGAGCTCCCCTGCGCCACGCATCGTATCTGCCCCGCCCGCCCGGGTCGGGGGCCTGCCCGGTACCCTCGCCGAGCGTCCGGAAGACGTGACCGAAGTGCCGCACAGCACGCTCGCCGCGCAATCCCGTCGCGACTTCCTGCTGTTTGCCGCGGGGGTTGCCGCGAGCGCGACCGCGGCCTGGTGGCTGGTGCCCGATCGCCACAAGGCGCGCTTCGTTCCGGGGTTGGTGCGCCAGCGCCTCGACACACTCGCGGCGCGCATCGGGCTGTCGGGGGGGCGGCGCGAGACTGTGTTGAATCGTGCGCTCACCTTCGACGATGACGTCTCCGAAGCGCTCTATTCCAAGGACCGCCGCGTGCGCACCTACGATCGCTCGGAGGTCACGCGGCTTCCGAACAACTACCACGGCCGCACGCCCGCAACAGAGATGCTCGCGACATGGTCGTTGAGCGTGACGGGTCTCGCCTCGGGCGGTTCGGAGCGCTTCTCGATGGACGATCTCGTGCGGCGCTTCACGCTGCACGGCCAGGTGACGCGGCTCGTGTGCGTCGAGGGCTGGAGTGCGATCGCGTGGTGGGGAGGGATCCGCTTCGCCGACTTCCTCGTCGCGTTCCCGCCCGCGAGCGGCGCCAAGTGGGCATCGATGCGTTCCTCGGTCAGCCTCGACGGGGCCGGCCGGCCCGAGCCCTATTATGTTTCGATCGACCTCGACACCGCGCGCCATCCACAGACGCTGCTCGCCACCCACCAGGGCGGCCACCCGCTGACGCTCGCGCATGGAGCACCGCTGCGGCTGCTGGCCCCGGTCAAGCTCGGCCTCAAGAACATCAAGGCGGTGACGGACATCGAGTACCTGGCGAGCGAGCCGCCGGATTACTGGAACGAGCGGGGCTACTCGAAATACGACGGGCTGTAGTTGCGTAGAGAGAACATGCCGATGAAAGGCTATCGCGCCCGGGGGCGGGGAGCATCACCCGCTGCCCGTTACACAGTTGACTTGGCCGCTGGCCCCGGCATGGGGCACAATCCTGGTATTCGTTCCGGGCCTGGGCAGATTCGGCGCTCGTCCCGTGCAGTCTGAGTTCGGCAACCCACCCCCTGAGAGGTTCGTAATGCGTTCGAAGCAGGTTCTCGCGCTGTTCGTCGCACTCGCATTCGCCGCACCTGCGTTCGCGAGCATGGGTGGCTCTTCCACGCCTGAGCCCAGGCAGCCTTCGAGCTCCACCGCATCTGAGTCCGCCGCGACGATGACACTGCGCCAGCAGGCCGAGCGCGACTACGGCGACGCGTACGACGAGATCGCCAAAGCCAAGAAGGACGCCGCCGAGAAGAAGGACAAGAATGCCGAGAAGCGCTACAAGAAGGCGCTCGAGCGCGCCCAGCGCGCGGTGGAGACCGATTCGACCTATCACGAGGCGTGGAACCTGGTGGGCTACGCCTCGCGCAAGCTCGGCAAGTACGATCAGGCGGTCGCCGCGTACCAGAAGTGCCTCAGCCTCCGTTTCGATTACGCTCCGGCGCGCGAGTATCTCGGCGAGACCTATCTCGAGATGAAGAATCTCGACAAGGCGCTCGAGCAGCAGGCGATTCTCGAGAAGCTCAAGGCGACAGCCGAAGCGGCCGTGCTGATGGCTGCGATCGACACCTATCGTGGCACACCGGCAGGGGAGAAGTCCGCGCCGACCTCAGCGACCGAGGCGACTGGCGCCGTGGTGCCCGCGGCCGCGGACACGTCGGCCTCCAAGCCCTGAATCGCGTTGCGCCCGACACGAAAACGCCCTTCCGATCATCCGCGACCGGAAGGGCGTTCGTGTGTGCAACGCGGCATGCGCCGCGACGATGCGGGGCCTACTTCTTGTCGCCCGCCTTCACATCCGGCTTCGGCGCATCCGGCTTCGGTGCATCCAGCTTCGGCTCGTCCTTGACCGCTTCGACGTCGAGACTGATGTAGACGATGTCGTCAAGCATCGTGCCGCCGTTGTCGAGCGTCTTGTTCCACAGCACGCCGTAATCCTTGCGATTGATGGACGTGCTCGCCTGGAATCCGGCACGCGAGCCCATCATGCCCACCGCGCCCATGCCGACCAACTCCGCATCGAGCGTCACCGGCTTCGTGACGTCGCGGATCGTCAGATTGCCATCGACCTTGAACTTGTTGCCTTCGACCGGCGTGATCTTCATGCTCTTGAATGTGATCGCCGGGAACTTTTCGGCGTTGAAGAAGTCATCGCTGCGGAGGTGCTTGTCGCGACGCTCGTTGTTGGTCTGGATGCTTGCGGTCTGGATCGTCACATCCACCGACGAGGCGGACATATTCTTCTCGTCGAGCATGATCGTGCCCGAGAAGTCACTGAAGCGACCCGGGGTCTTGGAGAACAGGTGGCGAACCTTGAAGCCAACATCCGAATGGACCTTGTCGATCTGGTAGGCGACCGGTGTCGCGGTGGCAGTCGCTGCCGCGAGCGCGAGGGCGGAGAGAGTGAGTACGGACGCGCGAATCGTACGAATCATGGGCGAACGCTCCTTTCGAGCAGACGCCGGTCCGCACGCGCGAACCGGAACGAAGACCTGTGGCACAGCGGGGAGTCTCATCATGGGCGCGGCCGCCTTCGACCGTCGCAGCATGTAGATGTGTGTTATACCACGTTTGTTCGGTGAGCAGCCGCATCTTTGCGACAATTTGACCCCGGCGCCGGCCTGCAGAACACGTGGGCGAGGCGGGGCGAGATCGTCCAGAAAGTGGAGGGAGCGGGGCAAGGCGCCAAACATCCCGCCAAAAGCCGATTTCACACGCTGGCCCTTGTGCCGCCCGCGGCGGTCCCGGTAGCATCCCCGCCCGCACTCCTCTCCTTCCTGCCCGGGCGAGCCCATATCATGTCGATGTCCGATTTCGAAAAAACTCAGCCCGACTTCAAGGAGCTGCTCGGCAAGCGCATCAGCCAGCTCGGGCTCCGGCTCGAAGGTTCGCCCGTCGAGCGCTTCGTGCATCAACTCTATCGCGAGCTGGATCGCAAGGGACTGCGCCGCTTCCATCCGGTGTGCTACCTCTCCGACGAATGGGGCTGCCCCGACGGCCAGCCGGTGATCGGCATTCCATTCTATCTTGCCGATCCCAAGCTCGCGCGCCTCGAACGCGAGATGAACGATCTCGAGGACGAGCGCGAGATCATGATGTACCTGCGTCACGAAGCCGGACACGCGTTCAACTACGCGTACCGTCTCTATGCGACACCCGAATGGCGCAAGCTGTTCGGACCGTACAATCGACGCTATCGCGATCACTACCGGCCGTTGCCGTTCAGCCGTAAGTACGTGCGACACATGGCGGGCTGGTATGCCCAGAAGCATCCGGACGAGGACTTCGCCGAAACGTTCGCCGTGTGGATGACGCCACGATCGAACTGGCGGCGCAAATACAAGCTCTGGCCAGCGATGTGCAAGCTGCGTTATGTTGACGGCATCGGACGGAAGGTCCGCGAGCAGGACCCCGTCGTCTCGACCGGCGATTTCGACATCACCGTCGAGGACATGAAGGTGACGGTCGAGCAGTTCTACAAGCGAATGATCCGTCAGAACGGTGCGGGAGTGAGTGTCGCGCTCGAATCCGATCTGACCGATCTGTTCTTGGCACCCGGCAGGCGGCGCAAGAATATCCGGCCGGCTGCGGACGTGCTCGAGGAGCACCGTGCCGTGATGACGGACAAGATTACGTACTGGACGGGCGTGAGACGCCCGGTGGTACGGGCACTGGTCGAGCGGATCATCCGCACCTGTCGGGATCTGAATCTGCAGGCGGAAGTCGGCAAGGAAGGTTCGTATCTCGTGGAGCTGACCGCGTATGGCACCACGCTGGCGATGAACTATTTGACGCGCGGAAAGTTCGTCATGAGCTGAGCCGGGGGCCCACGGAACGGGCCCGCGAGTTCCCAGGGGAGGGGTTGCAGCATGGCCAAGCTCCGCATCGGGGTGCTTTACGACTACTGGTGGAACGAGGACGAGGATCGCAACGCCGAGAAGCCGCGGCCGAAACGCCAATCGCCCGACGAGGACGTCCAGGAAGTCTACGAGGCGCTCAAGAAGAACGGGCACAACCCGGTGTTCGTGCGTCTCGATGGCACCGCCGAAAGCCTGATCGAGCTCGCGACTTTCGAGACCGACCTGATCTTCAATCTCGTCGAGTCGTTCGGCGGCAACGACGGCTATGACACCAACGTCGCCGCCTATTTGGAGCTGCTCAACCGCCGCTATACCGGCACCGGCGCCCACGGCCTCTACCTCGCGCAGGACAAGGCGCTCGCGAAGAAGATCTTCGCGTTCCACGGCATCCACACGCCGTACTTTGCCACCGTGTGGCGCGGGCGCACCGAACATTCTCACGACATCCAGTTCCCCGTCATCGTGAAGCCCGCGCGCGAGGATGGCTCGATCGGCATCCACTTCGGCGCGGTGTGTGGATCGATCAAGGAGCTGATGGAGCGCATCGATTACATCCATCAGCAGTTCGACACACCGGCGCTGATCGAGGAGTACATCGAGGGTCGCGAATTCTATGTCGGGGTGATGGGTAACGAGCGACCCGAAGCGCTGCCGGTCGTTGAACTCGATCTGTCGAAACTGCCCAAGGGCACCCCCAAGATCGCCGGCACCGAAGTGAAGTGGGAGGAAGGCACCGACGCCTACGAGCAGACTGAGGCGTTCCTGCCCAAGGATCTGAACGACGAGTTGACTGCGAAGCTCAAGGACACGGCGGTGCAGGCGTTCCAGTCGCTCGAGCTGCGCGACTATGGCCGCATCGACTTTCGCCTCGCGACCGACGGCACCGTGCACGTGCTCGAGGTCAATCCGAACCCGTATCTGCTTCCGACCGCCGAGTTCGCGATGGCGGCGAAACAGTCGGGCCGTTCCTACTCCGATCTCATCGGCGAGATCGTCGAGCTGGCGGTGGGCCGCTACGGGATCGAAAGCCGCGCGGGGACGACGTAGGCGTCGAATCCCGGCGGCGGGGCGAGCCTCACGTCCCTTCCGACTCCACGAACTCTCCTTCGCCGCGTGACACCACCACCGCCGCGGCGAGATCGCCCGTCACGTTGAGCGTGGTCCGGCACATGTCGAGGAAGCGATCGACGCCGAGGATCATGCCGATGCCCTCGGCCGGGATCCCGACCAGACCGAGGATCATCACGACCACCGGAATCGATCCGGCCGGCACACCGGCGGTGCCGATGCCGCCGAGGATGCAGATGAACACGACCGTGAGCTGCTGCGAAAATGCCAGCTCGATCCCGTAAAACTGGGCGAGGAACAGCACGGTCACCCCCTCGAACAGCGCGGTGCCGTTCTGGTTGGCGGTCGAGCCAAGTGTGAGCACGAACCGGCTCACGTGGCGCGGCAGCTTCAGGTGTTCCTCGGCGACCCACAGCGAGGTCGGAAGCGTCGCGTTGCTCGATGCGGTCGAGAATGCGGTCAGCATCGCTTCACGGATTGCGACGAAGAACGTGACCGGATTCATCCCTCCGAGCCATGCCACCGAGATCGAGTAGACGACGAACTGCTGGATCGCGAGTGCCAGCAGTACCACGAACACGTAGGCGCCAAGCTGGCGCAACACGTCGTATCCAAGCCGGGCCGTGAGTGTGAACAGCAGGCACGCGACCGCGAACGGTGCGGCGAGCAGAATGATCCCGAGCAAACGCATGACGACGTCGTAGAGCCCTTGCAGCGCCTCCTCGAAGCGGCGCGCGGGCTCGGTGCGGGTGAGGGCGAGGCCGATGCCGAGCAGCAGCGCGAACACCATCACCGCGAGCATGTCGCCCTCGGCCATCGCCCTGACTGCGTTCTGGGGAACGAGCGCGACCACGAAGTCGATGCCGGTGGTGCCGGCCGCCGGGGCCGCGGGCGGGGTTGCTGTGGGGTGCGACTGGAGTCGCTGCCTCAGTTCGGGGGAGATCCCCTCGCCGGGACGGATCGCGTTCACGAGTGCGACGCCAATCAGCACCGCAATCGCCGAAACGATCACGGTGTAGGCGAACGTCTTCAAGCCGATGCGGCCAAGACGGCGGATGTCACCGAGGCCCGCGACGCCGAGCCCGAGTGCGGCGACAATCAGCGGGATCACGAGCACGAACAAAAGCCGCAGGAAGATCTTCCCGATCGGCTCGGTGACGTAACGGATGAACGTGTCGAGCGCGCTCGCGCCGCCGAACGCGACATGCGCGACGACGCCGAGTACCACTCCCGCGACCAGTCCGGCGATCATCCGGACCGAGAGTCCTTTGTGCATGGTGGCGGAGTATCGAAGCTGGCGAACGCGGGTGCAACCGAGTGCACACAACAGCGCAGGCCCGGCACCGAAGTGCCAGGCCTGCGTCCATATTCCGCGTGCGCCACGCCTCGGCGCCGCCGCGCCCCGCTCGTGGTTAGCGGATGACGAGCTTCTTCGTGTTCACCAGCTTGCCGTCCACCGAGTAACGGGCGAAGAACACTCCGTTGCCGGCGAACGAGCCGAACTCATCGCTACCGTCCCACTGGACGTCGATCGCGCCGGCCTGGTTGCGCTCGTCGACCAGCGTCTTCACGGTGCGCCCCTGGACGTCGAAGATGCGCAGCGTCACGGCTGCGTCGCGGGCCAGCGTGTAGCGCAGCAGTGCGCGCTTGGCCGGCTGCTGGCTCTGGATCTGAAGTGGCGAGTCCTCGTCCGCGCCTTCCATGAAATCCTCGGACTCGACCATGATCGTGCTCTCGCCACCGGCTTGGCCGGCAGCGAGGTGCTCGGCGGCCGGGCCCGGGCCGCTCGCGGGCTCGGTGCGGTGGTGGCTATGCGCGACCGGATCGAACGGACGGGCGACGTAGGGGAACTCCTTCAGGAACTTGCGATCATTGAAGTCCACGCCATCGCCGAGGCGGTTGTTCGGAGCGATGTTGAAGCCGGTCACGAGCACGCCTGCGACCGCACGCAGCTCGATG
>Ga0315273_10003226_pt1 | contig 19588 bp, 14 predicted proteins | sample YL17G02_0_MG_FD_205753 | JGI IMG/M metagenome (GOLD analysis project Ga0315273, IMG submission 205753) | Sediment microbial communities from Yellowstone Lake, YNP, Wyoming, USA - YL17G02_0 | ecosystem: Environmental > Aquatic > Freshwater > Lake > Sediment | place: USA: Wyoming | collected...
ATCGCCTCATCGTGAGCATGACGGGCGGGCGAACCCGGGCGCAGCGGCAACAGAGGCTCTCGATTCATATGTCAAGAGAACGATGGGACACTACACTAGCCTATCACCGCTAGCGTCCCGCCGCCATTGACACATCTATCGCGATCCAGTACGATCCTATGGTGAGGACGAACATGACAACCGAGCCGATGAGCGTCGCGAAGCCCGCCTATGAACACAACCGTCCCGGGGCAAGACCCTGGTGGGGCGATACCGGAGGCAGCCTGAAGGGCTGGCGCTGGGACACCCACGTCCACCCGGGGCTCGAGGTTGGAGTGGTACTCGGTGGTGACCAGATCGGCGTCACCTGCGGCGGTTTCGCCTTCACGGTGCTGCCTGGCGACGCGTGGATGTGCAACGCATGGGAGCCGCATGCCACTGAGCAACGGGCTGCCGGTACCTCGTCGGTCACCGTCACCTTCCTTCCCGAGTTCCTAGGCGAGGAGATGCTGGGCAGCATCCCCTGGCTTACGCTGTTCGCGGTGCCGCCGGACCAGCGTCCGCGCGCTCGCTCCGACGAAGCTCGGGGACGGGTGCTGGAGGTCGGGCGTCGGCTGGCGGATGAAGTGAGCGGCAACCGGGTCTGGCAGGACAGCATGGTGCGACTCGAAGTGCTCCGGCTGCTGCTGGAGTTGGCGCGAGCCTGGGACCCACGAGACGTTCCGGAGCCCAACGGTCACGTCCCGGTTGCCTTCCTTGCTCGGGTCATGCCCGCGCTGAGCCTGGCCCACTCCCGGCCGTGGCATCGAGTGAGCGTGGCGGAGGCAGCCGCGGCGTGCGGGATGAGTGTCCCATGGTTCCACAGCGTCTTCCGACGGGCCCTCGGAGTCAGCTTCACCAGCTTCTGCCTGCGCGCCCGAGTCTCGTTTGTGGCCCACCGCTTGGCGAACACCGACCGAACAGTGGTGGCGCTCGCGGGGGATGCGGGCTTCGTCGATGACTGCCACCTGCGGCGCCACTTCGCGCGCCACTACGGCTGCACTCCGCAGGAATTCCGCGATCGCTGTCGCACCGCGGGGCACACAGCTGCTGCGCGGCGCCGCCGGTTAGTCTCGGCCGGACAGGCGAGGGCTAGGTTCAGTAGGGGCGAACAGCCGTAGCCCCACTGCTCTTCGGCCGGTATGAGCACGCCGAGGGGCCGAAGGGATCCTGACCAGCCACTGTGCGACGTGGCGAAGGCTGATCTGCCACGAGCGTCGAGTCGCGTCTCCTCCCATCCCCTCCGATTCCTTCGTCGCTCCCCCCTCGTTGACCGCCCCAGCACCGGTGGGAGTCCCGTTCCGCGTGCTGAACGCTGCGGTCTCCGCTCAGCGAGCAACCTGACTCAGTGCGTCAACTACCGACCTCGCGAGGACGGCGCGAGGCGTCCGCCGCTCATCTCCGACTTCGAGCTAGCGATTCTGAGTCGCGCGCAGAAGGACTGCGAACAGCAAGAGGTGTACTTAACGCTCTAAGTCGATGGCGTGCCCGGTCGACCAGTCTCTGCCGGTGGGCACACAGAAAGGCACGGCGTGGTCCGGCTCCAGGATAGCTGCAGTGGGATCTGCTGACACTCTCGGGGCCAACACTGTGAGGGACGAGCCAGACAGGCCGCGGGGAGTCACCCTGAGGGCGACGCTTCTCGGGATTGGCCTCGTCGGAGTGCTGGCATTCCTCATACCGTATGCGAGCAACCCGAACGGACGCCCGGGCTTCGACCTGGGCGCGGGGGTAGTTCCAGATGCTGCGGTTCTGGCACTGCTGGTGGTCATGGGACCCATCGGCGGCCTGCTGCTGTGGATCCGCCCTCGTAGCAGGCTCACGGGAGCGGAGGTGCTGACCATCTACGCCATCGTGGCGGGGACCGCGGCGATTGCGTCGGAAGGTTACGCGGCCCATCTCACCACGATGCTGACGGCGAGCCAGTACATGGCTCATCCGTGGAACCGCTGGGGGGTCCTGATTGGGCCACACATCGCACCGTGGATGCAGTTCAGCGATACGCAGGCGATCCAGTGGCTTTGGGAGGGAGCGCCAATCGGCGCTCCCGTGCCGTGGATACCATGGGTCGTTCCGCTCGCGGGGTGGTGTGCAATCGCCTTGCTGATCTACTGCGGGCTCTTCTGCTTGATGTCGCTTCTCCGACGCGACTGGATCGAGCGGCAGCGGCTGACGTTTCCTCTAGCGCAAGTCCCGCTGGAGGTGGTCGGCGCTGGGGAGGGGCCCGGTTCACAGCTTCTGAGAAGGCCCGGGGTCTGGGCGGGATTCGGTATCGCTTTCTGTCACGGGGGACTTGCGTTCCTGAGCAGCCGCGTGCCGATCATCCCGGCGCTATCGATGAGCTACCCAGTAGGTCGGGCTTTCCAGCCCGGCGCCGTACCGTGGGGCTACCTAAGCGAGCTTCAGTTCAACCTGCACTGGGGAACCATCGGCGTGATGTGCCTTCTGCCGACTGACGTGTCGCTCAGCCTCTGGCTCTTCAACGTCTGGCACTACGGGCTGATGGTGTTTCTCTCTTCGGTCGGCTACGGCGACGGCGGCGCACCCATCTACTCGGCCGATACCCGCCACCTTCTGATCTACCAGACGATGGGTGCCCTGCTCGGGTTCGGCGCCTTCCTGCTCTACCAGTCGCGCAGCACGCTCAGAGCAGCCGTCATGGCGTGGTGGGATCCGGTCCTTCGCGCCGAGGACGATCCTTTGGAGCTGGTGAAGCCGCGGTACGCGATTGGGGGACTTGCGGTCAGCTCCCTGCTGCTGGGGGTGGCCGCGGTGGTGGTGGGAGCGCAACCGGTGCGCATCTGGCTGCAAGTGTTCGCGTTCTACCTGGCTGCCGTCTCACTGACCCGCGTCGTGGCCGCCTCGGGCAGTCCCTATGTTGACAGCATCCACTCCATCCGGTACTTCCTAAGTCGTGTCATCGGGACCGAGGGGGTGCGACCCGACACACTCGTGTTCGCCAACCAGCTCAACACCGTGTTCTCGAATGCCCAGCAGACGACTTACAGCTACTACATCGCCAATGACATGAAGATCCTTCACTCCGCGCGGGTCCGAGGGACGAGTGTGGTAGTGGCGCTGCTGGCTGCCACCGTCCTAATGGTAGCTGTCGCTCCCCTGGGGCGAATCGCGCTGGGCTATCAGTACGGGTATGGGAACCTGACGGGGCCGCAGAACATCTGGCTCTATCGGGTGGTTCCGGGCTTCGAGTTCGGGGACCTGGCTGACGAGCTGCAGTTACCGCGGCATCTCAGCTCGGTCGGGGTGGCGGCTGCGCTGTCCGGCGCACTGCTCGCTCCCGCGCTCGCACTGCTCCAGATCAACGTCGCCTGGTGGCGCCTTAGCCCGGTCGGATTCCTTCTCCAAGGTCCGTGGAGTGCGAGCCTGAACCCTCTGCTGTGGGCTGATGCTTTGGTCGGGTGGGCCGTGGTCAGTCTGATCCTGCGGTTCGGGGGACGGCGTGGCTACCAGCAGTCTCGTCCGGTGTTCCTTGGGCTTTTCCTGGGCGCCGCCTGTGCGACGCTGCTGAACTCGCTCATCGGCGTGGCGGCATCGGCACTGCGCGCTCCGACCTAGGGCGGGCCTACGGCAGGAGGCGGACTGCGGCGAAGCCGTGGGCGGGGAGATTGACGACTGCCGTTCCGGAGCGCAGCGGGATCTCGTCTAGGTCGCGCTCCAGCAGGTCAGTGCGCAGGCAGCGACTGAATCCGGCGATGCGGAGGGCGAGCGGGCCGGGCCTCCCCGATGTCTCCCAGAGACGAAGGATGGCGCCCTCGGCGGCACCATCAGCGGGCTTGAGGCAGGTGGCGACGGCTCTGGATGCGTCAACCGTGACACACGGAGAAGCGCAGTCTGCCGGCAGAAGCCCTCGCGCCACAACCAGGGGGTTCGCGGCTGCACGACTCCAGGCGGCAGCGCGGGCGGGATCGTACTGCCCCTGGTAGACGCACACCGCGTAGCGGAAGCGGAAACCGCTAACACCGTTCTGGTCTCGAGAGACCTCCGGGTAGTTCTGATCGTTCCCGAGGGCCTCAAACGTTAGGGGCTCGAGGTCGAGCCGGAGCAAGAAACTGTCTAGGGGAGCGATCAAGACCCGAGTTCCGCCCGCGCCGAGCGCGTCGACGAAGTTCTGCACCGCCAACTTGCGGGAGTCCGCGCCCGGAAGGAGATCGCCGGCGGGCTGCGGCGACGGCGTGATCACGGCGCCTGTCGTCTCCACTTTGAGAGCCGTGATATCCGCTGTTACCGGGAACGCATGGCAGAGCCGCTGCTCGACGGTAGAGAGCGGTTTCCTGACCGACAGGTCGAAAGCCACCCGGTCGAGTTCAGCGTAGACCGTCACCGCGGTGGTAACGCGGATGCCGGCGATGACGCCGGTCGTTCGGAGCCTCGCGAGGACCGGGCCGACGGAGATAACCTCACTGGCCACCTCGGACATCAGTTGTTCGCTGCCATCGTAGTAGATGGTCTCGCAGAGCGACCTGCCGCCGGGCGGCGAGACGATATCCACCCCCGAGGCCTTGTGGATGAGGCTTGCGACAGCGCCTGTCCGAGGTGCAATGCAGACCCGATAGAAGGGGCTATCGAGCTCCCACTCGGAGGCGCGCAACCGGGTGGGCGCCGCCTCAGCACCATTCTCTGGTCCGAGGTGTAGTTGCTGGATGCTATGCCCGGGCATGGGCGGCGCGGCGAAGTACAGCGATGTACCTCCGTCCTCGGTCACCGCTTGTGCGGCTAATGAGCGGCCGGCGCCATCGGTGACTCGGGCGGGACCAGACGCCCTTACCCGGACGAGATCGCTACGGGCAACGCTCAGCGGATTGAGGACTGCGACCCCGTCATCGGTTGGTGCCAGCCCCAGTGCCCGCCAGCCATCGCGCATGAGCCGGGCGGCCAGCACGTCGAGCTCCTCCGCCCAGCGGCGCCGGAGCTCAGCGTTGTGGCGCCTGAGCTCCTCGGCGGAGGGGTAGTCCTCCTGAGGGGCATTCAGGGCATGGTCGCCGAGCATTGCCAGGCACCACTCGGCGCGGCAGCGGACCAGTGCGGTTGCCGCGCCGATGCTGGGAGAACGGGTGGGGGCAAGGACCAGGATTGCTTCGGCTGCCAGCAGCGCTCTCTCGGCTTCCCTCATGCGAGCCGCGTACTTAGCCAAGGAGACAGGCCAGGTGTCCCATCCGTGCCCAAAGCACCCACGCACGACGGGAAGGAAGGGCTGCGTGCGCTCCACCTGGTCAACGGCTTCGCAGAACTGGCGGAGCGTCGCGTTGACCATCCGTGGATGAGGTTGCGGGGCCTCGTTGTAGGCCTTGATGGCGGCCGCGAAAACGGGCGGCTCCTGGTAGCTCGTCGGCGTGATATCGAGGTGGGTGCCGCTGGCGAGGACTGCCTTCAAGGGGTAGAGCGCACCGAGGCCGCGGTAGTGGGGAATCCAGTCCTCGGGGATGCGGCTGGGCTGGCGAAGCAGGGAGGCGCCCTGTGTGTAGCAGGCCTGCCCCGAGGCGTAGGGGTCGAGAATCAGGCGGAGATGGCTGCCATCGGGGCCTTCATAGCGGAACAGCGGCGGGTTCTCAAGGGAACCCCACGTCGAGTCGCCGTAGGCGTAGTACGGTTTCGAGAGCCAGCGCACCCCGCATCCGACTAGGAGAGTGGCAATGCCCCATGGCAGCGAAGGCTCCTCTATGTGCTCGGCGACATCTATGGGTATCCCCCATTCGACTTCGAGGCGCCGAGCGGGGTAGAGCGTGCGGATCACGCCCTCGACGCTCTGGAATGCTGGCAGCGAGTTGCAGAGGAAGGGGCTGACACAGATCCTCCCTTCTCTGATTCGATGGATCAGTTCCTGGGTGCGCTCGGGGTAGCGCTCGGCGAAGCAGAGCGCCTCCTGAGTGACGGCCATGTTGTACCGATCGCGGTTCTCCTCGCTCTCGCGGTCGGTTTCCTTCATGAGGTCGAGGTGGGCGGCGACGAGGTCGGCGAGGCCCTGGCGCACCTGCTCTTCGGTGAAGCCCCAGGTGTAGTCGGGGCAGTTGTCGTTGGTGATGTAGATGTCCCAGTCGGAGATATCCCCAAACTCGGCGTTCAGCGCCATCGCGCCACCTCCTTAAGGACGGCCTCCGCCTCGTTTCTGTCCTTTGGCCCCCATAGGTGAAGCAGCATCCCCTGCGGCCTGAGGCGGGACATGAGGAGATCGAGGTCGCCGGTGCCGCAATCCAGGTAGAGGCCCTTGCCGGCCGCCTGACAGCGCTGGTAGAGCCACATCCAGTCGGCGATGCCGCCGTGTCCCGCCCCCTGCACCCATTGGATGGCGCTGATCTCAGGGATGGCAAGCAGACTATCCAGGTGCCGGAGCGCGCCAGGACCATCAAGGTGGTAGATGCAGGCCTGGTACTGCCGACACTCGGCGACAATGCCCGGGAGGAACATGTCATCGAACATCCGGGATGAGATCATACACGAGAAGTCGTTCGAGACGACATACCACCTCTTGGTGGATACGATTGGCATCCAGGTGCAGATGGGCTGGCCGGCGGTGGTTAGCTTCTGGTGGAAGTAGTCGTAGACGCGAGCGTAGGCGTCGTCGAGGTAGCCGAGTAGCGAGCGCACCTGGTCCGGCGCATCGAGGAGGTCGAGGTTGAGCTGGGCGGGATCGCGGAAGGCTGCGATGGCGTCGGCCCCGTTGTGGAGATCCGTGATGCCGCAGTAGAACCTGTTCCTGCCAGCCGTGAGAAAGGCATCGGTGAACTCAACCACCTTCCGCCAGTAGAAGCCATGGGGGTCGAAGCGGAGGTTGGCGACATCCTCCCAGCTCCGCAGGCAGGGCACGGACCAGGCCGTGTCCGGCGAGTACTCGAGTTGGAGACCGAAGAACGCGCTGAATACCTCTGCGCCGATGAACGGGTAGGCGTGAGGCAGGGCGTCGCCGAGATAGTCGTGCGTCAGCGCCGCGGCGAGCGCGCGTTGAGCCGCGCCGTCGGCGTCCAGCCACTGCTCCCGCTGGCTCGCGTAGGTCCGCTGCGGGGGGGGCGGAGCCTGGGCCTGGGGCTTCGGGATGGTGATACAGATGACGGGACGGTCTATGATCTCGCGGCGCCAGAAGGCATCGTGGCGGGCGATGCGCTCCTTCCAGTCGGGGATGTCAGCGATGGGCATTAGTGGCAAGAGACTCCTCCGGGTGCGAAGGATCGTGCGGAAAGATGGAGCGTTGGCCGGCTGGGCTCGGTGGTTGGCTCATGGTAGAGGCATAACAGTGACGTCGCCGAAGGTGGCATCAGTATAATGGGCCAGCAGCAGGCAGGAGCCCGAGGGAAGGGCATCTTCCGGGCCGTTCGCGGTCAACTGCCACTGATTCGGTTCCGGTTCCTCGTCGCTCCATACTTTCATCCTGAACAAACTCCGCCCCTTCGGCCCCGTCTCGGCGGCAAGCGTGATGACGTACGCCAAGCCCGGCTTGAGAACACGTCGCCTCCCCTCCTCGGCCAGCACCCTGCCACGATTGCCCATGAGGTTGAGCCTGTGCTGTCCCCACTGCCCCAGGTGGAGGTACCAGCCGATGGCTCCGATCGGCCACCAGCCCGATCTGGGCCGCGCGCCTTCCCAGTCGTAGTGCCCGCGCCAGCGCAGGAGTAGACCGATGCCGGGGGCGTACTCGCCGATGGCGCTGAACGCATTGATGGCAAACCTGACCTCAACTAGGTAGTCGGTCCATGTCAGGTCGCCCAGCGCGACCAGGCGGTCGTAGCCGGGCTCGACGCAATGAAGGCCGCCGTCCTGGATGGCCCATCTGCCGTCCACTACCTGGGCTGCCTGTTGGATGGACGTTAGAGAGCGCCAGCTAATGCGGTAGGGGATGGGCCAGGTGCGGCCGGAGGTGTAGCGGACAGTGACGCTTCTGGTGGCGGTGCGACCATTTGCATCGGTCGCCGCGATGAGCAGACGATTGGGACCGGCGATCAGCTCGCCGGTGTCGAGCTCGATATTGAAGTCGCCGGGGGCTTGGAGGCGCTTGCCGTCGGGGCCAATCGTCAACCTCCTCGCGGGTCCAGCATTCAAGGAGTAGCTAAGCGACGCCACCTTCTCCGGGGGTGATACCCGGCCGAGCACGTTGACGAACCACTGTGGGTTACCGAGGTGACCGAATAGCTGCTTCGGCCCATACCAAAGATCAATGCTCGGCCGGCGCGCCGTGTGGCTCGACTCGGAGGGTTGCTCAACGAGTGGCGGTGACATAGAAGCGGTACATGTCGCCGCGGTAGAGGGATTCCTCCGTCTCGAGGATGACCTCCTTGGCAAGAAACGTGATGCCCTCGACGCGCAGGACAGGGACGGGGCTGTCGACGCTGAAGGCGCTGAACTCCTCTGGCTGGAGGATAGCGGCGCTTAGCACCTGGTCAATGCGCATCAGTTGGAGGCCGTACTCTCGTTCGTAGATATCGTACAAGGATCCCCTTAGGTCCTGCTTGGTAAGGCCCGGGCAGGAGTGCATCGAGACGTAGCGGGTTTCCTTCATCATCGGGATGCCGTCGGCGAAACGCAGCCTCGTCACCTCATACAGGGGCCCCACCAGCGTATACTGGCGATCGTGCACTACCAGGGAGCGGGCACCGCGCTCAGCGCGCATGCTCAGGAGCTTCGTGGAAGGCGTACGGCCGGCGTCGAGCATGTTCCGGGTGAAGCTGAGGATACGGCTGACAGTCCGCTCGACGCGGTTCTGTCGCACGTACGTGCCGCGGCCCTTGATCCTGGTCACCCACCCGCCTCGCTCCAGCTCCAGCAGGACCTTCCGAGCTGTCGTGTTACTGATGCCGTGGCGGGCTATCAGCTCGTTCTCCGACGGCACTTGGGCACCTAGGCCGAACTCGCCGCTGCTGATCTGCCTGATAATGCTCTGGCTTATCTCGAGGTACTTCGGCACCGACCGGGCCGCTCCTGACATATGTAGGGCTCTCTCCCCCTAACGCACTAAGAATCTCATCTCCATCCTACCGGACTTGGCGGGAAGTGTCAACACATGGATCCGGGCTGGCGCGGCCGCCGAGAGTCGGCGTGGCCGGATGCCATCTCGCTTGAGGCCCACCCCGGTGAGCCCTGGGTGGAAGGTCGGGTCGCTCTGCTGTCGCGATTCGCGGGCGGACAGCGATCTCGCCTCAATCGGTTGTCCGTTGACGTGAGGCGGTGAGCGTGGTAACTTGACGCACGAACTAGTCGAACGTCGGAGTGGGGAGGCGTACGCCAGGAGCAGCGCCCTCCCGGGGAGGTTCGAGCATGGCCGCACTGCGCAGCGGGTGGGAGTTCGTCATCCTGGATGCCTGGCCGGAGCATGTGGCGGATCTGGGCAGCCTGGCGATTGGCGACATAGACGGTGACGGAGCGCTGGAGCTGGTGACGGGAGGCACCGGCGCGCTCCTGTGGTACCGTCCCGCCACCTTGGAGAAAGGGGTGATCGCTGAAGGCAGCTTCGGGGTCGGTCTGGCGCTGCACGACATTGACGGCGACGGCCGGCTCGAGGTAGTCGTTACCGAGGAGAGCTGCCGAGAGCGGCGGCAGTGGCTGATCACCAGCTACAAGGCCGGCGAGACCGTAGCTGAAGGCTGGCGCCGCGCGGTGATAGACGAACAGTGCTATGGTCACGCTCACGATATCGTCTTCGCCGACCTCGACCGGGATGGGAAATCGGAACTGGTTGCGAACGCGTGCTACTGCGCTCGACCAGGACTATTCGCCTATGAGCCGAGCGAGGATGGATCGGTGTGGAGGAGGCACGCCATTGACACCGGCGTCTTCGCAGAGGGCGTTTCCATAGGTGATCTGGACGGCGACGGCCGCCTGGACATCGTGCATGGGCCCTACGTCTACCTGCAGCCGGAGGCCGGTCCTTTCGCTGGCTCGTGGGGAAGGGCCGTGTTCGCGCCCAGCTTCCGGGAGATGTGCCGAACGGCACTGCTGGACGTCACCGGCACCGGAAGCCCCGACATAGTCATCGTGGAGTCCGAGTACATGGAGGGGCGTCTGGCTTGGTTCGAGAACCGCCTGGGGGCGGACACTGCGCAGCCATGGCTAGGGCATGAGATCGAGCGCGAGTTGGTGTACGCTCATTCGCTGGACTGCAAGCGCGATGCTGTAGGCGGGGAGGCGCGGATCTTCGTCGCCGAGATGGCCAAGGGGGGGTGGGATGCGCCACGCAACTGGAATGCCCGGCTGCTCGCATTCACGACGGCGAGCGGTGGTGCGAGCTGGCACCGGGAGCTTCTATCAAAGGGCACGGGCACCCATCAGGCGCTCATGCTGGACCTCGACGGAGATGGCCAGGCAGAGGTCGTAGGCAAGAGCTGGCAGGTCCCCCAGGTCCACTTCTGGAGACGTGCAGAGCGCGAGCTTCCCTTCGCCCGCGTTCGGCACCGCCTGCTGGATCGGGACAAGCCGTACACTGCGACCGACATCTTCGCCGCCGACGTGGACGGCGACGGGCGCCTTGATGTGGTTTGCGGGGCGTGGTGGTACCGGAACCCAGACTGGCAGCGCTTCACCATCCCCGGCATTTGCCAGGCAGTCTGTGCCTACGACGTTGACGGAGACGGTCGAGCCGAGATCATCGCGACCAAGGCGCGCCCCGGTAAGGAGATAGGTTATGCCAGCCTGTCTAGCGACTTCTGGTGGCTGAAGCCGGTAGACCCTGAGCCAGGGCGCTGGGCCGAGCACCCCATTGGGGTGGGCAGCGGTCGCTGGCCGCACTCAGCTTTGGTGGCGCCCGTTCTGCCGGGGGGCCGACCGGCTCTCATCGCCGGGTATCATGACCCGAAGGACGGTGAGCAGCCGGAGGTCTTCGAGGTTCCGGCGAACCCCAGCGCCGGGCCATGGCCGAGACGGCGCCTGGCAGACATCCTGTACGGGGAGGAGTATGCTGCCCACGACCTGACAGGGGACGGACTGCTCGATCTGGCGGCAGGGCCTTACTGGTTGGAGAACCTGGGCGACGGGAGCTTCCGGCCGCACCGCGCCATCGCCGCCGAGATGGACGTGGCACGCACGCGAGTCGCCGACATCAACGGCGACGGAAGGCCCGACATGGTCTTCACAGAGGAGAAGCTGGATTTCCAGACCAGGACCGCCGGCTTCGGCCTGATCGCGTGGCTGGAACATCCGACTAACCCACGAAAGGGGCCTTGGCCCATTCACGTGATAGACCGCGTACGCTCACCGCATTCGCTGGACATCGCCGACCTGGATGGTGACGGTGAACTCGAGATCGTCGCGGCCGAACACGACCCGTTCTGGCCCTATCGCACCAGATCGCGCCTGCTGGTCTACAAGAAAGCAGATCCCAGCGGCCGCTCCTGGACCAGGTATGTCCTAGACGATCGCTTCGAGCACCACGACGGCACGAAGGTCTTCGAGATCGCCCCGGGACGCTTGGGGATAGCGAGCCATGGATGGACCGACAGCATCTACGTCCATCTCTGGGAGGTCGGGTAGTTTGATGACAACCAGTCCCGCCTGGATGGGGCGCGAAAATGGAGCTTAGCCAGGCAGTAGTGGTCGTCACTGGAGCGGCGCGGGGGATTGGCCGGGCCATCGCCGAAGGCTTCGCTGCACGGGGCTCTTGCGTCGCTCTGGTTGACGTCCTGGGGGAGCAGGTCAGTCGGACTGCGGCCGAGCTTCAGGCGACTGGCGCGACCACGCTGGCAGTTGCCACCGACATAACCAAGGCCGATCAGGTCGAGGCGATGGCCGTACGGGTTGAAGATGGGCTCGGCTCTGCGAAGATACTGGTGAACTGCGCGGGCACCTTCTCGGTGGTCGCCCCTGTATGGGAGGCAGACCCCGAGCGGTGGTTCCGCGACATCCGCGTAAACCTGTATGGGACGTTCCTCTGCTGCCGCTCTTTCAGCCGGCTCATGGTCGCCCGGCGAAGCGGCTACATCATCAACGTCCTCGGCGGAGGCATCAGCGATCCGCATCCATACTCCACTAGCTATGCTAGCTCGAAGACCGGCCTCATGCGCCTCACGGAGGGTCTCGCCGCGGAGACCCGAGAGCACGGTGTCAAGGTCTTTGCCCTGGCGCCGCCGGCGGTCCTGACAGACATGACGCGGTTCATCATGGAGGATCCGGAGGCGCGTCGGTGGCGCCCCGAATTCAGGGACATCTTCGCTAACCGGTGGGACCACCCGCCAGGGGTCGTCGCCGAGATGGCGATCAACTTGATGAGCGGGCGGGCCGATGCCCTCACGGGGCGCTGCTTCGATGCCACCGCGGACTTCGATGCCATCATCGCCCAGTCGCCCGATATCCTGGAGAAGGATCGACTCACCCTTCGCGTCCGTCGTTGACCAGAGAACCAGACCTGGAACAGGAGGTCCGTATCGCCATGGTGTCAGCAGAACCCGGCGCCAATCTCCTCCGCAATCCGAGCTTCGAGGAGAGCCAGGGCGATCTCCCGACAGGGTGGGTTTTCCGCTCGCCCCGGTCGGAGGTAGCCCCAGACGCTCGCACCGATGACGGGCAGGCACACTCCGGTGGCCGCTCCCTCCGTATGGCCGGTGCAGGGAAACCGGGGGCCATCGGATGGGTGAGATCGGTCCGCTGTGAGATCAAGGGGGGTGAGGTATACGAGCTTCGAGCGCACTACCGCGCCGAGGACGTCCCCGATGTCGAGGGGTGTCTCTGGGTGAAGCTGGTGTGGCTCTCTGGGGGCGAAGGCCTGGTGTGGGTGACCTACCTCACAGAAGCCCCAGCCCAGGATGGGGGGTGGTGGCGCCTGTCAGGTAGGCGCCGCGCGCCTGATGGCGCATCGGCGGCGGAGGTTTCTCTCATCCTGAGAGGGGCATCCGGGGGTCGTGTCTGGTGGGACGACATATCCCTGACTGAGGTGCCACCGGGCCCGCCTCGCCGGGTGCGCCTCGCCACCGCCTATCTGCCCGAGGAGATGCGCAACCCGGAGGGGTGGATGCGAGCTCTCGAGGAGGCGGGCGAGGGGAAGGCAGATATCGTCTGCCTGGGCGAGATGGTGCACGTGCTGCCGGGCGCGCCGCGATTCCCGTACCCCATCCCAGGCCCTGCCACCGATGTGTTGGCGGACGCTGCCCGGCACCACAATACAACGATCGTGGCGAGTCTGGCGGAAGCTGACGGTGCTCTCCAGTACAACACCGGCGTCGTGATCGGGCGAAATGGGCGCATCGCGGGTCGCTATCGCAAGACACATCTCCCTCAGGCCGAGGTCGAGGTCGGCACCACACCCGGCAACACCTTCCCGGTTTTCGACACCGACATCGGCCGCGTCGGCATTCAGATCTGCTACGACCATTTCTTCCCGGAAGTCAGCCGGATGTTGGCACTGCAGGGCGCGGAGATCATCTTCACACCCATCATGGGCGATGTTCGCACCGACATGCAAGCCTACGAAGCGGTGGCGCGCGCCCGGGCCATCGACAACAGCGTCTATTATGTGACGTCGATACGCGACACCGGCAGAAGCCTGATTGTCGATCCCTCCGGCACGATCCTGGCCGACTCCAACAACGAGCCGGGCGTCGTATTCGCTGATGTGGACCTCGACCAGGAATACTGGGAGCCATGGCTCTCGGTCGAAGGATTCGGTGAGTTCCGACGCCTCTGGCCAAAGGAGCGCCGGCCGGAGCGCTATGCTGCACTGCTGAAACGTCGATGAGACCCCGACCAGCCGGCGTGCTCAACTGCAGTCGGCGCTCGAGAGCAGCCGCCTGATGCCCTCTCTGATGTCGCGCGCTTTCTGAGACGCGTATCCCTCTGGTTCCTCGGCGTACACGCTCGCGATATCCGCGGTGGCGGTTAGCAGCCGCTCGCAGAAGTCCACGGCAGCAAGTCTGTCATCCTGCCCGAGCCCGAGCCGTTCGCACCAGCGGCGGTCGATCAGTAGATTGTAGGCCCCCTTCGACACCGGGGCCGCAGGCCGGTAGCTGACATCCAGAATGTCGTCGCAGTGACCTTCGACGTTGTGTATGCACGGTGCGCAGATGTGATCGGCTCCCAGCTCGATCACAAGCACCGCGTGGGGGTCCGCAAGGATACGGGCCGTCACCGTGTGCAACGCGTGCCCATAGGGGCTTGGGGAGAGCGCGGGGTGTCCGGCGCCCAGATCGCTGACGATGTCGACAAGATGATGCGGCTTCACTCTGACTGGTCTCTGAGCAGTGTGCACCATACCCACTCCCACTCTCCCAAGCGCTAAGGAACCCCACACAGGCATGTGGGGTGAGCAGACGGCCAGATGGTTGTCCGGGGGCGCGGCCGCAATGCAGGGCGCTCCCTACCTTTCCTCCGGCTCAAGGTAGTACAAGTGATCGCAGTACGGATCGCCGTCCATCAGCACCCGGGTCCGCTGGAAACCGATTCGCGGGTCGAAGGCCCTGGCGCTGTCTGCGTCCCCATCACAGAACCAGTGTCCTATGTCGGGCCGACCGAGCTCCCTGAACAGCTCCGCCCAGATGCACCGGTGGAACCGATAGCCTATGCGGTCTGGTCTGTCCTCGACTCTCTCCCACTCCTGCGTACCCGCGCAGCCACTCTCGAGCCCTGCGCAGTATGCCTGGAGGCTCCCGCTCGTACCGGAAGCTGACGGGCGCGGACGTTCGTCCACCAACGGCCCCATGAACGCTCGACGCGCTGCCTCGAAGCCCTCCTTCTTGCCCAGCTCGTGCTCCAGTGCGTGTGTGAGCGAGACCATGGCATGCGCGCAGATCTCCGCGACGATGCGGACGCGTCCCATGACAAGGCGCCGCAGCGATTCCAGCACTTCATCATGGATGCGCTCCGACAGACGATCAACCATCCTCGCCCTCCACGCGGTCGAGGCTCCACCTGGGGCACAGCCTCGCGAACTCGGATCCTGCCAACGCTAGCCCCGCCCCGCGCGAGCCGTCACCGTTGAGCTGAAGGTACCGCGCGCCGGCCCTGATGGTCAACTGCCTTCATGGCGCCAAGTGTAGTGTCTAGCTTGCCGTAGAACCTGCCCTCTCCACGGCTCCCAAGCCGTGGCCCCATTGAGGGCAGTCCGAAGCCAACCAGTAGACATCGGCTCCGCGAGTGCATCGGCCGCCCACCGCGAAGAAGGCCCGCCGCGGTAGAGGGGGGAATACCGCAGCGGGCCCAGGCCCGCGTTGAAACGGGCTCACCGCGCTCTACTCCGTGGCGCGGCGGAACCATGTGACCGGCACTCGTGGCGTTGCGCCCCGTAGAGCGCGGCTCGGTCAGCATTGTCCCAGGGCCACATAACACTCACAGGAGGTCTCACCCATGAACCACATCCTCGGCCTAGTCGGAAGCCCGCGTAAGGGCGGCAACACCGAGCAACTGATGGAGCGCGTGCTGGCGGCCGCGCGGGAGGCGGGTGCAGAGACGAAGCTGTTTACCGTTGCTGGCAGAGCGATCGCCCCATGCAGTGCCTGCGACGCTTGCCTGAATAACCCGGACGAGTTCTGCGCCATAGAGGACGCTATGGCAGAGCTCTATCCCTTGATGGAGTGGGCCGACGCCATCGTCTTCGGCAGCCCTGTCTACATGGGAACCATGACGGCCCAACTGAAGGCTGTCTTCGATCGCTCCCGCCCTCTCTGGCGAAAGCCCGGCGGGCTCCTCCAGAAGGCCGCTGCTGCGGTGGTGGTGGGCGAGGGGCGCTGGGGCAGGCAGGAGTTCGCCCTCCAGACCATCTACTGGGCGGCCGCCAACCACGGTATGATCGTCTTTGAACCCGAGGCAGATGTCTGCGGCGTGGCCGACGCGCCCGGCGACATCGAGAACGATGAGCAGGCGCTCAGAGCCGCTGCGAACCTCGGCCGCCGCCTGGCAACCACCAGGCTAGCTGTCGAGTAACAGACTGCCAGAGAGCCGCGTGGCACCGGCTGCGTGTGCGGAGCGCTGGTGGGACTGTTTCTGCAAACTGAGGACGCCGACCGACCGCGATCGGCACCTGAGCAAACGCGCGTTTCTCGCGCGACAAAACGCAAGTTATCGCGCCAGTGGATCGAGCGCGGTCGGCGGCGGCTGGCCGGCTCGCGGCATTAGGTCAACGGCCACTCGGGGATGAGGGCGTCGATCTCCGACATAAGGCGGATGGTTTCGCGGAGGGCGACGGTGATCCGTTGGTAGTGCTGCTGGTCGTCGTATTCCAACTTCCGGCCCTTGCGGTCCTTGAGCCACTTCTCGCAGACCTGATATCCGCCGACGTGGAAGCTCCAGACGTCGCTGGGGACGTTGGCGAAGTACTGGGTATTGTTGATGTAGACGCGCTGCTCGTTCGCGTTGTAGTGCACGCGCTCGACGGCATCGGACCCGGTTACGGGGAACTCCGGCATGACTCCGGCCAGCAGGGGGGATTCCAGGAGATGGAGCGCGACCAGGTCCGCGCCCTTGCCGGCGAGCGAGGAGAAGAGGGCTTTGTCTGATGTGAAAGGGACGCGTGGAAAGTCGCGCTTCAGGAACTGGCATAGCGGGAGCGATAGGCTGGGCAGTAGAGGATCGCGTAGATGTAGTCGAAGACATCATCCGGGCCGAAGGTATTGGTGAGGTCGCCGCGTCCGTCGGGGAGGAAGCTGAGGCGGAGTCGGTCCTCAAGGTCGGCGAGAAGGAGCGGATTGAGGTTGGGCCAGCGGGGGTATTCGGGGTCCGGGAAAAGGCGCGCGACAAGCGCGGCCAACTGAGCCTCGGCTTCCTGGTTCAAGCCCTTGCGCGCAAGCTTCTTCAGATCCTCTACCTTCTGGTCGCGGCTGATTGCAGTCTGCTTCTTCTCCTCGTCAGGGTAGAGATAGAGCGGGAAGAAGCTGCTGCCATCGTACTTGGCCGTCACCTTGTGCTGACCGCATACCAGGTCAGTTGCGAGGGCACCGAAGGGTTCGCGTGTCTGTCGAGTGGTGACCAGCGACAGGTTGGGGAGCAGCATGTGCCGGTTGGCTAACGAGCGAGGTCTGTCGATGAGGAGGGGGCTGTAGAACAGGAAGCGGCTGTCGAAGGGTCTGTAGAGGCACGGGATGACCACTCGCATCCAGTCCTCGCTCGTGCGAAGGAAAGCTCGGAGGTCGGCCACGCGGGACTGGCTGAGTCCCATCTGCGCGGCGGCCCGCTCATCAGAGACGCGCGTGTCCAGTAGGGGCTCAAGCTGGCTCCGCAACGCAGCCGCGTCGAAGGCGACTGCAACCTTGTCCCTGTGTGTGTTCATCCCCATGCTCCCCAGCACGAGGATGTCACCGAGAGGGGTCGCCGTGACGTACTCCTCGGGCAGCGCCGCGTGATGCGGTACGAACAGGTACTGCGGCGACGTGGGGTCCAGCTGCTGCCAGTCGGAGTCCGCGCAGGAACGTTGGCGGAGGACGGTTTCCTTAGTGTCCCGCGTCCCCCACAGGTCGGCGTGCCAGACGTGAGCGGGGGCGGTTGATGCCGGGTCTTTGACGAAGAGCGCGATAGCGACGCCCTGCTGGATATCGAAAACGTTCTTGTCGGGCGAACCGTCGGGGCAGACCTCCTTCTTACGGGAGTTGCCGTGCAGGTCGAGGACATGGATGTCCGTGAACGCCTGCATCAACTGCTGGCGCATACCTCGGAACGTGGGGTTGTCGAGGTAGCTGTGGTTGGTGATGAGGGCGAGGATGCCTCCACCACCTGTCTGCTCCGCGGTTTGTTCGATGCGCCATTGGCCGAAGCGGATGAACTTCACGTAATCGTCCTGCAGCCACTTCGGGTTCCTCTCGCCAAGGGGCTGTCCGTCCACCTGGTAGTAGTCCTGGAGCAGCTTGCCTATGAAGGTTGGAACGCGCTTGCCGTTGCTGACCTGCCAGCTGCGGTTGGCCGAGTGGCCTGAGTATGGCGGATTGCCGATCACCACCATGATGGGCTTGTCGCGCTTGATCTCGGCTGCGGCATTGGCTTCCGCTGTGATGATGCGGAGCGGGCCGAAGAGGGTCTCCGATCTCCGTGCCGCCTCCTCGAGGGTATTGGTGAGGTAGACGCCAAGGCGTTCGTCAGCAGCGAAGTCATACGCCCACCTTGGCCTCTCCGCGTCGTGAAGGTCCTGGCCGGCAAGCTGCATGCCGAGCTTGAGGTGGGCGACGGCGTAGGGAGCCATGAGCAGCTCGAATCCGAAGAGGCGAGGAAGCAGTTGGTCCTTGACATAGCTGGACCACGAGCCCGCGCTGCGCGCGAGGCGGAGTTGATCGCGGATGTGGTCGACGATTGCATAGAGAAACGTGCCGGTGCCGCAGGCCGGGTCGAGGATCAGAACGCGCGGGCCCTTCTTCTTTACTCTCCGGCCTCCGTCGGTTTCGGCTTCGTAGTCGACCGTACCCGTGTCCGCGAGGCCGTTGGGGCAGCCAAACCGGGTGCGAAGGAGGTGGTCGACCGAGCGGACCATGTAAGACACGACCGGTTCGGGTGTGTAGTAGACGCCGCGGAGCTCGCGCACCTCGGGGTCGTACTGCTGAAGGAAGGTCTCGTAGAAGTGTACGACGGGGTCCTCGCGGCCGCTGCGGTTCCCAAAGTCGGCGAGGATGGCGGCCTTGTCGGTGTGATCGAGAAGCTGGACCAGGTCGTCAACATACCCGGCGAAGGGCTCCGTGTCCATCGCGTTCCCGGTCATCAACTCGAAGAGGTCACGCAGCAGCGGATTCGTCTTGGGTATCTCGGAAGCGGCATCGCGACGGGTGAAGCGTCTGTTGATCGGGTGGTTGCACCAAGCAGCGAAGAAGCCGTAGGTGAGGGTCTGCGCGAGCATGTCCGAGAACTGCTCGGCGGTGAGGTCTGGAACCAGGCTGATCTCCATGGCTCGTCGCAGGTCGCCGACCGTGGGCGATTCGTGGCCTTCGCGGATGGCGGCTACTACGACGTTGCGAATCTCGTGCGCTAGGCGCGCGAGGCGGACGGCGAGGTCGCGCGCGTCCTGCGCGCCCTGGGGCGTGTGGGAGAGGAAACCGCGAAGGAGGTCGAGAACAGAGTCGCGACCGGAGGCCGACGTCCTCACCGTCGTCGGGGATTCGACAGTGCCGAGGCGCTCGACGGAGCGGCGCTCTCCCCGGACATACCAGCGGAACTCGACGAAGTTCGTGAGGACCAGATTCTCGACGGCCTTGAGATAGCGGTCCTTGAGTTGCTCCGAGCGTTCGGCTTCGTCCAAGCTCACGCCGACATTCTTGGCCTCGATGTGGCCGATGATGAGATTGTTGCGATCTCTGATGTGGAAGTCGGGGGCACCCCAGTCCGACCACTTGGGCTCGACGGTGACACTGGCACCGGGCGCGAGCGCTTCGATGAGGGCTTTCAGCGTCGGGTAGTGGCTACGCTCGGTCGTGTCGCCGCGGCGCAGGTCTTTGCGCAGAGTGGTCAGGTAGTCGTTGATTGGCGATGCGGGCATCTAGGGCTAACCCCTCAGGTTACCATCATCTACCACGCGGGCACGTCCTTCCCTACTGCAGCGGCTACATCGCCCGTCATGCGGCCAGTAGTGGGGCCATACCGCTCCTTCTAGTACCTAGTGACATAAGTCATAGTATGTATTTGTGAGGGATTTGGCATGGACTTTGGCGGCGCGCCACTCGAAGGGAGCGGCGGT
>Ga0315273_10003227_pt1 | contig 19583 bp, 19 predicted proteins | sample YL17G02_0_MG_FD_205753 | JGI IMG/M metagenome (GOLD analysis project Ga0315273, IMG submission 205753) | Sediment microbial communities from Yellowstone Lake, YNP, Wyoming, USA - YL17G02_0 | ecosystem: Environmental > Aquatic > Freshwater > Lake > Sediment | place: USA: Wyoming | collected...
CCACTTGGTCACATGCCCGTCGACGATGACCGTATATATGGTGTTCCAAGTATCTTCCACCACATAGAGCATCGTGTGATCGTCTATCTTGGGCGCCCTAAATATCATATCGAGTAATGATGATGCAATTGAGTTGTTAAAATTACCCGTCGGTCTAGTCCGATTAATTGAAGGAAAATGAATCTGTTAACGGATAAGAGGATTTTCACAGGTTCGTTTACTGTTTCTTCTTTGACAAGTATCCCCTCAGAGCGAAACCTACGATGGCCACTATTATGAGATCGACCAAAAAAGAACGATAAGATCATCTAAAATCCCTTGCGAGATGACACTTAACATAGTTCAGCTACGAGACCGAGTCACATTATGAGGCTTGTGCTTCTCACACCTAGATGAGATAAAACCTCAGCGTAAAACGAGGCCGAAGACTGAACCTGTATAGGTCATCAATCAGTCTTCGTGGATTTGAACATGGTGAACCCGCAGTTACCGCACGTGTAGCGGTTGCCGTGGTCAGCCATGAAGTAGCCGCGCCCGCACCTGTTGCAGAAGGGCCTCTTCCGCTCCAGTTTACCGTCCTTGATCTCGTACTTCTTGTAGATCGAGTCGACGTTCTTTGGCGCCTTCTTCTCCACAGGTTTTTTATCCGCTGGCTTCTTGTCAGCAGGCTTTTGGGACATTACTTCTTCTCCTCCTCAGGGACGGCGGCTGCTGCGGGTTTCTCATCCGCCTTCGCGGCCTCCTTCCCCTTGTTTCGGGTGATTATATACTTCGGCTCAACCGCGAGGGCCGTCTTAACGTCGTTGTAGACGTGGGCGAATCCTGTGGTCTGCCTCGTACCTGACTTTGCCTCCAGTTCGCGGACGTAGACGTTGTCAAGCTTCGTCCTCATGAGGACCGCTATCTCACGTCTGACGTCGGTTCTGCTCGGAGTGGAGGCCTCGGTGATCTTGAAGGCAAGCTCCTTCCTACCAACCACCTTGTTGATCTTGGTGGATGTAAGCTCCAGCTTCACTGTCTATTTCATCTCCATTTGGCTGAGGAAACCTCTCGCCCAGTCCCGCTTCTCCTCTGACACGGTCACTACAACAAGCCCCTCGTGGGGCTGGCCGTAGGCTATCACCGAGCCGAGGGGCATCTCAGCCAACAGCGGGAGGACCAGAAGGTCCTCTTCACCTTCCACGATTACAGCCACCCTCCTTTTAAGCGTTACCGCCCTCCTCAACACGGTCCAAGCATCGGCGTCGATGGTCCCCGGAGGGTTCGGGACCTTCACCTCTTCCAGACCGTGCTTAACGGGCTCAACCTCTACCCGGAGGTTCTTGTTGTCCACCACGACGATGTCGGGTGAGAAACCAGCGGCGATGAGGTTACCCGCCACGAAGTCGCCGACGACAGCGAAGAGCGGCGGCTTGACTACAAGCTTTCCCTCGAGCCTCGCGGCGGTCTCAGCCGGCTCACCCCTATATAATTCACCGAGGGGTACCTTGAGTTCCCCACGCATTGATTCGGGGAGAAGCAGAGTCTTGATCAGTAGGGGTTTCGGATCTGATTGTTTAACGGATCTTGAGGGCGTACTGGCCCGCCTCTTTTATTTTCATCTTCTCAGCCAGCTGACTCTTAGAGGGGTCGAGTATTATGACGAAGCCGAGGAAGTCCTCGCTCAGATCTGATCCCTTGCAGACCGAGCAGACATTATTGTTTGTTATGACCTTGCAGACCCTACAAGCCTTGGTGGGCATTACTTCTTCTTCTCCTCCTTGGGTGCCTCCATGGCCTTGACCTCGCCCTCTATCCACTCCATCTTACCGAGCATGGGTTGGCGGGCGGTGACGCCGATCTTGCCCGAGCTGCGCCCCTTGGGGAAGCTAACGGCGACCAGCCTCACCCTGAACAGGTCCCCCCTCTGGATGGTGCGGCCACTCTCCTTCCCGAGGAGTATGCCCTGTCTCTCATCGTAGCTGATGAAGTCGTCCATGAGCTGACTGACGTGGAGCAACGCATCCACGGGGCCTATTCTAAGGAAGGTACCGAAGTCAGCGACCTCTACGACCTCTCCCTCGACGATCTCCTGTAGCTGGGGGAAGAATGTCATGATGCTGAATGTAACCTGGTGGTGGGTCCCACCGTCTCCCGGGACGATGCGGCCGACGGGGTTGACCTCGACCTTGTTGACGGAGATGACGTAGCCGAGGTTCTCGTCGACCAGACCCTCGTACTTGCCGCGCAGCTCCTCGTAGGCAGCGGTGTCGAGTGGCTGGTCGAACTTCGACGGGCTTATCCTGATGGTGTCCCTCAGGGTGATTAGGTTGAACATCGCATCGCCTCAAGTTAGCCGGGGTTGATTCATAAAAACGTTGTTGAAGCTCATAGCTCTATGAGCACCTCGAAGGATTCTTTGCTTATGATCTCCCCGAGGTCCTTCTTCCACTCGTCACCCACTGCCACGAGTATGTAGATGCCGGCGATATCCGCACGCTGATTTCTAACGAGGTCGACGAGCGCCTTGACCGTCTCGCCGCTACGGACGACGTCGTCGATGATGAGTATGCTGTCCTTCTTCTTCAGCAAAGTCTTAGGAATGTACAGCGTCTTCCTCATGGCAGAGCCCTTGGGGATGAAGGATTCTTCAAGGAAATCGGTGATACCAACCTCCCTCGTCTCCTTAGCCACGAGTAAATCAACGTCAAGTAGGTTAGCGACAAGAGTTGAGCAGGGGATTCCGTCTACCGCCGCTGTGAGTACCTTCGTGACGCGGCGCCCGGCGAACTTCTCCATCGCATAGTTTGCCATGATCTTGAGCCAAGTGATCTCCGCGACAAGGGGAGTATTATCGAAGTAGCCCTCCTCATCGAAGTTGATCCTCTTCTTCAACTCCGATTTTATGTCGGTGATCTCCATGAGCTTCTCATATAGGCTCTGGGCTCTGGCGTAGCTTGGCAGGACGTGCCCTCTCATGTACCTGCTGAGTATGGGTGGGCTGAGCCCGAGGTAATCGGAGAGTTCCTGATAGGTGTGACTCTCGCTGGCGACCTTGAGAAGATCCGTGATCATCATGCGGTACTTTAATTCCCTAACCCTCGTCTCTGCCATTCACATCATCCCCCAGCTGGCGGAGCGGGCCTGAGGGGATTTGAACCCCTGACCAACGGCTCTCTTCGACCCTAAGGTCCTAAAAGGCCGACGCTCTTCCTTGCTGAGCTACAGGCCCACGGCCCTAAGCGTTTAGCCAATGGGATAAACAACGTATATAACTGTTGTTGAGTTTGCGCTAATCATTCAATATAAATGCCTTTTCCGGTTAAAGTTACACCCCCATGCAAGTACCCGTTATGCGGCGTTTCTCGACATACTTATTAGATTGCTGGGGACATCCCTTCTGGTAATCATGCGCGGCCGTGGTCCAGCCTGGTAAGACTCCAGCCCCCCACGACCCTTATCGGGGAGAGTTGGTAACCCGGGTCCAAATCCCGGCGGCCGCACCAATCACTCGGACCTCAACGCCTCTACGGGGTTGAGGCTGGACGCCCTCCGCGCGGGGTAGATCCCCGAGAGCATCGTTGTAAGAACCGCGAACCCAATGACCAGAACCCCATTCGTCAACGATGTGACGGGGGTTATACCTATGAAGGTACCTATCAATCCGCTGAGGGAGAAACCCACCAGCACGCCGAGGATGCCCCCGACCAATCCGGTTAGGATGGCCTCGGAGATGAACATCAACATGACGTCCTTGCTCTTCGCCCCGATCGCCTTCATGACGCCGATTTCGCGTGTACGCTCCATAACGCTGATGGTCATGGTGTTGATTATGCCGATTCCAGCCACTACAAGGCTGATTGCGGCGATTCCGCCGAGGACTGCCTGTATTGAGCCGAGGACCTGATCCATCGTCGCTTTCGCAGACTCGTAGGTTACGGCGCTGTATCCCTTTCCTAGCTTCGCCTTTATCGCTACGGCTGTGGCTGCGACATTGTTAACGGTGTCAGCCTGAGCCATGATGTAGGAGAACTGATTGCCGGTCTCGAATAACTGCTGAGCATCACGAAGGGGCAAAGCTATCGCGTCGTCAAGGTTCACGCCGAATGCTGAGCCCTGTTTCTTCAATACGCCAATGACTCTGACTGTGAACGTCTTTTCTGTGTCACCTACGCGGGTTTTCAGGGTGATCCTGTCACCCACCCTTAGAACAGGTTCCGCTTGATTTTGAGGCCAAGCAACGTTTGCGCCTATTACTACGACGCCATTATCACTTCTAACCAACCCGCGACCCTCCGAGACGTCGAAGTTGGTGTTCAGTTTCTGGAAATCCTCGGTCAATCCATATGCGGTAGCCCTGTAGTTTTTTCCTTTTATCGTGTACATGACGATTTTATTGGCTATGATGGGCGTCACGGCTGAGACGTGAACCACATTTTCGATTGTATTTAGATCCTTATAGGTGAGGGTGCCGGTGGATAAGGTACCACTTGAAAACCCACCTGCCAACACCATGATGTTCTGTGGTCCAAATATCTGAAGCTGCCCGCCTACACTATTGCTGAGACCTTGAGTAATGGATACCAGCCCCGTGACAGCTGCGCAGCCGATCAGTATACCTATCAGATTCAAAGCGAATCGAAATTTTCTTGATCGGACACTATCCCAAGCGGAGGCTAGTACGTCACCGAACTTCAAGAGATTTCACCTATTATTGCAGCCCGAATAACCGCTTCAACCAGCCCCACACCCCACCATCATTGTTAACCGCAGATACACTCACCTGCGCCTTAACCACATCGAGTGGAACATTGAGAACCTGCTCCTGCTGAATGTTCCTATTATCCATGTAAGTCAACTTGAACTCGAGATCATAACGCCCCATCGACGTACCATTAGCGACGCTGAACTTAAGGGAGAAGGGAACCGGACTATCAGGATCAATGGCACCTATATACTCCGTGCTCCCAGCCACCAAACCAACAGGACCCCCACCGACCACCTGAATCCTCGTGAACTCGACCCTGCTGGTTCCTATAAGGAGAAGATCCCCCTCAAACGTCGCCGTCTCACCAATCCCCGCGGATACAACAGCATCCTTCATCAAACTGAAGTCAACTATCTGCTTCACAGGCACAGTGATGATCTCAGTGGCGGTCCCTTGAACCCCCCTAGAATCGACATACCTCACAGACAGGGTGAGGGGTATCGCGCCAGCAGGGGCCGAGCCGTCAAGCAGCAGAGTATACCCCTGCTGCATCGATTCCCCCGGTTTAAGATCCCCAACAGCCGTATTTATCGGGCTCAAAGGCGTCAGCAAACCCCTCTGATCCAGAGATAAAGAGGCCTTGGCATTGTATATCGCCGCCCCAGCACAGGAGAACCTTAACACGACGTCAAATTGTTCGCCGGGGGCAACCGCCCTGGTGCCCAGGTTTGTAACCGTGATTATTGGACTGCTAGTTAACACCGTTGAAGTCATCTCCACCGGCAAGCCCATAGACTGTTTATACCGGTTCCCCCTCATGTCCGAGTAGTATACCGTCGCACTCAGAGAGTATGCGCCCACAGGCGTGTTCTCAAGCGCCTTGACCTGAACATCAAACGAGGCCGATGAACCCGCCCTGATCGAGGCCGCGTTGAACCTCAACTGGTCCTCGACCGAGAGGAGCGGCGAACCCGAATACACGGTGACATCCACGTCGGAGATGTCACCCGCCGCGATATCCTCGACTTTCACCGAGAGGGTCGTGGTCCCTCCAGCGCTAAGCTTGGAAGGGGATGCGGACACCCTGACCATGGGCTGGAACGCGTTCTTGACGACCACCGTGATCGGCACCGTCAACGATATCGACCGGCCCAGGCGAACATAACTCGTCTGTAGTGAGAGCTGATAGGAGCCAACGTTAAGGCCCTGGTCGACGTAGAGGGTGACATTATAGGTCACCGTCTTCTCGCTCACTAGCTTATTGATCACATTATGGGTGTTCGCTATGACCGAGAGACCCGACGTGGACGACAACATCAGGGCGTCTATCTCGGTTACATCATAGCTACCGGCGTTATAGAGCTGAATGGTGACGTTTCCACTCATTCCGGCGGTTAGGTATATGTTCTTCGCGGATACCTCGAGGTGGGATACGTAGTCCTCCGCGTAGGTTACTGCTATCGGACCCGCCACTAGGCAGATGAGCAGTATGGGTATCAGGTAACTCTTCTTTCCGTTCATATCTATCACTTGAACTTCTTCTCTCCCGCGATCTCTCCATCGCGAATCTCTACTAGCCTATCAGTGGTCTGCGCCACGTTAGGATCATGCGTGATTAGGACGAATGTCTTACCCTGCTCCTGGTTCAGTTCCCGGAGAACGACCATTATCTCCTGCCCGGTTTTAGAGTCGAGGTTGCCCGTGATCTCGTCGCATAGGAACAACTGTGGATCATTTGCGAGCGCCCTCGCTATGGCGACGCGTTGCTGTTCGCCGCCGCTAAGCTGGTTGGGGCGGTGGTCTACGCGCTCACCTAGGCCCATCGACTCGAGTAGCTTCTTCGCCCTCTTCTCTCTTTCCTTGTGGGGGACGCCGCTTATCGATAGGGGTAGCTCGACGTTGTGGAGGGCGTCCATCCTCTGGATGAGGTTGAATTGTTGGAAGATGAAGCCGATCTGCTTGTTGCGGAGGTCGGCGAGTTTGTTGTCGTTGAGGGTGCCGATGTCTGTGCCGTTGATCAGGATCTTCCCTGAGGTGGGGCGGTCGAGGGCCCCGAGCATGTTGAGGAGGGTGGATTTGCCGCTCCCTGAGGGGCCCATTATCGCCATGAACTCACCCCTTTCGATCTTCAAATTGATGTTGTTAAGCACCCGTAGGGGACGACTGCCCTGCATATACTCCTTGACTAGATCCTGAGTCTCGATGACGAGTGTCAAGACGTTTCTGCCTCCAGATCTCTTATCATCTCGTCGAGTTCAACGACTCTGGTGGATAAGATCGATCTTAGATTCTTCAGGATCTGTAGTTTTTCTTCTTTTTCAACTCCATCGTCGAGGAAGTGGATGAAGCCTCCCATGAAGTTCATGTTCTCGCTGGCCAAGACGGCCATGTTAGTGAGGATGCCTTTCTTTAATTCGGGTGACATCCATTTGGTTAATGTCTCTATGAATCGTGAGCTGAACTTCAGGTTCAGGGTCTGTTGTGAGCCTATTTCCATTAGGAGTTTTCGTCCACTTGGGGTTATGTGGTAGAAGTCTACGTTGTCTCGTACCTGTGTCTCGATTAGGTCTCTTTTCTCTAGGCTCTTGATGGCGGGGTAGATTGTGCCTGTTTTGGGTTCCCAGACGCCTTCGAAGGCGTCTTTTATCGATTTTAGCATCTCGTAGCCGTATTTGGAAGAGGCTTCTAGTTGTACGAGGAGTAGGATCTGCAAGGGGCTTATCCATGGCTTCATCGGCATGACACTACGGAGCGGCGTCATTAAGTTGACATCTACCTAGTTGGTTTCTACCTAATGATGGGGGGTTCTTTAAAAATGTTATGCGAAATGAGGCGATCATAGTTTACCTCGGCCGGGGTCGTCTCGCATGTTCATTGGGGCGATTGCTGCCCGGATTCATGTAATCAAAATATGGAGAGGAGGACGAGCTTCCCAAAATTTTATTCAAGGTCCCTTAGAAGTGAAGGCATCGATAGAGGCTGGGCTTCGTTTTCGGGGGTGATGTTGTCTTGGCGGTTGTGCTTATTTACCGGATACCGCGCTTAGTATTGCGGGCGTCATGAAGGTCCTCGTCCTCTATGGCTCTGTGCCGAGCAAGAATAGTGATGAGTTGGTCGAGTCCGCGAAGGCTCAGGGGCATGAGGTGATTGGAGGTCAGACGGCGGAGGTCTCGAGCGAGGTCTCGCCATCGGGTTCTAGGTTCTGGCTGAGGGACGTCGAGATCACCGACTTCGACGTCTGCCTCTTGAGAAGTTTCGGCCCCGGTTCATGTGAACAGTTGACCAGACGCATAAGCCTGATTGAGCATATGGAGATCGCGGGGATACGAGTGGTTAACCCTTGTTACGCCTTTAGGCGGGCCAGGGATAAGTATGCTACCCAGTACACTTTGGAGGCGGCGGGGTTGCCGATCCCGACGACGTATACGACGGAGAGCTTGTCTGATGCCTATCATGCCTCTGAGGTATTCGGGGAGTTCATCTACAAGCCCATATTGAGCAGCATGGGGAAGGGGAGTATGAGGTTCAGCGACCCTGACCTGGCTTATAATGCCTATAAGATGCTCGATAGGTTTAGTCAACCCCTTATTCTGCAGAAGTTTGTGCCTAATCCGGGGAGGGATATCAGGGTCTTCGTGATTGGGGACAGTGTGGTGGGCTCCGCTTACAAGTACAGGGCTGAGGGGAAGTGGAAGACGAATGTTGCTCAGGGGGGCAGGATGGTTGATGAGAAGGTCCCCGAGGACATCTTGGAGCTCGGGTTGGAGGCCACCCGCGCCATGGGGCTCGACTACTCGGGGGTGGACATCATCGAGTCACCGGATGGGCCGGTCATCTTAGAGGTCAATGGTTCCCCTGGTTGGCAGGCGTTGAATCTTGCCGCGGGCATCAGGGTGGCCGATGAGATAGTCAGGCACGCGGTGGGGCTCGTGCATGGGTGAGAGTCAGGCGAGGATACCGATCAGGATCAAGGTTGCCGATGTCGGCGAGGCGCCGGGGGAGCTTAACAGGCTCACGGCGCCCCTCACAGTGGGGGATATCTTGAAGGCGCTCCCGATCAACGGGCGCACCGTGCCGTCGCAGGGTTGCATCTCCATCATCCTGGGTTTGAAGAGGGGGGTGGAGAAGCCTGTGTCCCAGGTCGAGGCGGGGACTATAGCCTTCTGGCCTCGCGCCGGGAGCCTATGCATCTACCCCGAGACGACTAAAACGTATGGCCCCGTCAACAAGGTGGGTAGGGTGACTGGAAACCTGGGTATATTCAAGAACCTGAAGAGTGGTTCTCGGATAATAATAGTGGCCGTCTAGTTGGCCTTTGGGAGGAGGGCGTAGACCCTCAGGTTGTTTGTGTGGGCCACGAGCTTGACGGTTCCCTTGGCGTCGAGTTCCTCGAGCATCTTCTTGGCGACGCTGACCTTGAGGTTGAACTGGCTCGCGATGGCGGGGGGCGTGATGGCCTTCATCTTCTTCATGGCGTCCATGAGCTCGGGGCTGTTTGCGTTGATGGCGTCGACGCTGCCCACAATCTTCTCCTTCTTCTTCTCTTCCTTTGGAGCCACGGCGTCCTGCGTCTTCTCCATCTTCTTCAGGCTTTTCTTGCCAGGCATGTTGAATCACGGATTAAGCAAATGGGGGAGTTGATAAAGGTGACGCCGAAACGTGCTACTTTTTACGTAGGCCGAGGAGGAGGTGGAGTCCGCCAATCTCGTATGAACCGTTCTTGGCGTCCGGGGGTGGGGCCCCTTCCTGAAGCGTGTCGGATAGGGTCTCAGCCTTGATGTAATCTGACTCTTCCTGAAAGACCTCGATCATCTCGGGGTCTCCGCGGTAGTAAGTCTCAATGTGGTCGTTTATGTCGAAGTTGGCTTCCTTACGCAGTGCCTGTATCCTGCGCACGATGTCTCGTGCGAGTCCCTCGCTGTTCAGGGCTTCGTCGATTGTCGTGTTGATGCCGATGAGTAGGCCGTTTTCTTCGACTATTGAGTAGCCTTCGATGGGTTTGGATTCTAGCTCGACCTCTTCGGGGAGTATCTCGACCGCTGCGCCGTTTACGTTGAGGGTTATGGGTTTGCCTTTTGCCAGGGTCTCCGTCTGTTCGGTGGTCATCGCCTTGATCGCCTCGGCGACTGCCGTGTAGTTCTTTCCGTGTTTTCTGCCGAGGATGCGTGGGACTGGTTTGGCGATGTGATTCTGCAGGATGCCCCGTTCACTTGTTACCTTGACTTCCTTGACGTTGAGCTCATCCTTGATCAGGGGGGCGATCTTGTTGAGCACCTCTATCTGGTCCTTGTTGGTTACTGCGATTGCTTCCCTGAGGGGTTGGCGGAGCTTTATCTGGCTCTTCGCCCTCGCCGCTCTTCCGAGTCTGCTCGCGTTCATGGCGAGGTCCATCTCCGCCATGAGTGCCTCGTCGATAGCCGACTCGTCGGCTGTGGGCCAGTCGTTGTGGTGGACACTCGCAGGGGCGCCCGGCTCGGCGGAGCGTATCAGACGTTGGTACATAGCCTCAGCGACGTGGGGGGTGAGGGGGGCCATGAGTAGGATGACTGTTCTCAGGCACTGATACAGGGCGTCGTAGGCTGCCTTCTTCTCGTCGTCGGATTCAGTCTTCCAGAAGCGGCGCCTGCTCCTGCGGACGTACCACTTGGAGAGGGCGTCGACGAACCTCTCGAGCTCCTGCGTCGGCGTGTAGGCGTCGTAGTTCTCCAGCGAAGTCGTGGCGTTCGCCACGAGTTTGTTGAGGCGGGATAGTATCCACCTGTCTAGCTGCGTGTACTCCTTCGGCTGCTGCTCGGGCGTCCATTTGTCTAGGTTGGCGTAGATGGTGAAGAAGTTGTAGACGTTGAGGAGGGTCATGAAGTACATCCTCTTCACCTCGTTGGCCTTGGTGTAGCCGAAGAGTACGTCGTTCTCGGGTTTGGTCCCGCTGTAGATCCAGCGCATGATGTCTGCGCCCATGGTCTCGGCTGCGTCGTCGAACCAGATGGCGTTCCCCCAGCTCTTGTGCATCTCCCGCCCGTCCTCGGCTAGGACGCTGCCGTGGCCGAGGCAGACCTTGTAGGGGGTCCTGCGTTCTAGGATGGTGCTCTCGGCGAGCATGGCGTAGAACCAGTTGCGGAACTGGCCCGGGAAGGACTCGGTTATGAAGTCGGCGGGGAACCACTTCTCCCAGTAGGCGCGGTCGCTGCGGTACCTGAGGGTGCTGTAGCCGACTATGCCGGCGTCTAGCCACGGGTTGCCTACCTCCGGGACCCTGCTGGCGACGCCGTTGCATTTCTCGCACCTGATCTTCACGGCGTCTATGTATGGGCGGTGGGGGCTGTGCCCCTCGAATTCCTCCCAGCCTGAGATCGCCTTGCTCTTGAGCTCCTCCTTGTCGCCGATGACTGTGAACCAGCCACAGCTGCACCGCCAGATGGGGAGGGCGAGGCCCCAGTAGCGCTTCTTGCTTATCATCCAGTCGTCCATGTTCTGGAGCCAGTCCAGCTCGCGTTTGAGTCCGAACTCGGGAACCCAGCGGACGTCGTTGGCGGAGTCCATTATCTGGTAGCGGAGGTTGTGGTCCTTCTCCTCCTCTGTGACTTCCTCGTATGGTTTGTCGAGTTTCTCGCCCATGTTGATGAACCACTCGTTTACGAGGCGGAAGACGAGCTCGGAGCCGCAGCGCCAGCATACGGGGTAGCGGTGGGTGATCTTCTGTGTGCGGAGGAGGAAGCCGCGTACCTTGAGGTCGTCGAAGATGGGTTCGGCTGAGTTGTAGACGTGGGTTCCTGTGAGCCATCCGAAGCCGGAGATGATGACGCCGTACTCGTCGAGGGGGGCGGGGGTGGGGAGCTTGTTGAGTTTACCGAGTTCGAAGTCTTCCTTTCCTGCTCCCGGGGCGGTGTGGACGAGGCCGGTTCCCTCGGTCTCACCGACGGCGTCCCACATGATTACGCGGTGCGCCTCGGGGACGCCCAGCTTCTTCGGTAGCTCCATGTCGTCGTATGGGCCGGAGTACCTCCAGCCTTCGAGGTCCTTGCCCTTGAGTTCCGCTAGGATCTGGTAGCTGCCCTTCTGGGTGAAGACGCTTGCCAGTGTGCCCTTGCTCAGGTAGAGGATCTCGTCGCCGTGTTTGACCTTGACGTATGTGAGGTCGGGGTGGGCTGCTACGGCGACGTTACTGGTGAGGGTCCAGGGGGTGGTCGTCCAGATGAGGAGGCTCCCCTCGCGGTCCTTTAGGGGGAAGCGGACGAAGACGGTTGTGTGCGTGATCTCCTTGTAGCCCTCTGTGACTATCTCGTGCTGGCTGATGCCTGTGCTGCATCTGGGGCACCATGGCATCGAGTCCTGGCCCCTGTATATCCAGCCGCGGTCGTGGCAGCTCTTTAGGGCGGTCCAGATCATGTAGTTGTTCTCGTCGCTGAGGGTGTAGTAGCTGCCGCCGACCTGTGGCATGCCGAGTTGGCCGACGAGATACTCGGCTGTGCCCTGGACGGGTCCGTGGGAGCCGACGTATGTGGTCGGCTGCATGGGGGTCTCCATCGCCTCGGCGAGCTTCCGTAGCTCGTCGGGGTCGTTCCAGTCGCACCAGTAGCCGAGGCGTATGCTCTGCTCCGTCTGCCGTGCGGAGTAGTTGAGGACCCTCTGCTTGCACTTCTTGACGAACTCGGCGACGCCGTATGCCTCGATGTCGCGTTTGGTCTCGAATCCGAGTTCCTTCTCGACCTCCACCTCCACCCATAGTCCCTGGCAGTCGAAGCCATTCTGGTAGCGTATGTCGCGTCCGCGCATCGCCCAGTAGCGTTGCCAGAGGTCCTTGTATGTGCGGCCCCAGGCGTGGTGGACGCCCATGGGGTTGTTGGCGGTGATGGGTCCGTCGATGAAGCTCCACTTGGGCTTGCCCTCGTTTAGGCTGCGCCGTTTCTCGAATGCGTGGGTCTCCCTCCAGAGCTTCTGCACTTCGCGCTCGAGGGCGGCTATGTCCACTTTGCTGTCTATGGGTTGGAAGTTCATCTCTGGTCCTCGGTTGGGTCTAGAATCTTGGTGCTGTGGGGGTCTTGAGTGTTTCGGCTAGATTTGGCGGTCACCGGACACCTGTGGCACCGGTATGGGGAGGTTCTTGAGGCCATAAAAATGTTGTTCATCTGGTTTGTGTGTGCGTGCACGTGGGGGGGAGGGGGGTATTTCGTCGTCGTCATGATTCCGGGTTTTTGGGTTTGTTTTCCTGTTTGGGGTGTTTTTTGGGGTCTGTTGATGGTGGCGGACGGTGGATGTTCGTCGTGTTGAATGTGTCTCGTGGTGGGTCACGGAAGGGGGGTGACGTGTGCTCATTCTGCGTGGATCGGCGCGTCATCGGCGTCGTTTTCAGGCTTCTTTGGGTTGGGAGGGGTTTAAAAATAGGGCATCTGGGGTCTCCCCCTCTCCCTCTTTTAGACCTGTTTCTCGTAATGGATGTCCTTGGGTAGCATCCACTCGAACCAGAGCTTGTAGCCCTGTGGGGTCTCCTCTGCGCCTGAGGTCATGGCGCCGAAGAGGCTGGCGGCGGGGATGAGGCCCATCACTTCCTTCGGTGTGCCCTTGATTTCTCCGAGCCAGATGGAGAGGCGGCTGCCCTTGAATTCGACGAAGTTGATGGCTGCGAGGTTGTCGAGCTGGGTGAGGAAGTCTGCGACGGCGAAGCCGTCGAAGGTGTACTGGATTCCCATCGCCTTGAACTCCTCGATCTTCGAGGCGAGTTTCTCGTGCATGGCTAGCGGATCGCGGGGCGGGAACTTATTGCTTGCCCTTCCGCTTGAGTCGGGTCCAAACAGGGGCACCGTTCGTAACCCCTGGGAATCCTCGGCGCTTGAGAGTTTCACCGCGCCCGGCGACCACGATTTATACTCGGTGTGGGTGATTCTACTCCGGGTTCTGCGGTTGAAGGCTGATCTGGTTCTTAGCGGCGGGAAGATAATCACCGTCGATGAGGGGGAGACGATCGCGGAGGCGGTCGCCGTAAAGTACGGCACAATCATCGCCGTGGGCAGGGACAAGGAGATCGACTCCTACGTCGGCTCCTCAACGAAGGTCATCGACCTCAAGGGGCGGGCTGTGATCCCCGGGCTTATGGACTCCCACAGCCACATGGCCGACGAGGGCGCGGGCAGGATACGCCTAGTCGACCTCAGCCAGGAGGCGGGCGTCAGGAACATCAAGGACATACAGGACAGGCTCGGGGAGCGGGCGAAGAAGACCCCGAAGGGGGGCTGGGTATTCGGCTACCAGGAGGACGACTCCAAGCTCGCCGAGAAGAGGCACCCCACCCGCTGGGAGTTAGATGTCGCAAGTAAGGACCACCCGATAAGCGTCTCCACAGTCGGCGGTCACTTCGCCATCCTGAACAGCAAGGCATACGAGATGGCGGGGGTCACGAGGGAGACCCCCGACCCCGTCGGGGGCAGGTACGACAGGGACGCGAAGGGCGAGATCACCGGCGGGGCCCACGAGAAGGCCCTCAACGTCCTCATACCGAGGGAGGCCGAGGAGCCCACGGCGGAGCAGAGCTACGAGGGGGCCAAGGCCATACTCAAGGACTGCGCGTCCGTCGGGCTGACCTGCGTCTACGATCTCGTCGACAGGCCCCAGATCAGGGCCCTGATCGACCTCAACACGAGGGGTGAACTCCCGATTAGGATGAGGATGGACGCCACCATAGATCTCTTCCCCCAGCTCAACGCGACGGGCGTCCACCAGATGTTCGGCGACGACATGCTCCGGCTCTGCGGGCTCAAGTTCTTCTTCGACGGCGCCATCTCGGCGCGCACCGCGGCGGTGACTGAGCCCTACTGCGACAAGCCCGGCTTCTACGGCATCATGTCGACGACTCGGGAGATCGCGGAGGACCTGCTCGGGAGGGCATACGCGGCGGGGTACAGGGTGAGCTGCCACGCCAACGGTGACCGCGCCATAGCCATGTACCTAGACATCATGGAGAAGCTGCAGGCCGAGTACCCGCGGGAGGACCCCCGCAACAGGGACATCCACTGCACCGTGATCACGAGTGAGCTTGTGGCGAAGATCAAGAGGCTCGGCATCCTACCCACCATCTTCGGCCCCTACCCCTACTACCACGGTGACAAGCTGCTCGTCCCATTCGGGGAGGAGAGGCTGGAGAGGATGTTCGCGGCGCGCACATTCCTAGACGAGGGCATAAAACTCGCGGCGCACAGCGACCACCCCTGCGCCCCCTTCCCGCCACTCATGGCCATACACGCCTTAGTCAACAGGACCACGAAGGCGGGGAAGCCCATCGGCAGGAGCCAGCGCATCACCGTCATGGAGGCGCTCAGGCTCTACACCGTCAACTCCGCCTACCAGAGCTTCGACGAGGACCGCCTCGGCAGCATAGAGGAGGGCAAGCTCGCCGACTTCGTCATCCTCGGCAAGGACATACTCACCGTCCCCACGGCGGAGATCAAGGACATCCCCGTCGACGCCACGATAGTCGGCGGGAAGATAGTCTACGAGAGAAAGTAGTTCCATATCCTAAGTGTCCCATTCTTTTTCAAGATCAGAGTGAAATCTCAAGTCTTTCGTGAGACACTATTAACAATGAAAAATTACGCTTTAGTAATTTCATTTACAAAAGCGCATAAGTAAACCTCATATAGAATATAGTTTGATTTACACCTGAAAGGCGAAGATGTGATGGATTTTTTCCAAAAGGTTACTGATTTCGCAAAAGTAAAAATCCAAGAACAGAAAGAACGCTTAGACAAAGAAAAAGCTCTAGACAATCTTACCAAAGACCAGTTATTAGAACTTGCAGTGGAGCATGGTGTCCCAGTCTCAAAATCTGATGCTAAAGAAGACATGATCGCATCTTTAGCAGGTTGTAAGGAACTCACAGTAAAGGATATCATGAAAACAGCTATTCAAAAAACAAAGACAAAAGAAGTAGTCTCTAAGTCTATTAAACGAAAAGTAAAAGAGGAAGATGTTGAAGTCGAACAAGAAATAGAGAGAACAGAAAAAATCAGAACAACTATTAAAAAGAAAACGAGAGAAATCGAATTTGATACAGAAGTCTCAAAAATAGTCCGGACTTTTGAACCAATAATAAAAAAAGATATGAAAGAAAAAGACGTAGAGGGGCAGCTCGTCCAGTCATTAAGGGCCGTTATCCCAAAGGAAAAAGTGGATTATCAGCAAAGAGGGAGAAGTGGAAGAGCGGATATAGTGATTGGAAGAGACATCGCTATCGAATTGAAGTTAATCAATGGCGCTTCACAGTTAATGGCGTTGAAAGGTCAGTTACATAGCTACTCGAAGGAATATGAAAAACTCTACGTCTGGATGTACGACCTCAATAACGTCTTAAAACACCAAACTCTTGACAACTTTAAAAAAGAGATTGCTGAAATGGGTATAAAGAATATTGAAGTGGTTAAAAGACCTTAATTGCAGGGTAATGAACCTGATACTCCCCATTAATTGAAAAAATGGCATCGTAACAATAAATGGTGGTGAGGCTTGTTTCCGGGGAATACGAGGCTCAGCGGCCCCTGCTTGCCCGGCTTAGTTCTTAGTATGGGCTAACCGGTATGCCGTATCTGCCGACGCTCAGCCCGCCGTCAACGCTCACCACGACCCCTGTCATGAAGTCCGCCTGAGGGCTGCAGAGCATCAAGATCGCGTTGGCGATGTCCTCGGGTCTGCCTATACGCCCCCAGGGGGTCATGTTAACGGTGGCCCTGTCGTACGCCATCTTGGACGGTGTCTGCTCCTCGCCAACGTCGATCAGCGCCGGCGCGACGCAGTTGACGTTTATATTGTGTGGCCCGAGTTCGAGGGCGAGGCAGTTGGCGAACATGACCATGCCCGCGTTCGAGGCGCAGTAGGCGGCCGCCGCCTCGCGCGCCACCTTCCAGCTCCCGGATGAGACGCAGACTATCTTGCCGCCCCTGCCCTGCTTAATCATCTGGCGGGCAGCAAGCTGGGAGCATATGTAGGCTCCCTTGAGCTTCGTGTCCATGTTCCGGTCCCACAGGTCGTCCGTCATGTCGACGACCTTGACGACGGGGCGGTCGGCGGCGTTGTTGATGAGTATGTCTATCCCGCCCCAGCGGTCGATGAGCGCCTTGAACATGCCCTCTATCTCGGCCCTGCTCTTCAGATCCGCCCGGTAGGCGATTACTCTGCCCCGGTACTTGCTGAGGCTCTTCGACGCGGCCCCGAGCCTAGCCTCGTCCACCCCGTTGATCATGACCCGGACCCCCGAGTCAAGAAGCATCTTCGCGGTCGCGTAGCCTATTCCCCTGCTCGACCCGGTGACGAGCGCCACCTTGTCCTTGTAATCAAACTTGATCATGATACATCAGTCTCCAATTTACGGACTTTTCTAATAATATGTTTGGTAGAGATCTGAAAAAAATGGCGTATTCTATTTGAGAATGTGGAAAAGGGAGGTTATTTGTTTCCGGGGAAGACGAGGCTGAGGGGTCCCTGCTTGCCCGGCTTGGGCCAGCGGACCGTGACCTCCTTCTGCTTCGTGAAGAAGCGGATCGAGTCCTCGCCGCGCATCTGCAGGTCGGCGAACACGGACGCCCTCGTGCCGCCGAACGAAAGGTAACCGGCAGGCACCGGGATCGGTACGTTGACGCCGATCATCGGGACATCCACCTCGAGCTCGAAGTGCCGCGCCGCGCCGCCATTCGTGGTGAATATCGCCGTCCCGTTGCCGTACTTGTGGCTGTTGATCAGCGTCAGTGCCTCATCGTAGGTGGCTGTCCTCACCATACCGAGGACGGGCCCGAAGATCTCCTCCTGGTAGATCGTCATCTCCGGTTTTACGTGGTCGAAGAGTGTGACGCCGAGGAAGAACCCATTGGGGCTAGTCGGGTGGCGGAACGGGCGGCCGTCGACCACCAGCTCCGCCCCCTCGGCGACGCCCTTGTCAATCCACTTGATGATCGACTCCCGGTGCTCCGCCGAGTAGATCGGGCCCATGTCCATGCCGGGTTCGGTGCCCGGACCGATCTTCAGTTTGGCGATCCGCTCTTCCATCAGCGGCCGTAGGCGGTCACCCGAGTCGCCGACGGCGATGACGAGCGACTGGGCCATGCAGCGCTCTCCAGCCGAGCCATAGCCCGCGGCGACCGCGGAGTCCGCCGCGAGCTCCATGTCCGCGTCGGGGAGAACGACCATCGCGTTCTTCGCGCCCGTGTAACACCCGACACGCTTGCCGGCCTTGACGCCGCGCTCGTGGACCATCCTACCCACCGCCGTGGAGCCGACGAACTGGATGGCGTCGACGCCGGGGTTATTGAGGATAGCGTCCACGGCCTCGCGTCCACCGTAGACGACGTTGAAGACGCCATCGGGCAGACTCGCCTGCTTCCACAGTTCAGCTTGGAGCTGCGTGGCGCCCGGAGTATGCGAAGAGGGCTTCCAGATGAACGTGTTGCCACACATTAAGGCGATCGGGTAGATCCACATGGGGACCATCGCCGGGAAGTTAAACGGTGTAATCCCAGCCGCCACGCCGAGGGGCTGGCGCAGCGTGTGGACGTCCACGTTCGTCGATACGTTTGGCGTATTCATTCCGGCGAGTTGGACCGGCAGACCACAGGCGAACTCGACCGTCTCGAGGCCGCGCGTCACCTCCGCGAGCGCGTCCGGGTAGGTCTTCCCATGGTCACGCGTGATGAGCCGAGCCATCTCCTCCCGGTGCTTCCAGCAGAGTTCTCTGTAAGCGAAGAAAATCGCGCTGCGGGCGATGAGCGGCGTATCGCGCCAGGCGGGGAACGCCTTGCGCGCGGCGGCCACGGCCGCCTCGATCTCGGGGGCACCACCCCGGGGAACCCGCGCTATGACCTCACCCGTTGCCGGGTTAAAGACTGGGCCGGTCTGCTCGGGCGAGACCTCGACGGCGCGCCCGTTGATCCAGTGGCTGATGACAGGCACCATCACGCGGCCCCCTTCTCGATCTTGCCCAGCTCCTCACCCGTCACCGTGACGGCCCTGTCGAGCTCATCCGTCGTGATGACGAGCGGAGGCTGGAACCTGACTACGCACGCCTTGACGCCGCCGGTGCCGACGAGGACACCCCGCTTCCGCATAGCCTCCTTGAGCTTGTTCGTCTCATCCGCGGCCGGCGCCTTCGTCTTCCTGTCCTTGACGAGCTCCACCCCGACCATGAGGCCCTTGCCCCTCACGTCGCCGATGAGGGGGTGCTTCTCCTGAAGCTCCCTGAACCGTTTGACGAGGTACTCGCCCTTCTTGGCCGAGGCCTCGACGAGTTTCTGCTCCTTGAATATGTCGAGGTTGGCTATGGCGGCGGCGCAGCAGACGGGGTTGCCTCCGAACGTCGAGAGGTGGTCGCCGGGCTGGAGGGAGTCGCCCACGTCGCTGCGGGCGATGCAGGCGCTCAGCGGGAAGCCGGCGGCGATGCCCTTACCCATCGTCATGATGTCTGGGGTGACGCCGTAGTGCTCTATGCCGAACATCTTCCCAGTGCGCCCGTAGCCACTCTGAACCTCGTCAACAATCAACAGGCTCCCGTGGGCGTCGAGTATCTTCTTCAGTATCTTGAAGTACTCGGGCGGTGGGACGACGATGCCGCCCTCACCCATTATAGGCTCCGCGATGAGGGCCGCCACGTCGTCGGATGAGTGGTAGTTGATCACGTCCTCTAGACGGCGAGCGCAGAGGACGCCGCAGCCGGGGTACTCCTTCTCGAAGGGGCACCTGTAGCAGTAGGCGGCCGCGCTGAAGCTGACGCCGCTGAGGTAGGGGCCCACGTCGTTGCGCCTCCGCCTCGACTGGCCCGTGATGCTGAGGGTCCCCACGGTGCGCCCGTGGAAGCTGCACTCAAGCGCCACCAGCTCCCGCTTCTTCGTGAACTTCTTCGCCAGCTTCATCGCGGTCTCGTTCG
>Ga0315273_10003228_pt1 | contig 19581 bp, 28 predicted proteins | sample YL17G02_0_MG_FD_205753 | JGI IMG/M metagenome (GOLD analysis project Ga0315273, IMG submission 205753) | Sediment microbial communities from Yellowstone Lake, YNP, Wyoming, USA - YL17G02_0 | ecosystem: Environmental > Aquatic > Freshwater > Lake > Sediment | place: USA: Wyoming | collected...
GGGTCTGGTCAACCGAGATCACCGAGTGATCTCACGGAACTGGGGTCGTGGGCGTGTCGTGGTGGACATGCCCACGGCTTCAGCCGTGGGTGGTTGACCGACCTCTAGTGACCATTCAGGAATCTGCGGACCTCATCGGGATGGACGAGTCCCGTCACATGGAGGACGCCATCCTCCAGCAGGACCTCCATCGCCCTCTCCGATGTCCAGAACCAATCATCCGGGACATCAGAGAAAGCATCCGTGAGCCTGATGACCCTCTGATTCCTGCTGGACACGAGACCGGAGTCATGACGGAGCGTCTCCTCGTACGGGCCCGCTATCAGGAGGTCGATGCCGGAGAGATCGAGGTCTCGATGGTCATCGTACCCAGTGAAGGCGAGGACATCGAAGTAGGCCCTCTCCCGGGCCAGCCCGATCGCCTCCCTGATGGCGGGAAGGTGGGATGGGTGGAGCGGCTCTCCTCCGGAGAGGGAGAGTCCCCTGATCCCCGTGGAGATGTTGGAGACGATCCACTCGGAGACCTCGGCTGGCGTCAGGATGGAGACGGCCTTGGAGAAATCCTGGAAGTCCTCATTGCAGCATCCGGCACAGCGCAGGGGACACCCCTGCATCCAGAGGACGCACCTGTCACCAGGACCATTGGCGAAGGATGAATCCATCATCGCTGCGATGTTGAGCCGCAGTTCTTCTGGCGGGAGAGACGAGGGCTTGGGGGAATTCACAACGACATTCTACTACGAAATGTGGAGGGATGTCAAGGGGGGCGAGGTGATTCCTCGCCCCCCTGACATCATGTGCGTCCATCCATTGATGGTGTCAGAAACCGACACCGTACGAGATTCCCCCACCGATCTCTCGATCGTGAAAGATGTCGTCCATGAACACGAACGGCCGCATCTTGACCCCCATCGTGTATCCCACCTTGAGGTTCACGATGGGATCCCTGAGGTGGGACACGCTGGTCCTCACTCCGACCCCCTGGCGGGTGTCATACGACAAGGATGCCCCGATCCCATCCTCGATGAACCCCATCCCCAGCGTCAGGGGGCCCCTCATGACTCCGCCCTCGACATCCACCTTGGGAGATGTCTCGATGTCCCTGACACCCAGCGAGAGGAACTGATGGGCATCATCCTTCTCCTTCGGCCTGTACCACAGTGTCAACGCCGCCTCGCTGTCCATCCCCTCGGTGGAACCATACATCCCCACCGAGACCGTCCCATCCAGCCTGCTCACGAAACCGACGGTCCGCTCGCTGGCGACCCTGATGTCATACAGCGTCTTCGTCGACTCCTCGATGAAGCCGCTCGTCTTCTCGATCAACTCCCTGATGGAGGCGTTGAGGTCCTTCAGGTTCTGATCCAGCCTGGCGCTGAGATTCTTGAGTTCCGACTGGACGGTGTTTCCGATGCCATCGATCTGACTCTCGGTCGTCTTCCCGACGCCCTCGATGGTGGAGCTCGTGGTCCTGAGGAGCTTCTGGAGATCCTCCATCGTGGCGTTGAGATTCTTGACGGCCTTCTCGACCTCCCCGAAGATGTCGGTGATCGAGGATGCCGACACCGAGCTGGCCCCGACAGGTTGCACCGATTGCATCGCCTGCATCTCACGGATGAGGATCTGGGTCTCGGAGCTGATGACCCTGGTATGATCCAGCATCTTCTGGATCTCGCCCGGCATCGGAACCATCTGTCCTTGCGCCAAGCAGATTGTCGAGAGTGCGAACGCAACCAGGATGAGTACCGATCTCATGATTCTGTTTGGCAAGGAAACCCACGACTTCAGTCGTGAGAGGAATTGCCCTCCTCCTATTATTTGGGACCCTCGGGGGATCTCTCCCCCGAGGGGGTGCGTCTCTCCCCTCGGGATCGCTCCGTTGGGGGTGAAGTTCACCTCGACGATGTGAGTGGAGCTTGTCATGCTCAGAACATTGGTCCTTACCGTTGGGGACTTCATCGTCCTGAACGACAGGGCCTGGGACTGGTGAGTGCATCCCAGGGTGTCCTGACTCCTCTCACGGAGCCCGATGGGCTTTTCAGCCCCTGGCTGGGTCTGGTCAACCGAGATCACCGAGTGATCTCCCGGCCTCCACCGTGGGCTTTGGACGAGCCCACGACTTCAGTCGTGGGTGGTTGACATTCATCAGACCTTTTCGTCACACTCGACGATATGGGCTTGGTAGTCGATGACGATCTTCGAGGCAGCAATTCGGTCGTAGCACGAGATGTTTCCGACCTTGACCATCACCTCGTGGACATTGAACATCTCGAGCCGCACCTTCTCCACCATGAACCCGAGCAGGACGCAGGCGTTCATCGGTCCACAGACATGGAGATCGATGACGATCGGCGTCTGGCGATTCTTCCCGTCGAGGACGAAGTTCTCCATCTGATCGAACAACTCCGTGGTGAGGGCCGAGATTGCCTCGCCCGTCTCCTTGGACTCCTTGAAGCGGCCATCGTCCTTGGTCTTGACGACGGTCGTGTCGGAGTCGATGCCATCCTTGGCCAGCTTGATGGCATCTTCGCCATGTCCTCCAAGGGCGAGAACGACCATCCATCGCTTCGGCTTGAACTCGTCGATCGGGCCTTCGGGTAGGTTCTGCTTCTTCTTCTTGATCATCTTCAGCATTCCCTTCGTGTGCGTCAGACGAGCCCACGGAACCTCAAGGCACCGAGAACTTCGCCATGTATGTCCTCTTCCGTCCTCATCGCCCCGTCTGCGGTGAGGCAATCGATGATCTCGATGGTCTCCATCTCCTGCGCCAGTTGCCTGTACATCGCCCTCACCCTCGCCTGGTAGTCCTCGCTGCGCTCGTGGAGGTCTGCCTCGTCGCCTGCGTAGTCCCTCGTCCCCTTGCCCGCCACGTTGATCCTGGACTGGATCGGAGAGACATCGAAGATGATGTAGGCATTTGGTCTCGGCAGTTCGAGGATCACATTCTCCAGCGTGTTGAGCCAATCCGTGAACCTCTCTATGTCCTCGTCTGGCCGGAGTCTGCTTCCCTGGAATGTGACATTGGAGAGAGTGAACCTGTTGAGGAGGACGTAATCGTCTTCCCACTGCTTCCACCCATCCATCTGCTCGAACCTGTCAAGGGCGTACCAGAGAGACATGTCCCTTGGATCGAGATCGAGTGCATTCGGCTTGCGCTTGTCGGACAACAGCCTCCCGATCTCCACCCCGAAAAAACCACCGTCATACTTCGGGAACGATCTCTTGCACACGACCTTCCCCTCGCCGATCAAGTGCTCCTCCATCATATCCATCTGAATCGTCTTGCCGCTGCCGTCGATACCCTCGAAGGCGATGAACCTTGGCATCTTCGATCTCCCCTCTTGATTGTATGCAAGAGGGGCTTATATGTCAATATCCATCTCCTCGTTAGCGATCCCCATCGGATCCACATCCCTGGTCGGTCTCCGTGGCGCGACGAACTCCACATCGAGGTCGGTCGAGATCAGGTTCTCGAATCCCTGCTCGAACATGGCATGGCAGGAGTCGCAGACCGGGAAACCGAGGATGATGGAAAGGACCTTCGATGATGCCTCGTGACACCGGATGCATGGCGTCTTCCACGATGTCGAGAGGGCCTTCTGGGTGGGCTTCTGATTCCAGGCGACATTCACCCACTGGTCCGGCATCTGCTGTGGGACGATCGCATGAACGAGTGCCTTCTCCCGCTTCGTGGGAGGCCTGTGATCCAGGGACCGCAGGATCGATCTCAGATGCTTGGAGGCCGGATGAGTGGTCCCCAGTTTCTCCAAGGCCTTCTCGGTCTCCTTCCTGAATCCCAACCGCTTCTGGGACAGGAGCTCCTTGGCCCTCATCATCAACGACTGACTCCCACCCTCTGGGCATAGACGACCGGCTGAGGTTTACCATGATCCTCGGTGAAACCATGCTCGGAGATCGTCCCCAACGACTTGATCTTCTGCAGGAGGAGATCGTGTTCGCACTCGGCCCCAACGGCTCCCTCGACCACGATCTTGGTGATCCCTCCCGGGTACACATCGATGATGATGTCCATCTGCTTCACCTCGTGATCCTGAGCCTGATGGGCTGCTGGGTGGTCGACTTGATGTTGGTCGGGATGCTACCCGATACGATCTCACATGTCCTCATCGAATCCTCACATGCTCTCTGCAGCATTACGACGGTGACAACCTGTTCGAAGGTCTTCACCAGGGGGCTGTGATTGTCATAGTCCGACACGATCATTTCCCACTTCTTCGTCTCCCCGTTCCACTTGAACCCCAGGTCGTTGGAGGCCCCTCCGATATGCTGACGACGGATCACGATCTCTGCGGTCTGTTTGCGGGTGTCGCCCTGATAACCATGGAGATTGACGGCCGTATCGTGCGTCTCAAAGGGGATCCCGATCTTCTCGAGAGCGGCGACGATGTCCTCCTTGTCCTCGATGTCCAACTTCATGGTCAGATACTCAGACATTATCGTTCTCCTTGCTCGCAAATGGGGAAAGGGGATCTATCGAGGACACATCCACGGTATCTCCTGCCATTCTTACGGAGGTGGTGATGACGGTCTCACACTCCACCCTGATCGAGATGTTCCTCGGAGACATCCCCGTTACTCCTACGGCCTCGCAGGCCTCGTCGAACGCCAGTGCCGCATCCGTCTTCAGATGAGGATTGGTGAAGAATGTCGCCAGGAGCCGCCTCGCCTCCACGCAGAGGCCCTCCTCCTCGCCGATCCTCCTGGAGATGCTCTCCAGCCGTCTGACGACGGCATCAGCTATCAACATCTTCCACCTCGAACCCGACGATCCTCATGTATTCCTCGTGGACGATGGGCCTCAGACATTCCGGACACAGCCGCATCGCCAGCATCGCAGGGTTGGCGGAATCGTCCTCGACCAGGGCACTGACGGGGAGGCTGGACCTTCCTGAGATCATCATCATCCCACCCGGCAGATGCTCGATCATGGATGGGAGGATGCAGATCTCGCATCCCAGGATGCTCGCCCCATCGACGACGCCAGATTCCGACCTCCGCAGGATGAGGGCGAGCTGTTTCCCGCCATCGATGGGGATGATCGCGACATCATCCACGCCCTCTTTGTCGGAAAGCCGCTGCTGGACATCGGAGAGGAACTTGTCCTCGCTCACAGCTCGTCATCCTCTTCCTTGACGACATCATACTCCTTCTTGCGAGGCGTGGCAAGCTGTTCTTCCTCCTCATCATCGCCCTCCGAGAATTCGATGCCGAGGAGAAGGTCCTGGACCCTGATGACATAGGAGTCATCCCCGTATGGCTCATATGGATCTATGCCGTTGTGCATGGCGATCCACTTCACGGCCTCGCCGACTGCGGTTGCAACATTGAAGAGGGATGAGGCCAGCATGTCCTGACCGGCATTGGTCTCCTCGGACTTCTGCCAACTCTCGAGGACTCCGAGATTGCGGTAGAGGTTGCCCTTCAATCTCTCGATCACGAGTTCGGGCGGAAGCTCCTGCAACAGATCATTCACCATCTTGATGTGTCCCCTGCGCTTCCTGATCTCGGCCTCCCTCGTGGCCGAGGCCATCATCGCAGCGGCCATCATCTCGGGTGACATCATTCCTTCCATCATCTCGTCTGGCATAGTAGAAGGCCTGGTTTCCGAAACCCTGAAGAATCGACAGGGTTCCTGATCGACTCTCTTTCAAGAGTCTGAGGCTGCGAAAGCAACCTGCCCGACCGACCAGTTGTTGGATGGTGGCTACGAAAGCCTGCACAGGATCTCCCGGACCACGGTCAAGATCTCCTGCAACATCTGTATCTCGGTAGGCTCCTCATCCTGGGCATCATCCTTCACCGAAACGGATGCCTTGACGGTCTTCTTCGGGGCTTCGGTAGAGAGCTTCGTCGCCTGCACCTTGACGATCTGGGGGTTGCCACTGACGGGGAGGATTCCGTCCTTGGCGGCCTTGGTTGCGTCCTCGGTGACATCGTCGCCCGTCACGACGATGAACTCCTTGTCGGTGCCACGCTTCTTGTAGATCTCGTTGTACCACCGGGCGAGGCCGGTTGCCGGGATCGACCACGGCTTGCCCTTCGCCTCCTGCTTCGCCCCTGCCAACCGGCCCTGCGTGCAGGCCCCCTCCAGCGTCTTGCGCTCGATGTCGGGAACGATGACAAGCACCTCGGCAATCGAGAAATCGCCATTCAGATTGATGGTATTCGGCATCTTCATCAGATCCTTCTCCCACCTCGCTACCGAGACGGGATCGACTTTGCCGTCCACCATGGCGATTTCGCCTCTTGATATGGCGGATCGGAACATTCTCCCCAACCCTCGCTCCTCCATCTTCCCCTCGATATCATCGGCTTCCGGCTTCTCGTGTCGTACCGGAATGGTGATCCAGAAGTATCTCCTACGCAGATAATCCTCGACACCCATCCCCTCGGCCTCCGCCTTCTCACGACACCTCTTGAACCACTGTTTCAGTGTCACCCTCGACACGCAGGCCGAGAGTTTCGATCTCTCGTCCGATGTCCTCGTTTGGGCGGTCTTCGTCTCCCGCACGTTGATGGGAGAGAGATCGAAATTGGCAGCCGCCCTGAGTAACAATCCGAAGTCGACTCCGATCTCCTGCGCCGCCCGAGAAAGGGACACCTCGTTCGTCGATGGTTCTGTCGTCACCATCTCTTGAAACTGAATTCCCAATCTTCTCAACAGTTCCTTTTTGCGAGCCCTTTTCTGTATGGATTCCACCATATCAACATCAGCCCCTTCATAGTTTCAATCCTCGCATTCCTGCGGGGTGTGCATGGGGCCCGCCGGAGGTCAGGATTCCCAGGTCCCCTCAGGCGATGATGAATCGAGCGACCTCTCGGCCTACCAGCCCATCGCCTTGGCCTTCTCGGCATAGGAGCTATCTTCCTTGAAGCCGACGAAACGATAGCGGGCCTTCCCCTTCTCTCCCTTGGAGATGCGACCGGTCCCATCGGTACGTTCGACACGGATGTGGATTCCACGGGGTCCCGTCTTGTCGGTCTTCCAAGCACTGATGTGGTTGTCGAGGTTCTTCCTGACCGAGAGCTCGGTCTCGCCGTCAGACTTCATATTCAGGGAGGTCTTCATCTTCAGGTAGGACATGAGGATGTCGTCATAGGACGCCTCGCCATCACCATCGATGAAAGCCTGGAAGAAGCCATACAGGAGGCCACCGGCGGGGAAGGGATTGCGATCGTCGGCCTTGAAGCTGCCAAGGATGACCTCGCGGATGGGAACCTTGAGGTGCTTGCCCCTGGCGGAGAAGTCGACATCCTTCTCGCTGGTGATGTTCTTGACGGCCTTGACGGGCTTCTCCGCCTTGGTCCTGTTGGACCTCGTCTGCTCACGTATCTCAGCACGATCTGTCTTGGCCCAGGCATCCACGGCCTTTATGGTGGCGACATATGTGCGACCCTGTTTCTCCGCCTCGAGTTTCTTGTTGGAGATGGCGAAGAGGATGTCCTTGGGGGTCTTCCCGGTGCGCTTGGCGATCTCGGAAGTGTTGAGGACCTTCCTGCGGGGAGACCTGGTCAGCTCTATGGGAGACCTGACCGCCTTTTCCGACTCGGTCGGACTCTCCGTCTTGACCGATCTTTCCGGTTTGACGGGGGCTTTCTGCGGCTCATCATAATCGTCGTCGTCATCGTCGAAGATGGGAACATCGTCGGCAAGGGCCCCGATCATGGGGGAGTAGTCGAGACTGCCAGCGGCGATCACCATGAACATGTTCTTGAGAGCAGGGTTCTCACGCACGAGTTTCACCTTGACGATTTCCCCTTCATCGTCGAGGATATGAGCGTCCACCTTCCAGATACTCCTCTGATCACCCCCATCCATATTGACCCTTGTCCCGATGGGGTAATCCTCGACCTTCAATGTCTCTCCAGTGTCCTGTGCCTTTCTCATCTCGATCTCCTTAGTTTGTGACAGATGTTGTTGCGGCTCCGCAACCTCCACTTCCTGAGATACGAACGACAGTGAGCATCTCGGAAAGTCCGAACGAAGTGAAGAGGGCTTGCCCCAGGGTCAGTCACGACTTCAGTCGTGGGAGGTTGACGCTCCTCAAGTCGCCATTCTTGATGATACTCCATATATCTGGATAAGACAAGAGGTCTTTTATAGGGCAGCCCGGCACCGTGACTCCCGTGGTTTCCATCGATCCTAACGCTCCTTCTGCATCTCCTCCTCTTCGAGACGCCTCATCATCTCGGACTCAACAGACCATCCGGAACGCCTGTCCCAATCGGAATCTATCAAGCTGGGATCTATGGTGTAGTTGACGATGGTGGGCTCCAGGACGGATGCTTCGACGATGAAGCCTATCATCTCGTCACTTCTGCGCACGAAATCGTGAGAGTTGGACAGGATCAGATCATCCTCCGGGCACCTCTCCTCGATCTCGAGGATGACATCCTCCTCCAGACGATTCACGATCCTCATCGTGGCGGTCCCGTACCTATCCCACTCACCCTCCATCTCGATGTCATCGCACTTCTTCGACGACAGGTCTATGATGCTGCCCATCGGAATGGGAGGGAACCTGAACGCATCGATGTAGGAAAGATGAGCATTTCGATCCACGGACTCATAGACCCTCACATCGCCGGGAGGAATCTCGTATCCCAGCCCGCCCTCCTCGTCATTACGGAAGTACCTCGTGACGAGGATCTCCTCCGAGTCGTATGGAGCCAAGTATCTGTTGCGAAGGGGAACATCGGCGAGACTGAACAACTCGATGTGTTTCATCACTCCATCCGGCAGATCAACGGTCTTCGCCACATCGTAGCTGACGAACATCCCTCCCACATCGTACTTGGACACGAGGTGAAGGTCGGCCCGTGGCAGGATGGTCCCGCTCCTGTTCGTGATGCTGGCGTACAGGGAGATGTCCACCACATCCCCCCTGATGATTATGGTGTACGATGCCGACCACGAGACCCCACCGGTGAGGTACGAGAATCTACATGGCCATTCCCCCTCGGCCATCGACTCGAATGTCATCCTCATCGACGAGGTCTCCGGCAGCCCATCCTCATCCTCGGACCGACTCCCCGGTTCCAGGACGAATTCGATCATCCTCAGTCCCGGCAGCAGCGGCTGACATCGGAACGAAAAGGGGTCGATGAGATCGGGGATGAGTGACAACGTGCTCTCCCGTAAAGCACCGCCGATTCTGACATTCGCCTCCTCCTCTATGAGCGCCAGCTCGTTCGGATAGATCGTCAGGTGCATTCTCTCATCTCCTTCACGATCGATTCTCTAATCTCCTGCAGGGCGGTCACGAACTCGGATGGAGGGTACGAACAGAAATAATCGATCTCCGGTGCCTCGTACACCAGATCCATCCCCAGCGTGTCCTCCAGTGCTTCCCTCACCATCTCGAACTGTGAGAACTTGGCCTCCAACCCACGCCTCAGGAGGGCGAGATGCTCGCTCCCTCCCCTCTCCATCTTCCTTCCCTTCCAGTGGACGAGACCCCCTTCCGAAAGGATCCCCTGCGCTTCGTACATCATCGCCTTGCACTCCGGCCCGCTCAGCTCGAAACAGGCCACGTGCCGCCAGTCATCCTCCGGGAAGTTGAGGGACTGGACGAACGACTCCATGCAGATCATCCTGATCTCGTCGATGACGAACGGAGTCGGATGGAGGTTCGAGAGCATCGAACCCCTCCAGTCCCTCGAGTAGTACGAGATGCAGAGATGTCTCATCGAGATCCAGTGACGCAGACCGTCACGAGGGGGCACTCCTTGCACTGTGGCTTGTACCTGCATGCGAATGCACCGAGATCCAGCAGGGCATATCCCCACTCCGGTCCCGCATCCCGAGGTACGAGATCCTCTGCGAGCCGACCCACCTCGTCCTCCTCGCATCCGAACACCCTCATCAGGATCCGCCTCACATTGGCATCGAGTATCGCCTCATCACGATCGAAGGCGAAGCACATCATCGCCGAAGCGGCATACTCTCCGATCCCCATCAGCCCGAGAAGATCGTCCTTCTTCGTCGGCACCTCTCCATCATGCTCCTTGATGATCTTCTGTGCCATCTCCCTGAGGCATCCGGCTCGCTTGGCGAGCCCCAGGGAGACGATGACATCGTCGATCTCCTTCTCCGATGCTCTGGACAGGGTCTCCACATCGGGGAACCTCATGAAGAAACGGTCCCAGATGCTGGCGACCGTCTCCGCCCTCGTCTTCCACAGCAGCATCTCGGTCACGAGGAGGCGATAGGGTGGAATGTCGTCTCCACGCCAAGGGAAGGATCTCCTCTTGCTCTTCCACCACTCTAACAGGAGGACATGGAACACATTGAGGGCGTCATTTCGATCCATCTCGCAGCCTCCGGGTTCAGTTCAGTAGGGGGACTATGGACCTCGCAACGGCCTTGGCGAGCGGAATCGGAACCGCATTTCCGATCTGCTTGAGGACCGATGACTTGGTTCCGAGGAACTCGAAATCATCCGGGAACCCCTGCAACCTCGCCATCTCCCTTGCCGTGATGCACCTCGGCTCCAGGGGGTGGACGCTCAGGGCCCCGTGATTCTCCTTCTGGGTGGGGGCTGGCTCATCCAGCGCCAACCTCTTCCAGCTCTCGGTGAAGTTGCCATAGAGGCTCTCCCCGGGCCTCAGGAGGGACAGCTTCTCCTCGGTCTCCGGCTTGTGTTTCATCTTCTCGTGATTCGGAAGATCGATATCCTCCTCCAGGAGATCGAACAGCTCGTCGAAGACGACTCTCCTCTCGGCATACGGCGTCGGCCTGATCCACAGCCCGTTGTCGAGCGATCCGACGATGAAGAGCCGCTTGCGGGATTGACCGATGCCATAGTCATTGGCGTTCAACACATCATACGACACCGTGTAGCCCAAATCCATCATTTCTTTCAGGATGAATGAGAGCGCACCACCCCGTTCACCATCCGCATCCGGAGAGGTGATGAGCCCCGGCACGTTCTCGAACGCCAGGACCTTGGGTCTCATCTCCTGTGCGATGCGGAGGACGCCATACACGACCTGCCCTCGAGGATCTGCAAGTCCGAGTCGTTTCCCTGAGAGGGCGTGACTTTGACATGGAAATCCCGCCACGATGGCGTCTATCTCGGTGTGGAAATTCACATCGTGGACGGACGCCCTGACGACGGGAATCCCGAGATTGTGAGCGAAAGTATCGCACGCATCCTCGTCGATGTCAATCCCGAGGACGCAGTCCCAGCCCGCCTGGATGAATCCGAGCGCCATCCCTCCGGATCCACAGCAGAGCTCTACGAACCTTGGGCGAATGTCAGGCAGAGTTCCGTCCATTGTTTCATCGCTTCCGAGAGCAGTCTCAGGTATGCTCTCTCGTCTGGTGTGGTGTCCGGAACCTTCTTCAACGAGTTCGCAATGTCCTCGTACATCCCAGCCGTGTTCTCCATGCAGATGGGGCCACGGGGATGGATGATGCCACCATACAAGATGTGATCCACGAGCTTGCGATGGAGGGAGTGACCAGCAGCCTCCTTCTCGACGTTCCTGCTCGTCAGGGACACCCTCGAGTGGAACACGCTCGGAACCCCCGAGGTGACACACCCCCCGATCTCATCGGCGACGACCTTCGAGAAGAGCCCGCACCAGACATCCCCCCACCGATCGTACGGTAGCTTGTGATCCATCCCATCCACCAACATCCTCCCCTGCAGCGTGAAGTACATCGCAGGGAGGATGTCCACCGAGAAGGAGATGTTCATCCCACACATCGGATACAGGAACCCCTGAGGAACGACATGGAACCTCTTGGGAAGCCACGTCATCGGAGCATCCCTGCGGATGAGGCTCTCCACGATCCTCGTCTCGTCATCCGCCGCCAGATCGAGACTCCCGTCCCACAATCCGTGGTTGATGAGGACCCTCTTGGGGACGATGTTGGAACAATCCCGAGGAAGTCCTCGTGGCCTCATCTCATACCCCCTGTGGCCGGTGGTCGAGAAGATCGGGACGATGCCGGACTCGAGGATCCTCATGTGATCGACGAAGAAATCACAGGGCCTTCCAGCGGATGGGAAACAATCGTCATCCAAGGAAAGGATGTACTTCGCCCCGTACCTCGCCGCCAGCAGGAATCCGAACGACCTGATGCAATCCGTCCTCCTCGGGATGATCCAGGAGCGATCTCCGAGATCCAGGGATTGTAGCGAGACCTCGGTGACGTTCCTGAACCTCTGCCCGTGAGACCCCACCTCATCATCGGTGTCGTACAGGATGAGGAAGTTGGGACCCGGGAGGTCCTCCACCGACCACCTGGAGATGAACTCCGGGATCGTCGCAGGCCTGTTCGATGGGACCACGACCCACATATCGGACAGATGTCCACCACTGTTCGATCCGAGCGAGTAGAACTCGTCAGGAAGCGTGTGCATCATCTCTCCTATCTCACATGGGATCGCTCAACAGACATCTGAGCGTCGACAGCGTCTGCACATCGAAGGAGATCATCCGCCCCACATCCTCCATTGGGACATCGAGGATGTGGGTCCTCGTCCTCCGCATGTCGGAGGGGATCATCAGCAGCCTCCTGCTCCCATCCCTCATCTCGATCATCACCGATGACCCGGGCTTCGGCCTGAAGTGGGATGCATCCTGGACCTCCTTGCGACCATGATGGATCCTGACCTCGATGATGGCCGACATGTTCGACCAGTCCACATCCTGCGGCCCCCTCCTCACGATCTCCTTCATCGCCTCGTGCAGGCTCGTGGTTCTCCCATCATCCGGCGAAGGGGTTGCATCCACCCCTTCCGTCCTGATCTCGACGATGACATCCTCCACATCGGGGATGGACCCCTCGTCTCCCTCCGAGGAGATGGAGAAGAGGACGGCATCCCAGAATGGACCTCGTTGCGAAAGGGGGACGGGCTCCTGGGAGAGGGGATGCTCGGAGATGCCGAAGGAATGGTGGAACCACATCCTGCCATCCTCGTCGGCCGACTTGGACTCGGACAGGGCCTGGATGGCTCCCCCGATCTCCCATGCCAACCTCTGAAACAGCTCCACCGACACGATGTCGGGAGTCATCTCGGGGTTCGTCATCCTCACCGCCCGTCCGACGAACGAGGGGACGAGGGATTGGATCGCCGCCTTGATGATCCCCCCTCCACCCTCGATCATCGGGATCGTGATGTCGGGCGAGTGGACCACCGCTCCGAGACCGAACCCATCCATCATCTCCCACAGGATGGCCGACAGGTCTCCCCATCCATCGTAGTCATCGGGGATGCCGATGACGACCGGGGTGCAGAGGGGGATTCCCCTCCTCCTCATCTTGGACGCTTCTACCGCCATGGGAAGCGACAGGAGCGCCTCCGAATCCTCGATGTCGTCCACGGAGAAGGAGCAGACATCTCCCATGTTCTTGTGGAGGTAATCGATCACGCCATTGTCCACGGAGGGGAATGATCCACCGGGACAGTCGACGATCGAGTTCGAGGGAGGGAGAAGGATGGCGGGAGATCCGGACCGTTGGATGGAGAGGAACAGGATCGAGTTGTCGGGGAAGTCGAGCGAAGCGACCCCCCTCCCGATGGAGAACCCGCAATCTCCCCATTCCCCGAACGGGAGCAGGACCACCCGGCATCTCCTCGATTGATCGTCCGAATCGGTCTTGAGATATCGCAACGAGTGGTTGACCACATCGTCGGTTGGCATCAATCTAAGCACTGACGACGGTCGAATCTTCGCCATTCTCCATGTTCTCCTGGGTCAGTGACATCCTCTTCGCCTTCATCGCAGCGATCTTCCTCTCGAGTTTCTTCCTGCCCTCCCTGGAGACCTGGTGCCCCTCGATCCTCCTCTCCATCCTCGATATGTTGTCATCCAGATTGGATGTGCCTGGTGCCACTTCGAAATCGGGCTCCCCGATCTCCGGTCGATCCTCTGGAGCGGCCCTGTCGATGACCTCGACACCCGCCGCCTGAGCCTCCCTGATGGCCTCCTCCTGCTCCAGCATCCTCCTCCTCAGATGGTCCCTCACCACGGCCGTCAGGTCCACGAGGAAGGCTTCCAGATCGATCTCTCTCAGCCCGTGACAGGCATCACCCTTCTTCGCCACCGAGACGGCTCGGTGGGCGTCCTCGATGTACCCCACGACGGGCTGGCCGGATGCGGCACTCTTGGGTCCATCGTAGATCAGCAGGTGGATGCTCGGATCGTCGGGATCGCTGTTGACATCCAGAACGACCATGAATGCGCTCAGGGAAGGATAACGAGACTGCTTCGGCATCCCCGCCCGGTCCGGCTCCTTCGTCTCGCACATCACGATGGAGACGAAATCCTCGGCATGCCTGATGGCGGCCCGCCTGGCATTGGGGGTGGAGAGGAAGGTCCTCGTCGGGATGGTCCCGGCGTAGATGCAGGGGATGCTGGTGCCACAGAACATGTGATCGACGGGAGGGCTCGTGAGCACCTTGCCATTCTCCATCGCCCATCGCACCGTCTCGACGATCCCCGCATTGTCCGGCGGCCTGTCGTCGAGCTCGGCCTCCATCGCATCCAGATCGTGACCGCATCCCGGACCATGCTGGTGGGCAGCCATCTCCTCCAGCCCACCGATCACATCGGATATGGAGCCAACATTCCACTGATCTGAAACTTCTCTCTTCTCAGACATCCTTGATCTCCCTGGGTGCGAAAGTGATCGACAGCTCGGTGATGTCATCGATGAGGACCTCGACCACCGATCTTCCATCCGACAGGGACAGGGTTCTCCTCGTCTCATCCACCCCGAACGATCTCAGGGTGGGGAGATCGAAGATGACGCCACCGGCCTTGACGACGGTCCTGTCCGCCTCGACGGGGATCAGCGCTCGATTCCTCTTTCCGAACAGGGATGCCCACGCCCGCTTGGCCAGCAACATCAGCAGGGGGGAGACGGCTCTCCACAATGCCATGATTGTTGCACCTCTCTTCCGTACCATCTCTCTCGCTTGACGAGGGTCTCGTCGAATGTTCGCAGGCATCCCACGAGGTAGTCGGCGAGGATGAAGTCGGGCGTGTCGGAGCCATTCTCCAGGCTGTGCCTATTGATCAGGTCCTCCAGTTCCTCTCTGAACTCCTCCATGACTTACACCTCCTTCACATTCCTTATATGACACACGACAAAAAGGGGAGCCCCGGTCTCGGGGCTCCCCATCCTCAGCACGACTCTCCGTTTTCGTTGCTGGAACCCTACGGACTAACCAGTCTTGTGCAGGCTGATCCTGTAGATGTAGGGTACCGTCCTCACCCAGCTGCTGGACGAGTGACAGACATATCCAGCGCACAGCCTATCGATGTGACCGAGCGGGTCCATCGCATGCTTCCCGAGAATCCTGTGAACGATCTTGGCAGACTGCTCGGCCTGAGTCCAGAGGTTGGTTCCCCTGTAGGCGATCACGCCATAGCCGATTCCCTCGTTGAAGGGATTCTCGGCATTGCGGATGCCGAGGAGCAGGCGAGGTGAGACGCCGTACTTCTCGCCCTTCAGCACCGCAACATGCCAGTTCCTGATGTCCCCACAGGGGACCTTCTTGGGGACGTAAGCGGGGACACGCAGCTTCGCCCCCGGCTCGTAGATGGGCGCATCGGCCTTGTAGGACCTGACGTTCACCATCTTGCCCCTCTCGTCCACGACCCTGCTCCGATTGATGTACTTGATCTCCTCAGAAATGAAGAACAGATCATCCTTCATATCTGGACGGATGATCTTCTCCGCCACCATCTTGGCGGACCACTTCACCGGAGCTGCCTGATCGATGGCTTCCACGACGACGGAAACCGTGCCAGTGACCGATTGTGCGGTGACCGGTATGACGAATGTATCCTCGCCCCTGGCGTAACGTGCTGATGCCTCCGATACACCTCCGGACATCAGTGCTGCCACCCCTGCAATCAATGCCAGGACGGCTACGAACCTCATGGTCATACTTGTGTACCTCCTGTGTTTGAAAGGTCGACCTCCCGTCGTCATCGACGAAGAAGCCTCTCGTGCCGAGGATCCCTGAAGGGGGAAGACGATGCTTCCCGATAAGGGCATGCGAAGAAGGTGCTTGTGACAGTTTCGGAGAAAAGGGAGGGGATGGTGTGAAACACTCTGACGACGAGGTTGGTTCACCATGCACTATCTGAGGAACATGGCAGATGCGCTATTGAGATGGTCCGACTCACATGCGGTCTCCCGCCCGCTGTGCATCGCAACCGCCAGAGAGATGTTGCTCCTGGCGGAGGCCGAACTCAAAGTGAAGGCCATGTCAAGGTTCGCCGGCCCTAGAGTTGGCAGGCCATCTTCAAACGACCTGCTTTCATTGTACGACGCCCTGAGACATTCGTCAAGAGACATCGACGAGATCTCCAGGGCCCTCTCGGTCTCTGCGAAGGCGAATGATGGAGAACCCAATGGGGCATCCACCATCACGGCATCCATCGCCATCCAGAAGCTGCGCCGCCTCGCCGATGTGTCAGACCAGATCGGTGACCACGGACTGGCAGATGGGATCGACTCGGTCCTGTCAGCAATCTGATCTCCCGATCTTGATGAACATCATATCGAAAGACCCACCGACATGATACCTCTCGACCAGTCTCAGGCCTCGGTCCCTCATCCACCCGATGATGCGGTTTGGACTGGGGATGGTGCGATTGTTGTACCCCACGAACTCCCCGATCGTATCCTCATCCAACAACTCGGGACTGGATGGATCGATGCCGTGGATGAGGAAGAACCCACCGATGGCGAGCCTCCGGACTCCCTCATCGAAGAGAGAGAATGGGTTGTTGAAGTGCGTGTAGCTGGTCTCCAGCATCACACCATCGAAATCCTTCCTCCTGATGCCAGACGGGACATCGGAGCAATCGATTCCCCTCTCCCTCGCTCTCCTCCTCGATGCCTCCGACACGCTCGTCCCGACGACCTTCCACCCCCTCGACATCCACTGGAGGGCGAGGACTCCATCGTTACACTCGATGTTCAGGAGCGTCCCCGGCTCCGTGTAGCGGATCAACGGCATGTCACGGAAGATCCTCTGCCCGAGCTCCATAGTGAACATGGAATAATGATCTCCAAGACCCCCATAAAGGTCCACCAGCCTGAGGCTCTCCTCCTTGAACTCGGGGGTATCGTGCTGCATCGAACCACAACCTGGACAGAGGGAGAATGGCACGCTCCTGTTCTGAGACCTGTCGACCACGGTCTTGAACTCGGCGATGTTCCTGGTCCCACAAGAGCGACAGTTGGGCATCAAAACCTCCTCCTATCGATTGGTGATGTCAATGCTGCCAACCCGTCATCCCTCTGTGGAACCACGGGATCAGAACACACCCACCTTCCAGCCGAAAAGACGCATCTGCGCCTGTAGAGGTGGTCCGGATACCACTGCCTGTCGAAACACAGCCTCCACGGAGGAAGGGGATGAACGTCCGACACGACATGCAGGATGGTGTTGGGATGCTCCTCGTTCAGGGATCGGTGGAGGGACGAGATGTCATCCTCGGAGGCATCGTTGGCGATGACGAGCGCCCACACCGGGCAGTCGTGCTCGTGCTTCTTCAGCATCCTCGCCATCCCGGCCTTCTCGACCTCCGAGATCTCCCTCCTCGTCCAACGGGCGCTCACGGTTGAGTGCCCGTGGTGATAACAGATCTCGGAGACGACGACGAGGGACCTCCCGGCCTTCCTGACCCGAACCCCGTAGTCGACGTCCTCCCAGTAGAAGCGGGGAAACCCCTCGTCGAATGGCCCGACGAGATCGATGGTGTCCCTCCTCATCCCCATGCAATAGCCGACGATGAAGTTGGCACCTGGGTAGTTCCCATCCGGCAGGTCGTGCCCCCACGTGTCGTTCCTGATCCACTCGGGGATGAAGATGCCAGCGGCATCCCCGACCATCCCGACGACGGGGTCCGACAGCGCCTCCGCCATCTTGGTCAGGGAGTGGGGCTTCAGGTCGATGTCGCTGTCGAGGAAGAGGATGTCGTCGTTCGAGGCCCTGGAGATGCCGAGGTTCCTTGCCTGGGGGACGGTCAGGTCGACATCGCCGATGATGGGGACGAGGTCGTTCCTCGTTCTCAGCCACTCGGCGAGTCCATCGCTCGATCGGTTGTCGACCACGATGATCTCGTCATCCTGGGACCTCACACGCAGGACGGAGGAGAGGGATGCGATCGCCATTCCCCTCTTGTTCATGGTCAGCATGATGATGGACCAGGGCATCTCTCGCTCCTGATCGTCAGGATCTGTCGTCTCGAGAATCCTTCTTGTCCTGTTTCGCTCGGCGTTTCCCTCGGCGAATGTTCTCCCGCTTCCTCTGCCCGGGCGTCATGAACTTCTCCAGCTCCCTGTCCCTCAGGTCGGAGAACTTCTGCTTGCCCTCCTTGCGAAGCTGTGCGAGCTTCTCCTCGAGGGACTGCATCTGGTCGGCTCTTCTCTTCAGTGGACTGCGATTCTCAGGTCTCATCTCCATCATCCTTCGTGTCCCGAATCGTGATCCCAAGGCCTCTTATGACGGAGGACCTCAGTCCTTCCAGGGCGTCATCTCCGCCCCTCAGTCCAAACAGCAGGGCATCACGGTGCCCCGTGATGTCACATGTCGACATCTCGTCCTTCTCGATGAAGGATGGGATGTTCTCGACCGAGAACGTGGAGAGCGCCACCTGGGGGGATGTCTCCGCCCAGAACACCTCCGACTCATCCTCGATTCCGAACTTGATCGTTGCCCTCCAGCGATCGTCACTCCTGTGGAAGAAGACGGCGAGCGCCTCGAACTTCCTCACATCACCGTCTTCGACGAATGTGTGATTGACATACCACAACAGCGATCTGATCAGATCGGCATGTGGGTCACAGTGACCCTCCGGCAAGGAAAGGGCGTCGAGGCTCCGTTCGGGATCGAACAGCCTCAGGACGACTCCTCGACCGTCCCTCGCCGATAGACTGATCACGCAATCTCCGAGGGGATTGAGCCTGACCAAACCTATGGAAGTGACGGGGTCCCATCTTGCGACATCGAAGCGTGCGAGATCGGTCTCGTTCATCGAACATCACCTCGACGTTCCTTATCCCATCCGGATGTCAACTAGACGAAGGCCAAACGAACGGCAACGGTCTTCGGTCCTTTGTCGCTCATCTCCCACTGGTACTCGACCTTCTGTCCGTCCTCCAGGCTCTTGCGGGCACCACTCGCTCCGGAGATCGACGAGAAGTGCACGAAGACATCCTTGCCACCATCCTCCGGAGTGATGAACCCGAAGCCCTTGGCGTCGTCGAACCACTTGACGGTTCCCATTGTCCAGTCACTCATGTTGTATCACCTCCTTTTTTCTTGAGCATTCCACTGGCAAACATGTTCCTGTCAATGTTGCCATCCTCCCACAACCTGTGCATGTCGGTGCAGAGACAAAGCCCGTCGCAGACAAGAGGCTGTTCGGCCAACCTCACCTTGGGCCAGACATCTCCAAAAAGTGGGATCAAACTTGGGCAACGGGAGATTCTCCCATCATTCATGATGCAGATGTAGTCCATCCCGGCCCTGCACATCTTTGGCTCTCCGGACCACATCTTGGAGACGATGTCTTTGG
>Ga0315273_10003230_pt1 | contig 19579 bp, 16 predicted proteins | sample YL17G02_0_MG_FD_205753 | JGI IMG/M metagenome (GOLD analysis project Ga0315273, IMG submission 205753) | Sediment microbial communities from Yellowstone Lake, YNP, Wyoming, USA - YL17G02_0 | ecosystem: Environmental > Aquatic > Freshwater > Lake > Sediment | place: USA: Wyoming | collected...
CGCCCACATCAGATGGTTTCATACCTCTGATTCCGGCATTTGCTATCCCACAGGAGCGGGCCGGATCGGCCGGGGTATTTAAAAGAACATTGGGAAGATCCCGTACTTTTGAGGTCCAGTAATTCTGTAAAAATCTTAACCTTGCTTCTTTTCTTTCTGCACCAATAATATTATAGAAATCAATGGCATCGGCGATAGCAAGATCGGTATGAACAGGATGCGTTCCGATGTGGTTAAGCCTTGAAATATCATCCGGCTTTCTTTCACCCTCAGCAATCAGAGGCCATACATTCCCAATTTTCTCTTTCCTCACATATAATATTCCGGCTCCCAGCGGAACACTCAACCATTTGTGAAGGCTGCTCCCGTAATAATCGCAATTAAGATCCGGTATAGTGAATTTAAAATGTGCAAATGAATGAGCTCCATCGACCATTACCTGAACTCCCCGTTCGTGCGCCATATTACATATTTTCCGTACAGGCAATATTTGTCCTGTAATATTGATCATATGGCAGACCATAAGAAGTTTTGTTTTGCCTGTAATAGCAGAAGCATACAGATTAACTATCTCATCATCAGTCTGAGGATGATTCGGTACTGATACAACTTTATTTATGACGTTATATCTTTTTGAAACCTGTTTGAACATCTCGAGCATTGCGGGATAATCCTGTTCAGCCATTACAGCTTCATCGCCTGGCTTCCAGTCGAGTCCTCCGATAATCATGTCGAGCGATTCTGTAGTGTTCCTGGTAATTATGAGTTCATCGGGAGAGCAGCCTGCAACTGCAGCAAGCTTAGCAGCCATAGATTTTTTATTTTCAAACTGAACAGTGCGCATGTAATATGAACCCTGAAAATTTATCTCCCTCACATGTTCAATAAACTTTTCAAGTACCTGTTCAGGCAGAAAATTATAATACCCGTTTTCAAGGTTAATAAAATCGGGTTTAAGTTTGTATCCTTTGCGTATAGAGGCCCAGAAATCCTCATCTCCTGCCAATTCAGCCGATGACACAGCAGATACGCTCTTGAACAATTCACCAAGACTATCAATGCTCAGCATACCACCTAAACCAATCAGGCCCGCATTCTTAAGAAAAGTTCTCTTATCCATAGCTTTTTCTTATAAAGATAATGATTCACTTTAATGAAATCTGGCCGTACTAGTGTTTTATAGGTAAATGCTGGGAATCCTGAGAATATTTCATTTTTCACACTGTGCAATTGCACTCTTGAGAGCTTCTGCAATATTTTTGGCTGTTTCTACATCATTTGACTCGATTTCTACATCGGTTCCCCAGGCTTGCTGTGCCCCGTTTTTATATACTTTCACAAGTTTTTCTTTGTTTTTGCAGGTAAGGATCACTTTCACAATTTTACCGCTCACCTTTAAATCGACTATTATCTTATTCATATCGGAAAGGGAAAACTCATAGATTTCATCCGTTGTTTTGCCTTTCTCGTCTATATTGGAAACGGTAAATGAAATTTTACAGGGATCATTATTGGTGAGCTCTAACTTTTGCTTTACCTCTTTTCCTTCGCTTTTCAGGTCGCCAACATTTTCAGTGATAAACTTCATGGCAGATTGTTTATCGCCCCAAACTTTATCTTTCGGCTTTCCATTTTTGGCGAGATACTTAATGGCTTCGGCTATGTCCTGCGCTTGTCTGGCATCGAATGCCATGATTTCAATAGCATTGTCAAATGCCTGTTGTTTGCCTTCTTTAAATACTTTTATGAACGATTTTTTGGTATTAACTGATGCTTTCACATTCAGAAATTTACCCGATGACCCGATTGTTACTGTCGCAGGGTCTAACATATATGGGTAAAATTCAAATGATTGTTCCTCAGTAATGCCTTTCGCATCCGTTTTACTTTGTACGTATTTAACATTCAGAGGTTCAGCAGAAATTGAGCTAAAATTTAGCTTATATATGTCAGTCCCGATGGTTTCGCCCGTTATCGTATTGGTCAAATATGTCATGGCTTCGCTAAGGTTTTTCCAGCTAGCAGGCTGGGTTTCGGAGCTTTTAATGGCCGCTTTGAAAGCTTCCACCATTTCACGGGAAGTTTCTATGTCGGTAGTTAAAATATCGACCTCATTTTGAAAATCTTGCAGCGTGTTGTCTTTATAATACTTGATGAACTTTGTCTTATTCTTCGAGGTGGAAACGATGGCTATCTTTTTCCCGCTTACTTTAAAAATTAAGCTGTTTGCATCTATATCGCTGAGATAAAACTCGAACCGTTCCTCGATGGGTTTTCCTTTAGAATCGGGCTCTACATAAGTAAATATCGATTTTGTTCCATTTCCCGGGATGAAATTAATTTTTTGGTCCAGCGTTTTTTTCTCTATGGTCAGTTCTGTGGTGTTTTTCGTAATAAATTCGAGTGATTTCTGCAAGCCGGTAAAATCAGGGACTACCGATTTACTTTTTTCAATTGCTGTTGAAAATGCAGCTATGATATTACGGGCCTGGTCAATATCTTCTGCAATGATTTCAAAAGCATTATCAAAGTTTTGCTGTTCATTGTTTTTCGTATATTTAATATAACGGTCGTTCCCTTTGGTTTCAACCGAAACCGAAAGTTGTGTCCCACTGATCTTAACAGCTAGATTTTTTTTGTTGATATCAAGGATACTGAATTCATATTTTTCTTCTGTGGAAACACTTTTCTGATCGGTCTTTTTCACAGTAAAACTGACAAGGTAGTCCTTGCGTTCACCATATGAGAAGGATTGTTCAAAAGTTGCCGGGCCTGAATTTATTTTGGAAACATTGTTTTTAAGCCAGTTCAACGCATCTGTATTTGTGTTCCATTCTTTTTCGCCGGAGCTGACCAATGGTATGGTGGCCTTAAAAAGATTTTCCAACTCCTGTGCTGCATCGGCACTGGATAATAAAATTTCTAAATAATTGGTATAGCTGTCAAGCTTATCTTCCCTGAAGTGTTTTATGAACTTTTGATTGTTATTGATAGATAAGTTTATAAAAAGTTTTTTTCCGGATGTTTTACGGATAATTGTATTTTTGTCAATGTCAGACACATAGAATTCAAAACTTTCTTTGGTCGTTTTGCCTTTTTCGTCAACCAGTACAGAAACGAAACTAAGCTTTCCTTTAGTTTCATCCAGAACATCTATAGATTGCTTAAAGGTGGTCTTGTCAATTTGAACATCTTGCACCTTCTCCTTTATTGAGGCAAGGGACTGGCTTAGCTTATCCTGCGATTTTGCATCGAATATCGAAGCCACGGAGATAACAACTATACAAAAGGTTTGAAGAAAATTCGTTTTCATAGTGTTCTGGTTTAAGGTTTTATATAAAGATACAACATTTTAAAAACATTATTTGTTCATTGACTTCATTTATTACTACCCTGATTGGAATAACGAGTGACCTTTTTAATCCTTACCTTTGATCATAAAGAATCTCGCCTTAAAAAACAGGATAGTTATGTCGCCGATGTGTCAGTGTTCAATTTGCTCATGAGGTAATAAAAGCTTCCTGTGCGATGAAAATCGAAGTGTAATTAAATACAGAACATAATGAAACCATCAAAAATTATTTCAGTTTTAATAGTTGTTTCAATCTTATTGAGTCAATCGTGTAGCCATAATAAAAGGATTAAATTCTTAACGCCGGCATATAGGGCGGATCTGATTGACTCACTTTTAAATACTGCTGTAAAAACCAATGAAATTCCGGGAGCTGTTATCTATATTAATCGCAAAGGGAAGGAAGTTTTTCATAAAGCATTTGGGTACAGAAACCTGGAAAACAGTGTCCCTATGCACAAAGACGATATCTTCCGTATGGCTTCAATGACTAAGGCTCTAACGGCTGTTGCAGTATTGCAACTCTATGAACGCGGATTGCTTTTCCCGGATGATAATGTCAGTAAGTATATTCCTGAGTTCAGGAATCCTCAGGTTTTAATTGATGTATTACCCGATTCCGGTTTTACCTCAAAACCCGCATCGGGTCAAATAACTATCAGACAATTATTAACTCACACATCTGGTATAGGGTATGGATTCCAGGATGAAAGATACAATGCCCTTGTTATCAAGAATAATATCAGTGAAGGATTTGAAGATGATGACAGAACTTCACTTGAAAATATCCTGCGAATTGCAAAATTACCATTGCTATTTGAACCGGGAGAAAAATATACTTATGGCTTAAGTTACGACGTACTTGGAGTTGTTATCGAGATTATCTCCGGAATGAGATACGACAAATACATCAAGCAATATATACTCGATCCTTTAGGTATGTCCGATAGTTATTTCATCGTTCCGGAGAAAGAACAATACAGACTGGTAACTCCGTATCAGCCGGCAGAAAGTGGATCTGGCCTGGAACATACAATATATCCTGATACAGCCTATCCAGGAATAAAAACCAGGCAATATTTTTCAGGCGCTGCCGATTTATGCTCAACTGCTAAAGATTACGGGAAATTTATCCAAATGGTTCTCTACAAGGGAATATACAATAACACGCGTATCGTTGGTGAACGATATATAGAAATGATGCTTTCAAAACAAACTACTCTTGATAATGGCAGTTATGATCAGGGATTTGCCGCATGGGTAACAAATGCAAAGGGTGCTGCCGAAGGGCCTATGGGAAAAGGTTCATATGAATTCGGTGGTTTTTGGGATACCTATGGGTGGGCAGATCCTGAAAGGAACTTTGTTGCCGTACTTCTTCTTCAAATGTACCCTAATAACCAATATAAAATTCACGAGAAATTTAAGGCAATTGTTTACGGGATTATCAATGATTTAGATTAATTCAAAAGATGTGTTCAGGATGGCCAGCCAGGTTATCTCACAAAATCAAACATTATGAAGGATATATGTCCGCTGTCAATTTCATTGGGGAGGATAATACTTTTTAAATCTGTTTCTTATTTTTACATAAGATTTTAATCAACATGCAGTAAGCAGATAATCGAATGGATATTCCTGTATTTGTTATTAATTTAAAACGCTCTTCAGACAGAAGGGATCATACGATTAAACAATTGAATGAATCAGGAGTGCGTTTTCGAGTCTTCGAAGCAATTGATGGAACTGAATTATCCGATCAGAAAATCAGGAATAACCCCGACTTTGGTATTTTTAAGTTCGGGATGCATTCCAGATATTTGCTAAAAGAAGAAATTGGATGTGCCTTAAGTCATTTGAAAATATACCGGCAAATAGTTGATGAGAAGATAGAACTGGCCTGTATCCTGGAGGATGATAATGATTACTCAAAAGATTTTAAAGAGGTATTGGATAATGCCCATTATTATTCAGCTGAGTGGGATCTGCTCTATCTTGGACATCGTTCAGGATCAACCAGCAAAGAAGCACAAAGCAGAAACAAAAAAAAGTTGATGCCATTAAACTATTATACCGGAGAAGCAATTGAAGTGCCTTATGGATCACATGCATACATCATCAATATTGAAGCAGCAGAGAAATTACTGAAATGCGCCTATCCGATAAGAATGCCATTTGACTCATTTATTGGCAATGGCCGGGCCTTAGGGATTCGCACATTTTTACTCTCACCCCCATGTGCTGTAAGCAACTATGTTTTTGATTCTACTATTTATACCCACCAGGAAATTCTTTATTCTACACCTTTGAGGAAGGTTGTAGGTCAGTTTATAAGAAAAACCTATTCCTGGTTCCCTTTTCTTCGTACTTTTAGGATCTGGATTTTCCTCAAATGGAATTCCATTTTTCTTTTCTTAAGAAAAAACGGATTGATCAGGAACAGTTATGCTAAACTATAATTAATACCGGGTATATATCATGGCAGGGTATGAGATAAAACCATCAAAATGGCTCTCATTTGATCTGAATGAATTATGGAGATACCGTGAACTTTTCTGGTTTATGGCATGGCGCGACATCAAGGTCAAATATAAACAAACACTGTTGGGATTTTTCTGGGTTATAATACAACCATTGGTACTGATGTTCATTTTCAGCATACTCTGGACTAAAGTGATGAAAGATGTAACTGTTGATATGCCTTATCCCTTGTTTGCCTACTCGGGTTTAATTTTCTGGGGACTCCTTTCCTCAGGTATAAGCAGTGCAAGTGAGAGTATGATATCTAATTCAAATATTATAAAAAAAGTCTATTTCCCCCGGATCATCATACCTTCTTCAGCAATAATAATTGCGCTTTTTGATTTCCTGATGACGCTTATTGTCTATATCCTGATGATTTTTTATTATAATCTGGAAATAAGTTTCCTGAAATTTACCGGCCTGATGTTACTGAGTTTATTGATCACATCCGGTGCCTCTTTTGGAATAGGACTCATGATTGCTTCAGCTACAATTAAATACAGGGATTTCAAATATGTAATACCTTTCTTTTTACAGGCCTTATTCTTTATTTCACCAGTGGTCTACCCGCTTTCATTAATTGATTCTGATTCATTAAAATTTATTCTTTCGTTTAATCCTCTGGCAGGTGCCATCAATTTAAGCAGGGAAGCATTAAGTAATAATGCTGTTGATTGGTATCCGGTTATTTACAGTGTCGTAATGACTGTTTTCCTGCTGATTGCCGGACTTACTTTGTTCCGAAGGATGGAATCACAATATTCTGATATGTTATGACACCAATCATTGAAATAGAATCGGTATCAAAAAAATACTTCATTCCTCAAAATTCAGTGCACTATAAAACCCTGCGCGAAAGTTTGACATCTTTCGCCTTCCTCAAAGCCAAAAATGAATTCTGGGCACTAAGGGATATTACATTCAGTATGAATCCTGGAGAAACCATGGGTGTAATTGGCAAGAACGGTGCAGGAAAAACAACATTGCTGAAGGTCCTCTCAAAAATTACCAGACCTACATACGGAAAAGGAAAAATTAATGGTCGGGTAGCAAGCCTGCTGGAGGTTGGCACGGGCTTTCACCCTGAGTTGACAGGCAAAGAAAATATTTATTTAAATGGCGTGATCCTTGGACTTAAGAAAAAAGAAATTGACAGGAATTTTGAAGGAATCGTTGAATTTGCCGGGATCAAAGACTTCCTAAACACTCCTATAAAACATTATTCAACAGGTATGTGGGCCCGCCTTGCATTCTCGGTAGCAGCTCATCTCGAGCCAGAGATCCTGCTGATCGATGAAGTTCTTTCGGTTGGTGATGCCGAATTCCAGAAGAAATCGCTGACAAAAATGAATGACTTGTCCAAAGGTGGAAGAACTGTCGTATTCGTAAGCCATAATATGCCGGCTATTCGTCAGCTTTGTTCCAGATGTATGTACATAAGTAACGGTATAATCAGGGAAATTGGCAATGTAAATGATGTGATAAACGCTTACCTTTCATTAAATAAGCGGGATAATAAAGGAACCGTAGACCTTGCAAATTGTGTCGTAAGAAAGGGTTCTCAAAAAGTTAAACTTCTTAATATTGAGTTAAGGAATCAAAATGATCAGATTACGGGTACGTTTTTCCTGAAAGATGAACTTCACATAAACCTGTTTCTTCAAGCTTTTGAACACAGGAGGAGTGTTAAAATTGTTGTTGAGTTACTTAACGATTACAGCGAAAGAATTTGCAGCATGTACGATTCTGATTCCGGATTCAGTTTGAAGAATGTTTTTGGGAAAATCCATATTTCATTAGTTTTAAAAGATATCAGGTTTTATCCGGGAAGATATCACATTTCGGTTTCAGTATTGAGCGAAATACTTAATTACAAATACGATTGCTTCGATGAAATCGAAGACGCTATTGGATTTGATGTAGAAAATCAACTCATAATGGATCGCGTTTTAACACGACGTTCCGGTTTAATATTTTTAACACCCGAATGGCAGGTTTATTAACACTGATTTTTCATACAGATGGAGAAAGATCCTAAAATATCAGTTATTTCACCATGTTTTAACCATGGAAAATTCATAAATGAAATGCTTGAATCTGTAATGAAGCAAACTTTTCAGGATTTTGAAGTTATTATAGTAAACGATGGGTCGACAGATGACACTTCAGAGATCCTCCATAACATCACTCACGAAAAAGTAACTATTTTAGATATAGAAAACCATGGCCCGGCTTTTGCAAGGAACACTGCTATAAAATATGCCAGAGCACCTCTTATAATGAATCTTGATGCTGATGATAAAATAGCTCCTGATTTATTGGAAAAAGCCTATGCAATATTTTCTACGAGTTCAAATATTGGGATAGTTTATAGTGATGCAGAATGCTTTGGAGCAAGATCCGGGAAATATGAAATCGGGGAGTTCACAAAAGAAGCAATGTTATATGATAATAGAATAATATCTCAGGCATTTTTCAGAAGAGATGACTGGCTGTCAGTGGAAGGATATTCAGTTGAATTTGTTCATTGGCTTGAAGATTGGGATTTCTGGTTGTCGATAATTGAATTGGGAGGTAAAGTGGTTAATATCCCGGAAAAACTTGTTTATTACCGGACTTACAAGGATCTTGCAGATTGCCGGACAGGCAGGGGAAAAACGGACCGCATGAAAATGATGGAATCACTGATCAATGTTTTTCACCGTCACGAAAAACTATATTCCACCATCCCCAGTGCATGGAACCATTTTTCTGAACTCGAAAAAAAATTCAATAATGAAGATTTTCTGGTCAGGAAATGGAGAAACTATTATTACAGTTTTAAGCAAAAGTATTATTATAAATAATTATTAAAGAGGCTATTATTGAGTAAGTAGCTAAACCAGGTCGGGATGTATTTTATACCGGAATTCTCTAATTTTACTCATGCAATGTCAGAATTTCATAAACCTGCGTTTTCAATTGTGACACCTACCTGTCGCAGACTATTATTGCTTAAAAGAACTATATTGAGTGTAATCAATCAAACTTTCAGCGACTATGAACATATTGTAATTGATGATGCCAATGACCCTGAAACAGAAATTCTTGTGAAGGGATTTGGAAACAAAAGGATTATTTTTCATCAGCACCTGAGCCCCAGAGGAGCTGCCGGTGGTTATAATACTGGAATAAAATTATCAAGGGGTAGATTCATATTATTCCTGGATGATGATGATGAATATTTACCAACATTTCTGGGAAAGATGTATGATCATTTTTCAAATGCTGACCCAAAAATAGGATTTGTATGGACCGGCGTTTCAAGAATTGAAGATACTTATAATGGTGAAAAACTTCTATCTTCAAAAATCTGGCCTTCCCGATTTTTGATAAAAGAACAGGGTCTGGTAGAAGCAACCTCTATTGGCAATGGTTATGGTGTTTGCGTAAAGAAAGAGTGCATTGATATTATTGGATTATACGATGAATCACTGATAATGGGCCATGACACTGAATTTTTATTCAGGTTAGCCGGAAAATTTGATTTTGAGACTATTCCCGAAGCTCTGGTTAAGTTACACCAGCACAACTCTTTACAATTAACTAATGAAAGAAACAATTTTGTTCGTTTACAGCTGCGTGAAGAAATTCTTGACAGACACCAGGAGTTACTCAAAGCCTTCCCTAGACTTTACCATGTTCATTACAGAGTAGTGGCCAGTTTATGCTATAATTTAAAATTGAGACAAAAAGGTCGAAAGATATTGCTTTCAATTATTAAGAATACACCATTTAATATATTTAATTTTACTGATTTACTAAGTTACGAGTTAGTCGGGAAAGACACAATAAGTTTCTATTATGGAAGCAGATTGAGAAAGTTTGTTCACCTTATTAAAAGAAAATAATAATAGCCAACCTTCTGAAAATCCTTCTATATATAAATAAATGTACCAAATGGAAGTGCAAACCCTCAAGCCGCATCAATATAGCCAGTGGAACACTTTCGTCGACCAATCGCCCCAGGGAGACGTTTTCTGCTACTCCTGGTGGCTGGAGGCAATTACAAAATCAAACTTTAAAATTCTTGTTATTTATGATAATAATGAAATTGTTGCTGGTATGCCACTGGCATTAGATGACCGGGGCAAGGTAAACATACCTCCATTGACCCGTACACTCGGAGTTTTGTATAAAAAGAAGGATTATCAATCAGATAGAAGAAAAATATCTGCTGAAAGAAAATGGTTATCTGAATTACTGAAATACATCCATCTGAATGACTTCATACAGATGTGCATGCATCACAATTTCACTGACTGGTTACCCTTTCGATGGAATGGTTTTTCACAAACTACCCGCTATACCTATATCCTTAATTACAAAAAGAAAACATCCAATGAGCTGTGGCTTAACTTGGACCTCAGGAATAGGGAAATCATTAATAAGACTACTAAAAATGGAATTAAAATTGAAATTACTGACGATTTTGACTTAATATACCATTATGAATCACTATCATATGAAAGACAGGGTCTGAAATTCAGAATTCCGTACAATGACTTGAAATTTCTGGATGATGCCATCAAAAAAAGGGGGAATCGTATAATTTTTAAAGCTACAGACAATTTCCATCAGGTACATGCTGTACTTTATATTGCCTTTAATCAGAAATCGGCTTATGCCTTATTAAGTGGTAGCGATCCAAAATTAAGGAAACTGGGCGGTCATACACTTATTCTGTGGGAAGCTGTCAGGTATTTTAGTGAAAGAGTGGAATATTTCAACTTCGGAGGTTCAGATATTGAAAAGATAGAAGCCCACCTTAAAGGTTTTGGAGGCACCCTTACTCCTTATTTTCATATATATAATGAAAATCTTACGTGGAAACGAAATGATTTCTGGTATCATCTCCATGAGACTTCGTTTCACCTGAAAGAGGTGTGCAAAATTGTGAAAAATAAAATAATACAAACCATGCGTCGTAAATAATTAATATAATGCGTGTTGCATGTACAATATAAAAAGAATTTTAGTAAATAAATATCTGCAATACTTTCAGATATATGAAATTCATAGGCTTGACAGGTATAGGAAAAAATATGATTCTCTTTCATTCCGTTCTAAAATAAAAAAAGCCAACAAGTGGCTGAAGCTATATCCCGAACAGGCTCATTTCAATCTTACTCCTATTAATTACTGGCTCGAAAATATAGTGGATAGACCAGTCTCTGTTCTGGAAATCGGAGGATGGAGAGGCGATCTTGCAGAAAAAGTTCTATTATCTTTTGAGCATATTAACCTTTGGCATAATTATGATCTGATAAAGCAAAACAGCTATCAGAAATGCCATGATAATCGATATAAATTGATTTCGATGGAGGAGGATCTATGGCATATGTTTTTAAAATTTGAATACAATGCACTTATTGCAACCCACATGATAGAACATATTAATTGGAAAGAATTTATTGAACTGATTAACTGGATACCTGAAAGTATCAGAACAGTATTATTTGAAGCGCCTCTTCCCGCCTCAAATGAAAAAATCAACTGGAAAGGGGATTATTCTTCTCATGTCCTTGAAAAAGGATGGGAACAAGTAATAACTGAAATGAAAAGACACAGGTTTTCAGTTGATTACTCTGAAGGTAATACATTTATTTTCAAGCGATAAGCATCCATTGTTATGATAGTTTCTGTTATCGTACCTAATTATAATCATGCGAAATACCTGAAACAAAGGATCGACAGTGTTCTTAATCAGACATATAAAGATTTTGAGATTATAATTCTTGATGATTTCTCCTCAGACGGCAGCATTGAAATCATAAATGATTATACTTCCCGTTTTCCTGAAATCAAATGCTGTCGTAATTCATCCAACAGCGGAAGTCCTTTTATCCAGTGGGATTATGGTGTTAAAAAAGCAAGGGGAGAATTTATCTGGATCGCCGAATCGGATGATTTTGCTGAACCGGATTTTTTAGAAAAGACTTGTGCAATTATGTTTAATAATGAAAATGTGGGTTTGGTGCATTGTGACTCCAGAGTAATTGATGATCAAAAAAAAACCGGGTATCTCATTTCCGGGAAGAAAGCCTCAATAAATACCAGCAAATGGCTGCATGATTATCTCAATAATGGTAAGGATGAAATCTCAAACCATCTCTTTTTGGAAAACTCAATATACAATGTCAGTAGTGTTCTTTTCAGAAAAAGCAGATATATAGAAGCCGGAGGAGCTGCTCATTCGATGAAGTTTTGCGGTGACTGGTTGTTGTATATCCGGATTTTACTTATCTCCGATATTGCATATATCTCACTCCCACTGAATACTTTTCGGATTCATTCAGGTTCCTCCATTAACGATTATTTCCGTAGCAATGAGTATATGATGGAGGTAATCCGTGTCTATTCTTTTGTTTTAAAACAAATCAGTTTATCTCCAAAAAAGAAATTTCTAATTGCAAAGAAGATTTTAATAACTATTTTCAGGCGACTAAAACATTTTGTGAGAAATTCATTTTGGTTAATTTTGATTGTATGGAAAAGCCAGCGCCCTTGATCATACCTGGCCAGTTTAAATTGCTTAAAGCTAATTTAACGTTTAACTTATGTCACATCAGGATGCATCAAAAAAATCAATACTTTTTGCCTTACTGGCGAACCTTGGGATTGCAATCACCAAAACATTTGCCGCTGTTGTGACCGGTTCCGGTGCTATGTTGGCTGAATCGATCCACTCCTATGCCGACTGCGGCAATCAGGGACTTCTGTTTCTGGGTCTAAGTGCAACGAAGAAAAAACCAGACCCGGAACATCCGCTGGGATACGGAAAAGAAATCTATTTCTGGTCATTTATTGTTGCCCTGATTTTATTCAGCATGGGGGGGTTGTTCTCGATTTATGAGGGCATCCATAAGATAAGTGTGCACGAAGGATTGAAAAACCCAATAATTGCAATTGTTGTATTATCAGTTAGCATGATTCTCGAAGCGTCATCGCTTTATGGCTGTCTGACTCAAATAAAAAAATTAAGACACAACATGACTTTATGGAAATGGGTTAAAAACACGCGCCAAAGTGAATTGATCGTAGTTTTGGGTGAAGACATTGCCGCATTATTGGGTCTATGCTTTGCACTTATTTCAGTTGTTCTCACCGTCGTAACCGGGAATCCTGTCTTTGACGCAACCGGAAGTATTGGGATCGGCGTTCTACTGATCATTATTTCATTCTTTCTCGCGGTAAAAGTTAAAAGTTTATTGATAGGACAAAGCGCTGATAACGAAACTTGCACAGAGATAAAAATTTTGCTGGAAGCCAGACCGGAAATTGACCGGATACTTAATTTGATCACTCTGCAATTAGGCCCTCAGATAATGGTTGCTGTAAAAGCTAAAATGACAAATGTTGATTCTGTCGATCAGCTGATTAATAACATAAATACTTGCGAATCAGAACTAAAAAAAATAAATCCTGCTATTCGGTGGGTATTCTTCGAACCAGATATTAAGGAGTAAATAAAATCCACTCGACCAATTTCCCTTTTTGGAGACCTGGCGAATGGATATAGAACTGTTTATTTATTATTTTAATCCTTTTCAATCAGTTCTTTATGTTGCAGGTACGTTTTAGCTTCAGCCGGCGTTCCTAAAAGTATTGCGAGCCATTTTGTTTTATCATTCTGTTCGAGAATGATTTTAATGGTCATGGTGAAGGGAACTGACAGAAACATACCTACTGGTCCCAATATAAATCCCCAGAACAGAAGAGACAGGAATACAACCAGTGTTGACAAGCCTAACCCTTTTCCCATGATCCTTGGTTCAACAAAGTTTCCAAGAACATTATTGACAAGCATAAATGAGCCCAGAGTCCAGAATGCACCTCCTAACCCCAGTTGTACCAGGGCAAAGAGAACTGCCGGAAACGCGGCGATGATAGATCCAATATTCGGAATATAATTCATAAGACCTGCAATCAATGCCCAAAGGAGAGGATAGTCGACCCCAATTATCAATAATGCTATATAAACAAGAATTCCTGTTAGTAAACAAATCAGGGTTTTTATCCCGAGGTAGTGACGGATATTTTGCAGAATAGTAGAAAAATATGAACTGGTTTTATCAGAGCCAATCAGAATTGCTTTTATTTTAACGGAAAAACTTCCAAATTCCATAAGAGTAAATAAAATGATTAGGAAAATGAGGAAAATATTTCCCATCATATTTAACAGTTTATTTAATGCGCCTGCAGTAAATTCCAGGATCTTTGCCGGTTGAACAAGATTAATTATCTGATCCTTAGGGGTCTTTATACCTTTCTCATTTAAAAACTTGATAAATGAGTCCCTTAAGGTTGTAAGTGTAGATTCATATTGTGAAAGATTGCCTGTAAAGGATGATATTGTTCCTCCGATCAGAAAAGCAAATCCGGAAAAAAGAAAAATCAATCCCAATATCACAATGATAAGAGCAAGCCATCTGGGTACTCTCTTTTTCTCAAGCCAGGAAATGGGCTGTTCACAAATGATGCTAATGAAAAGCGCAAGTAAAAACGGAGTGATAATAGATTTTGCATAAATCACACCTGCAAAAATGATTATTAACGCAGCGACTTTTACAAGGGGTGACCCTTCTGTTGATCGGATTCTACTGAGGTTCATTTCAAAATGGTTTTATAGAATTTATAAGACAGAAATCAAACTGGTTTCCTGTAACTCCCTGAATTAACTCTGGTCAAAGACACTGCATAATTTCCGGAAAATGTAAAACATTTGCCTTTCCTGCAGGATTTTTACTTAAACTGACCATTGCTTTTGCCAGTTTATCGGCCGGCATGCTCCTGTATTTTTTATAAGATCCTGTCAAAATCGGGTCTATTGCTTTCATCACTCCGAAAGCATTAAATATAACATCCCCTTTAATTTCAGAACTCAAAGAAACAATATCTTCCATAGGACTTACAATTTCTTTCAGTTTTGGATTACTTATCCCGGCAGGCTTTCGGACAAAGATCCCCACTTCTGAAAAATCATTATCGTTCAATATTTCCTTCAAAATCATATTTCCCACTAATCCGGTTGCTCCTATTATAATTGCTTTCATTTTTAATTGTTATTTGATTGCAAATTTACATTTTCAGACGGCAACTCAAACATCAAGATCTGAACAATTGAAAAATCGGTGATAGGAATCTGGGAGAGTGTATCAGATATATGTGATCTGTCGTTTCCTCCCGGAAAAAGCCAGAATGATAAGCCCTGAAGTGATTGCAAGTATATAGTGTGCCATACCCATCTCTCCGGATTTTTCTATTGCTCCAATGAAATCAAAGAAGGGGACATTATTCAGGATGCCATATACCATAATTGTAAAAATCACTTCAAACAATTTGCTGCTCCCGGTTAATATTCCCGAAGCGATGGCCAGGGCAGGAATGAACAAGGCGCCAACAGAAATGGCATAAACGCTATAGAGGTTTCCGGAAAGAAGCACTCTCAGGCCGACTGGCATGGCAAGCAGGAGCATTACTACTGAAGCTGCTGCCAGGGTTGCGGGCAATTGCCGTGTAAGCGGGTAAGCTGTGGAAAAAATATATTCGTGGCACCGGTGTGTAATTTCCCTCGTACCAAGTTGCGAAACGTTGAGAATCTGAAAGAACCAAAGCAACGGCAGTGCAATTTTATAGGCGAAATTCATCGGTGTGAATACTGAAGCAATGAACAATCCGGAAGAAATAATCAGCCAGAGAGTGCTTTTACCCCTGAGCATAAGTTTAATTTCCACCATTATCAGGCTAAAATAACTGAACCTGGCTTTAGCTACAGGAATGTCGTGATACTTTATACGGGAAATTATGCTATTATTATAAACCGGGGTTCTTTTTTCCCCGGTGAACCGGCGTGTTCTTTGTTTCCTTACTTTGATTTTTGAAGTATCAAACCGGTTAAAAACAAGCGACCCAGATAATACCAATCCAAAAGAAACAGCCATCCAGAAAATTCTGTTCAATAAGATAGATGAGGACAGAATTATGCTCTCAAGGGTAAAAACCTTTAATTCATTTGAGGACCCTATATATCCAATTCCTACTACATAACCACCATTCCAGTCGGAATGCATTGTATAAACCAATCGTTTCAATTCAGTCATACCACTATTGAAGCCAAAGACGTCTATGGCAGAAGATGTGCTTAGCATTAAAATCCACAGTAAGAAAAAAGCAATATTAATAAATCCCCTGCTTAACCCTGAAAGCGAATCAAAAAACAGGGCCAGGGCTGCTATTATGAACATTGTTGGAACGGTAAATATAACAAGAGGCAACAGCAATTTCCCAAATTCAACATGTTTTGTTTCACCTCTGAAAAGGAACATCGCAACAGTCATAATCGCCATTAAAAGCACTATTATCATTAGCACGGTGAAATTACTGATAAGTTTTCCGAAAAGGTACTGCAACTTTGAAATGCGCGTTGTGGAAATAATCTGCCCTACTCCGGTATCAATATCTCTTTGTACAGAATTATTCACCAGGTAAAAGCAGATAAGGCCGTAAAACGGGGCACACATCGCCACCATTGTGCCTATCCATGCTGAATTGTAAAATCCACGATAGTTGCCCAAAGACAGGATCTTATAACCGGCATCAAGGGGTGGAATAAAAGTATACATGATGAAGACGCATACTCCGAGTGCAATAAGAAAATAATAGCTGCGAACACGCTGCAGAAAATCTGCTTTTGCAATGTGGAAGATACTTCCGATTGCGTAATTAATTTTCATACTTTTCTCCTCTCTTTGCCGATAATATAGCACGCAGGTAGGCATCTTCAAGCGTTCCTGTAACAGGCTGAACTGGCCTTTCAGTCATCTTTTCACCGTCATTTAATGTGAACCTGACAGCCCATCCATCATTCTTTCTCATGGAATTGCTAATGGTGTACTGCATCCTGAAACTGTCGAACTCCTCGTTGGTGAGTATTGTTTCATACACCTGGTTTTCAACAGTTTTCAAAACCGTACTCTGGGAATTGTGTTCCAGCAACCTGCCCTGATAAACAATAGCAACATCATTTGCAATTGTTTCAATATCAGATACAATATGCGAAGAAAGGATCACAATCCGCTCACCCGACAATTCCATAAGCATATTGCGGAAGCGAACCCGCTCTTCCGGATCGAGTCCTACCGTAGGCTCGTCGAGGATCAGCAGTTTTGGATCACCTAAAAGTACCTGTGCGATTCCAATGCGCTGTTTCATACCACCGGAATAGGTTCCTATTGGCCGGTCTCTTACATCAATCAGGTTAAGTTCCTCCAGAAGTGCTTCAATCCGCATTTTTATACCTTTCCCGGTGTACCCTTTAATAGCTGCCATATATATAAGGAACTCAACGGCTGTGAGGTTCGGATAAATACCAAAATCCTGTGGAAGGTAACCAAGCACTTTTCTTACATTATCCGGCGATTTCACTATATCAATGCCATTAAAGGTTATCAATCCTTCCGATGGCTTTGAAATGGTTGCCAGAATGCGCATAAGTGTTGATTTCCCTGCTCCGTTGGGTCCGATAAGCCCCAGAATTCCGTTCTTCAGTTCAAGATCAAAATTTTTTAACCCGTATTTGTTTCCTTTGTACTTTTTTGAAAGCCCTTTTATTGATATTTCCATCTTGCTTTGATTTGTCTCGTGTTTGATTTTCAAGAATAAACAAGTTACTATTCTTTTAAATATACAGATATATTAATGATATGATGCATCATTTTGATTAATCATGTCTGGCCGCGACCACTTTCAATCAAGAATTACCCTGCCGATATCCAATTCAAAAAATCTGAAATCTTTTTTAAATCCCTTACTGATAAGTTTTAAGCAATTCCCGTTGAAGTTGAATCGCCAGGCATGAACAAATTATCCGGGTGTTGAACTATTTTATCTGCAAATAAACTGTCCCTGGCGTCTTCATTACTGTCTGTTTTGAAAATAATTTTCTCTAACGCCAAACTTTTTGTATCCGGTATAGTTCATGAGTAAATGCATCTCTAAACACAAACTTTGGAATCTCTAAAATTATCGAATAAATTACTACTTTTAGAAATTAAAATAACCGTGTAAGGGAAGATAAAAATGCTTTGCAGATGGACGGGATATTTGATTTCTTAAAACAACTGGTAAATCCTGAAAGTATCATTCTCTACGGGGGAATCTATCTGCTTCTTTTTATTGTGTTTGCTGAAACAGGCCTTTTCGTTGGTTTTTTTCTTCCCGGGGACTCACTTCTCTTTACCGCAGGCTTGTTTTGTTCAACAGGGATTCTCAAATTGCATATTGTCATTCTGGTTGTTTTAATTATTCTTGCCGCTGTCGCAGGCAACATGGTCGGTTATACATTTGGAAAGAAGGTAGGACCATTGTTATTTAAACGGAAATCAAGTCTCTTTTTCCGCCAGGAACATCTTGTAGCTGCTCATGAGTTTTACATAAAACATGGGAAAAAAACAATAATATTAAGCCGATTCCTTCCGATTGTACGAACCTTTGCCCCTATTGTTGCCGGCATAGTAAAATTAGATTATTATAAATTCTTTATTTACAGTCTGGCGGGGGCATTTTTTTGGGTAAGTACATTGGTTTTAACAGGCTATTTCATGGGGAAATATATCCCGGGAACAAAAGATTACCTTGGATACATTGTAATATTCCTTATTGTGATCACTTCTATTCCTTTTGTATATAATTCCATAAAAAAGAAGCTTAGAAAGTGATCTCTTAAAGAGAATTCAGGTTTGATGTATTGATGATTATCATTCAGAATGGGAAAGCAGGGAAGCTTGACTATAATACGCTGGCCATAAGGTTACTTAAAATGCGTCGACGACACCAAATTTAAATTTTATTCCTATTACAAGGATATCATCGGTCTGTTCATAATCCAATCTCCATTCTTCAAGGTTGGTCTCCAGCACTTCTTTTTGCTCATTAATTGGCAGATGGCAACAATTAAGCAACAGTTCCTTAAATTTTTTTGTTTTGAATGTTTTTCTATCAGGCCCTCCGATTTGATCCACATAACCATCACTAAATAAATAAACAATATCATTTTTTTTAAATTCGATCTCTTTATTGGTGAAAGCATCCTCTCCATTATCATAGATCCCCAGTGGCATTCTATCGCCTGTTAGTTCGTGCAGCTGCTTATCCCTTATCCTGTACAGAGGACGACATGCACCTGAAAACTGCAGCTTATTATATTCTAAATCAAGTATTACAAGTGCCATTTCAATACCATCTCTTGTACTACTATCATTATTCTGCGTTTGGTGCAGCGTTTTTATGACATGATCCCTGAGCTTGGTTAACACTTCATTTGCATTTAATGTAACAGCCTTATTCACTAATTCATTAAGAAAAGTAAGACCCAATATACTCATAAAAGCTCCAGGTACGCCATGACCTGTGCAGTCTGCTGCTGCAATAAAGATGGAATTATTATTTTGCTTGAACCAATAAAAATCACCGCTGACAATATCAAGTGGCTTGAACAAAATAAAATATTCGAATAAATTTGCAGACAGAATATCTTTAGATGGGAACATAGCTGACTGTATTCGCTGAGCATAATTAATGCTGGTAGTTAAGTTCGTATTTTGGATTTCAATTTCATTTTTTTGTTTGGCAAGGAGCTCGTTTGTCCTCACTTTCCTACGGTAG
>Ga0315273_10003231_pt1 | contig 19576 bp, 20 predicted proteins | sample YL17G02_0_MG_FD_205753 | JGI IMG/M metagenome (GOLD analysis project Ga0315273, IMG submission 205753) | Sediment microbial communities from Yellowstone Lake, YNP, Wyoming, USA - YL17G02_0 | ecosystem: Environmental > Aquatic > Freshwater > Lake > Sediment | place: USA: Wyoming | collected...
ATCTCGTCCTATGCGGCGGTCGAGGTTCAGGCAAGTCAGAGTTTGCCGCACGCAAATTATTTTACAGATGCCAGACCGAAGGCGGGCATCGCTTCCTGATACTGCGCAAGGTCCGCAAGACCGCGCTACAATCGGTCCTCGAGGTCATGCGGCGCCTGCTCGTAGAGAACGGCGTCGCCTTCGATTACAACAAGACGCACAACATCTTTTCATGGGGTGGGAACGAACTGCTCTTTGACGGCCTGGATGAGCCGGAGAAGATCAAGTCCATCAAGGGATTGACGGGAGTATGGGTCGAGGAAACGACCGAGTTTACCGAGGACGACTTCCTCGAAATTGACCTGTGCTTCCGTGAGCCCGGGCCGCGCTATCAACAGATCATCCTCAGCTTTAATCCCAAGGAAGCCCTCGCGCCCTGGCTTAAAAAGCGATTCTTCGACCGCATCGATCCCGACGCCCTTGTCCACGTCTCGACGATTGATGACAACCCCATCGACGAGATGCGGGCGACATACCGCCGGCAACTCGAGGGCATCGAGGACGAGGCAACTCGAGCCATTTACCTGCGCGGCGAGTGGGCGATGGCCCGGGGCCAGATATACGCCTGGGATGTCGTTGATCTGCCGCAAATGCGATTCGACGAGATCTTCTACGGCGGGGACTTTGGCTACAGCATCGACCCGGCCGTCTGCGTCCGCATATATCGCAAGGCTGATGAGTTTTGGGTCGAGGAGCTGATCTACCAGACAGGGCTCATCAATAGGCGCTTGGGCGAGTTGATGAAAGACAGCGGCGTCGGCGCGGACGACCCGGTCTATTTCGATTCGTCTGAGCCCAAGAGCATCGACGAGCTGTGCGGTCAAGACCTGAACGTTCATCCGGCGCAGAAGGGGCCGGACAGCGTTCGGGCGGGCATCGACTTCCTCAAGTCGAAGAAGATCCACATCGTGAACGGGTCAACGAATATCGTCAGCGAGGCGGGCGGCTATGCCTGGCGGAAAGATAAGTACGGCAACACGCTTCCCGAGCCCGCCAAGTTCAATGATCACGCAATGGACGCGATCCGCTACGGGATATTCACTCACTGCAAGCGCGACGCGGGCGGCCTTTTCATCTCTGACAAATCTGTCTTCTAACGGACGGTAAACATGGCACCACTATTCGGGCGAAGGGTGAAGATTCAGGAGCTTGAGGGAAAGGTTCGCCATCTCAAGGCGCAAATGCTGATTGTCGACAACATCCTCGCCGTCCAGGAGCAGGATGCCACATACACGGGAAACCGTTACAAGGAGTATCAGAACGCCGTCGAGGAAGTCAGTAAGAAGTACCAGGGGAAAGCTGACTGGGGCGGGCTGCAGGTCGGAAGCATCGTCGACCTCCGCGCCTCCTACACCGTGGGCCAGGGCATCAAGGTTGAGAAGGTCGAGGCTGAGGGCGAGGGCAACGGCGATGCGGAGCTCGAGTTTGCCAAGCGGTTCATCGACAAGAACGAGCTTGACCATGAGCTCGTACAGGACTTGGCGCGTGAGGCTGAGATCGAGGGCAAGACACTCATCAAGCTGTTCCCCATCCCCGCTGAGGTTGGCGAGCCCGCCGGTGCAGAGACGGATATCGGCATTCGCTGGATATCGTGGACGACGAATAAGTATACGGTCGAGACGGATAAGGATGATTACCTCCAGGTCGAGAAGGTTTGGTATCAGCCGACAGGGAAGGAAAGGGTTGAGCTCTTGCCCGATGCCTGCGTTTATAAGCGATTCGCAGGGCGGCTCGACATCCCGAACGAGACGATGCCGCGCGTCGCCAAGTGCCTGACGCAGATCGAGAACCTGGACAAGGCGCTTAGGGATTGGCGGGAGATCAATCGCCTGTACGCCGCGCCGACGCCGTACTTCAAGTGCGAGACGCCCGAACAGGCCAAGAAGATCAACGAGCAGATCCACGACCTCAACTGGAAGATCGGCAAGGCATTCGCGGCGACGGCTGAGTTCGACTATAAACAGCCCGCGTCCGAAGGCCAGCAGGCTATCGAGTCAGAGATCATCACGCTCATGAAGCTCATCTCGGGCACGACGGGCGTCCCCATCCACTTCCTCGGAGCTCCCGAACTGACGACGAAATACGGCGCGGCGAACGAAGGGCTCTTGGAGCTCATCGCCATGAGTACGGCCAAGGAGCGCGAGATATGGCGGGCGGCCTATACAGAACTCATCAGTAAGGCGATGAAGATGCGGAACGACATCGAGAAAAAGACGCCGCTCGACCCCGACAAGATCATCGTCACCATCCCCATGATCACGCAGGAAAGTTGGGAGCGCCTGACGACGACTTGGCTCGCGCTGTATCGGGAGAGCGCCATCTCCATCAAGACGCTCCTCAATCAGGTGCCTGGCCTCAACGTCGAGGAGGAGCTGGCGGCCAAGGAAGCGGCTGACGCTGAGGCATTCGAGAAGGCCAAGGAGATCGCGGGAGCACAGGGCAACCAGGACACCGCTGATGAGGGCGGCACGGATACGCAGGGTAAGGGCGGCGGCGGGCTTAACCCGTTCGCCAAGAAAGACAAGGGGGCGAAGTGATCACGACCAACGCGCATATCAATCCGGCCAAGGTTGAGCCCAAGAAGCTCGGCATCGTTACGACTGAGGGCATCGCTACGCAGGCGCCCGAGCCCATCACGCGGGGGAGCGACCTGTCGAAAATGATTACCTCACATGACGTGGACGGCATGATGGGCGCTCTTGGCTACAAGCGGGTCGAGGAGCGCGCCGTCGAGGACCACAGCAAGTCGAACACGCTGTTGAACGAGGGCTTGCCCGAGCCTGAGCCAAAGAAGAAAGCCAAGGCGAAGAAAAGCGCATAGGAGAGCGGCATGCTACACATCAAGATCGCGGGCGAATTGCAAGAGATGGCATCCGATGAGGTATTGGACCACGTATCCGCGTCCGCGTACAAGCGCATCCGCAAGGACGACGCCGCTCCTGAGTTCCGCGCATATTGCATAGGCCACGAGGGCGAGTCGGAGGGCAAGGTCGTCGGCATCGGCAAGGTGATCAAGAAATGGGCGCGTTCAGCGATCCAGAACATCACGGAACGCCTCGCCGTCGGCACCAAGGTCTTCCACCTTCACGAGATGACGAACGACCACGAGGGCCGAAAACCCATCGGCGAGGTCGTCGGCAAGGCGATCTCCGACGTGGCAGGCAAGCTGTCTTCAATAGCAATTATGTACATCTTTCCCGAATACCGCAACATCCCGCTCGACGTTGCGAGCATCGAGGCTGACATCACGCTCCCTGAGAACGTGAGCCCCAACGCACGCGCCGTTGACGTGGATGTCGAGGACATAACTGGGATTGCACTAGGCAATTCCGAGACCTGTAAACCCGGGTTTGCGGGCGCGACGCTCCTGGCATCACTCCAGGAGTTCGCCGAGTCCGCTGACCGCGACAAACGCTCCAAAGGAGGCGACAAAATGACGAATGACGAGCTGAAACAAGCCGTCAAAGCGGCCAAGCTTCGCATCTCGGACCTTTTCGAGGGCGATGAAATCTTCGGCGATCCCCTCGTCCAGGAGATCGTGCGAGACGGCAAGAAGGGCGAGTACGAGCATCGACGGCGAACCGACGAGAAGTTCACCGAGGAACGGGCGGCTTGGGAGAAACGCGAGGCAGAGTATAAAGCCAAGATCGAGACGGCCAATCGCGGCATGCTCAAGATCAAGGCCGCCGAATCCCTCAAGCCCGCAATCGAGCGCAGGAAGCTCGACGAGAAGCAGGCGGCTTTCGTGCTGGCGAACCAGGCCAAGTTCGACCCCAAGAACGAGGATTCGCTCGCGGGCGACGTGGACAAGTTCCTGGACAGCCAGCTCGACGAGTTCAAGCGCTTCTCTGAGATCGTCGGCATCAAGGCTGGCGATACTGGGAAGGCCGGAGTCGGTGCCGGAAAGGCCGGCGATACGTCGATCGACGACCTGCTCACCCCCGATGCCCTGAGGGACGATATCAAAAAATAACACAGGAGAAACATCATGACCGAAACAGGCATGAAACTTAGGACTGCCGCGCCCAATGGCGACTGGCGGTCGTTTATCGTGACGGCGCCCTCCGGGGGCGTCGATGCGGGTCAATGGGATCTCATCGAAGATACGGTGGGATTCTACATGCAGGACGCCGATGCCGACGTGGATGTTGCGTTCTGCTACCACGCTGAGAAGGTTCTGGCGCCCAAGAGCGTCACGACCGGGGCCGGCGAGTTCACCGCCGGAGACAAGGTCTACTTCGACCACGCCGACGAGGAACTGAACAACGACTCCGGCTCGAACTATATGTGCGGCATCTGCCTCGAGGATGCCGCCGTGGGCGACACCGAAGTGCTGATCGACCTCGACGGCGCGCATGTGACGGTGAGCTGAGGAGGATGACATGAAAGGCTTACTTGTAAAGGACTGGACCAAGTTCGACTTCTCGAACCCCGACCACCGCGTCACCCTCAGCAAGAACCTCGGCAAGTTCCTCTCGGAACCCGACCGCAACCCAGAGATCAAACGGGCGCTCGCCAAGATCCAGGAGTTCGGATCGCCTCAGGACTTCCCTGACTCCGTCCTCCAGGTGCTCGACAAGTACCACCTCACGACCGAATACGACAACGGGTACGAGCAGATCTTCAACGTGCGCGATTTCAGCGGCACCAACCGCAATGGGTTCGACATTCTCGATGTCGAGAGCGGGCTCACCTTCGACAAGATCCCGATCGGCGGGAAGCTCCTTGTTCACAAGATGTGGGGCGAGAAGGCGCACGTCTACTTCGACTTCTACGGCGGGGCGCTCGGCTGGCACCGGCAACTGTTCGATGACCAGGAATACTGGACCATCGAGGACAACGCCATCGAGTTCCGCAACAAGGCGTATGCCAAGCGGGCCGAGGTGTTCTATGCGCTGGTCGAGGCGGTCGGCGCGACGGGCGCTGTCGCCTGGGCGGCGCATCCCGACGGGGTCGCCGCCGGGACGGCCGGATATCTCGCAGGGCGGGATCTGGCGACGTTCAATGCGGGCGCTCTTCAAATCATCCTGGCCGTGGCTGGGAAGGGATACGGCGTTACCGCTGAAAACGCCAGCTTCATCGTTCTCGTTCCCGAACAACTCCGTCAGCGGGCCGTCAACGCGGTCTCGTACATGAACAACCCCTACCTGAACAACCAGAGATCCAGCTACCGATTCCAGGTCATTTCCACCACCATGCTCGCCAGCTCCTCCTACGCATGGCTCGTTCTCCCCAAGCACAAGCTCGTCGCGGGCTACCGGATGGACCTGACCACGTTCGCCAACTTCGACATGCTGTCGTATACGGATGCGGCCGCAGGTTGGATGCGCTACGGCGGCGCAGTCGGCGACACGGACCAGATCGCCCGGCTCGGGATGGCGTAAGACATAGGCCAAGGGAGGCTTGTTCCCTAGACAAAGCAGATGCGGGGAGGGGCCCGGGCGGTCCCTCCCCCGTCTTTTCAATTTGAGCGTAGACGCACGAACGCCTAAACCCCGTGGTTGTGGGGGGCGCACTCATCAATAAAAATGGCTGTACGTGGCTCTCAGGCCCAAAAACGGCACAATGGCTTCATAAAGGTGGACAAACTGGTGACCGCTGAATGGCAATGATAACGACTAGAGACCTGCCCCGTGGGCGCATGGCAATGCTGAAGGCCCGTCGGGAGTCTCGGTTAGGGATAGCGCCATCGACAGGCGCAGGGGTCAACGGGCTCCGCGATGGCGAATGGGCCGACGACAGAGGCCAGGGCGAGCCGTGCTTCATCATCGGCGGCGGGGCATCGCTCAAGGGATTCGACTTCGAGCGCCTGCGCGGGAAGGGGCGCATTATCGCCATCAATCGCGCATACGAACATCTGCCATTCGCAGACATTCACTTTTTCATGGACAACCGCTATTACAAGCGCGTCCAGGCTGAGGCGGCATGGCAGACGTTCCCGGGCCGCAAGGTTTACCTGAACATGAGCGGCTATCCGGTGGACAAGGGCGTCGTCTCACTCCATGCGCTCGGCAGGACGGGCCTTTCAAAGTCGATCAGCCAGGGATTATATCACGGCAATCATTCAGGCGTCGGGGCGATAGGGCTGGCCTATTGCCTCGGGGCCAATCCGATATATCTACTCGGGTTCGACTGCAAGCGACAGGATGGCGAATCGCACTTTCACGATGGCTACGGCGTGCCGACTAGGGATAGCGTCCTCGAAGGGTTTATCAAGGACATCGATGCGCTTGCGGACCTCATCAAGCCGACCGGGACGAAGGTCATAAACCTGAACCCGGCGAGCGCCATCCGGTGCTTTCCGTTCGGGAAGATGGACGATATCAAGTCCAACAGGCGCGACGCATTCTTCCAGACCGCGCTTGGCTTTGGCGACAATCTGTACCAGCGGGCGATCCTACGGGTGCTGGCGCAGCAATACGATGCGGTCTATTTGCAGACTACCTGTCCCGACATCTACTGGGACATTCCAAATGTCAAGTTCATCAATCCCGGGCGCGTGCCGCTCAGGACGCAGACGAAGTACCTGGAGAGCCTTCCGGCGACGACCTTCTCGCCGCGTCCCGCACTCTTGCAATCGCTCGGCTGGCGATACCAATGGAACATGAATGCGGGAGTGAGCCACATCGAATGGCTCAGACAACAGTCGGGAGTGACGCTCGACCGGTTCGACTTCACGTTCCCGGTCAAGGCCGAATGGCTGACGGCGGCACGGGCGGTCATGGCGAAGTTCGACATGAAGGGCAAGCGCCTCTGCATCGTTCGCCCGTCAACTATCCGCAAGGAATGGCTGAACGCATCGCGGAACCCGAAGGCGGCGAATCTGCAACTGCTCATTGACCGCTATAGGGGCGAGTACTTCTATCTCAGTTTTGCGGACCTCGAGCCGGGGGCCGAGTGGTTTGACGGCGAACTCAAGAATATCGATGCCGCATTTCTCAAAGGCGAGTTGCCGCTGACGACCATCTTCGGGCTCATTAAACTGTCGGATATGGTCATCACGGGGCCGACCTGGGCGATGGTTTCCGCTATAGCCGAGCGGGTCAAGTGCTTCACTATCTTCGGCGGATGTGCCAAGCCCGAGCGGATCGTCGACGCCTCAATGGGGCTTGACCGATTCGGGTACGTGGCTCCGGAGCCATTCTGCGACTGCAAGCGCGGCGACCATGCGTGCAACAAGGATATTCCGGCGGCGAAGATCATCCAGCGATTCGAGGAATTGAGGAGCAGGTCAGTATGGCAATGATAACGAGCAGGGATCTCCCTCGGGGCCGGATGGCGCTACTCAAGGCGAGGCGCGAGGCCCGCGTACAGCAAGCTCCGGCGGGAGGGCAATGGGAATCCCTGAGCCGCAAGAGCGTTGACGACGGCAAGCCCAAGGCGATGGCCGTTGCCGAGGAAGCGCCTGCCAAGATCGGCCCTGCCATCTTCTTTCGCGGGTGCTACGGGTTTGGCGACAACCTGAGCCAACGCCCTGTCATCAAGGACTTGGCCGAGAAGTACGAGACCGTCTATCTCCAGACGCCTATCCCTGAGTTCTATTGGGATATGCCGAACGTGAAGTTCGTGTACCCGGATGACGTGAACGCCGGGACGGGGCATAGGACGCCCAGCAAGCACTTGGCGCATGTCGACGAAACGCTTTTCGTTAAGAGGCCCGAGGGCATCCCCGAGCAGATCGGCATGACTCGCATGGTCCGCGTCGGCAAGCGGTGCTTCCTCGAACGGCAGGGCACGTCGACCGAGGTGCCCGAGCCTTCTGAGCACATCAGCGTATTCGAGGGCATCAGGCGCGGGGCTGGGATAGCGCCCGAGCGATATTCGTTCATGCTCCCGGTCAAGCGCGAGTGGGTAGCCGCGGCCCGCAAGGTCGTGGATGGGTTGGCGCTCAATGGCAAAAAGCTCTGCCTTGTGCGGCCCCCGACCATCCGCAAGGAATGGGCCTGCTCGTCCCGCAATCCCAAGGCTGAATACCTCCAGCTCATCATCGACCAGTACGGGCACGAGTACTTCTTCCTGAGCATCGCCGACATCGACGGGAAGGACGAGGCGCTCGATGGGCAACTCGTCGGGATAGATGCCGAGTTCCACAAGGGCGAGCTTCCCATGACGACAATCCTTGGCCTGCTCAAGATCGCGGACATGACGATCACCGGGCCGAACATGATGATGCTGGCCGTGGTCGCCCTCCGGGCCAGGGCGTTCTGCATCTTCGGCGGGCATGCGGGCCCGGAGCATGTGCTCGACCCCGGCATGGGGCTCGATAACCTCGAGTTCGTCGCGCCCTCGCCCTTCTGCAACTGCCGGGAGATGAACCACGATTGCAATAAGGACATCCCGACATCGGTCATCCTGTCGACGTTCGAGGCGTTCCGCAATCGCCCAAAGAAGCTCAAGGAGGCGACGGTTGGGTTCCCCCCGGGCATAGGCGATGTGCTCTGGCCCGCCTATATCTTCGAGTCGTTCAAGGAGCGCAACGGCATCGACCATCTGATCGCCACGTTCCGCGAGGACTGGGGCTATACCTCGACGTTTCTGAAGCACCTGCCATGCGTCGATGATGTGCGGACGATCTCCAACCGCCTGCCGTTCTCATTCTTTCTGGCAGGTGGGCATGGTCATCCGCTCTACGTCAACAAGGGCGGGCTGGATTACCTGATGGAATACGGCTCACAGCTCGAGCTCGGCGTGCCGCTCGAGAACGTCATTCCCGGATACGAGGTCAACTGGAACCTCGAGATCACGGGGCTTGACGAATACGATGAGCAGGTCGCCGACCTCCGTGCGCGTGCGGGGGGCAAACTTACCGTTATCTACACCTCATCCAAAGGCGGGAACCACAGCTGGGCGAAAAGCGACTGGACGATGGCCGACTGGATGACGCTCATCGAGATGTTCCATCAGGCGAACGGGTGCCGCGTCGTCCTCACGGGCATGGAGTTCGACAAGAGCTACACGGACGAATTGAAAAAGCTCGACAAGGACAACCTCATCATCGACCTGACGGGCAAGACGCCCATCATGCACACGCTGGCAATTCTGAGGGCGGCCGACCTGTACCTCGGATTCTCATCGGGCCTCGGGATGCTGGCCTGCCACTTCCATACGCCGACGGCTATCTTCTGGCCTATTCGCGGCACGTCAGAGCATGGCATCTACGACAAGTGCTTCATGTACTCATGGCTCCCCCCGTGGTGTCGGGGTCCGAACAATGCCTACGTGGGCATCCCTTACGGCCCGGAGTCACGGCCAGCGCTTGTATTCGAGCGCGTCAAGCGATTCCTCAATGCCTGAATATGACGACTATGACGCCCTGCTCTCCGGGGAGACGCCGGGGTCGACCCTGGAGTGGAACCTGAAGATCTACAATAAGTCGTGCTACCTGTATCTGGCCGACCGCGACAAGTCGGAGCTGGCGCAGAAGCTGAACGCCTTCCGACTTGCGCTTGTGCGGAAGCATTGCGGCGATGGACTGATCCTCGACATTGGGGTTGGCGCAGGGACGTTCCTCAAATTACACGGGAACTGTTTAGGCTACGACATCAATCCCTATGCCGTCGGGATCCTGAAGAAGCGGAAGCGGTGGTTCAACCCGTACAGGGGCGACTTTGCCAAGCGCGGCATCGTGGGCGTGACGTTCTTTGACAGCCTCGAGCATATCGAGAACCCGATGGCGCTTTTGCCGCGGATGACGAACCAGACGCTTTTCGTCTCGACGCCGATCTTCTACACGCCGAAGCACATGATGACCTCGAAGCACTTCAAGCCGGGGGAGCACGCATGGCATTTCTTCCCGAACCAGCTCAAGAACCTCATGGACGATTGCGGGTTCGAGATCGTCGAGGACTTGCGCGACGAGACACTACTCGGGCGCACGGATATACGGACATACGTACTCAAAAGGATTTAGGAGGATAACATGCCATATTCAACGGACGGAAAGAACGCGATGCTCAACGCCCTTGGGGCGCTGGCGGTGAAGGCATCGCTTCACGATGGCGACCCTGGAGCCGTGGGGGCGAACAACGAGCTGGCCGGTGGCGACCCAGCCTACGCTCGGAAGACAATCGCCTGGAGCACGGCCGGGAGCGGGACGATGAACCTCAACGGGACGGCCGTGTTCGATGTCCCGGCGGGGGGGACGGTCCTCTATGTCGGGATCTGGAACACGGGCGGCACGACCTTCTATGGCTCCGCACTCGTGACGCAGGAAGACTTCGCCGCGCAGGGAACCTACACGCTCACCGACGCCGATCTCGACCTGAACGCATAAGCGCAATCTCCAACCATAGGAGGCCAACATGGCCGATGATGTAACTCTGAATACGATGACGGGCGGCGACGTTATCGGTGCGGACGAAATCGCAGGCGTCAAGTACCAGCGCGTCAAGATCATAGCCGGGGCCAACGGGACGAATGATGGCGACGTATGCACGGCTACGCCATTGCCCATTGCTGGAACGGTTACGGCTGATCTGTCCGCAACCGACAATGCGGTCCTCGATACGATAGACGCCGCCATCGATGCTATCAACGCAAAGTTAGTCACCGGGACCGTTATCGGGGACGTAAACCTCGGGGCTACCGACAATGCGGTACTGGACACTATCGATGCGGCCATCGATGCCATTAATGCGAAGTTGGTTACCGGAACCGTCATTGGCGACGTGAACCTTGGGGCCACGGATAACGCGGTCCTAGATACCATCGATGCGGCGATTGACGCCATCAATGCCAAGCTTGTTCATGGGACAGACATCGGGGATGTCACCATCAACAATACTTCAATCGCCGTGACCGCCGCCTCTGGTGCCCTCGCGGCAGGTTCGGTATCTGCCGGGGCGGTAGTTAGCGGAGCGATATTAAGTGGCGCACTTGCCTCCGGCTCTATTGCTTCAGGCGCACTTGCGGCGGGTTCGATTGCCGCAGGTGCGGTGGTAAGTGGGGCTATCCTATCGGGTGCGCTCGCGAGCGGCGCGATATCGTCAGGTGCGATAGCGTCCGGTGCCATTGTCGCCGGAGCCATTGTCGCTGGCGATACGAGCATTGCCACGACTGAAGATACCGCTCGGGCGGCGGGCGAGCATCTGGTAAAAATAGGTGCCTCCCGCCTTGATGCCCCTGTTGCCAATGCCAACTGTGCCGATAATGACTACACCAACCTACTTGTCGATAATTTCGGAAAACTCTGGGTCGCAGGTGCGGCAATCGAAGACACCGCTGAAACGGCTGGAATGTCGGTCATGGTCGCCGGTGCCGTTCGCAGAGATGCCCTTGCAAGTTCCTCGACCACAGACGGCGATGTGTCAACATTAAATACCAATGCAACCGGGGCGCTTTGGGTTTGTCCTTCCGGGCACGTTGCGCATGATGCTACCGACTCAGGAAATCCAATAAAGATCGGAGCCAAGGTCGAGTCCACCCCATCTGCTCAGGTCTGCGCGGATACGGATAGGACAGACCTCTTGGCGGACATGGACGGGGCATTGTTGGTCAGGACGGAATGCACCATAGGCGACCTTTTAACGGAAAGCATTTCAAATACCAACGGGACCGCCACGGCGTCGGCCGTCTTTACGACAGGCGCGGGCGTCAGGAATGTCATTTGTAATATCGTGGCCTACAACTCCTCGGCAACGGGCGGGTTCTGCCTTTTGACCGACGGGAGTGGCGGCACAACTCTTATGACCGTACCTCTCCCGGCTGGCGGCGGGTGTGTAATTCCACTCGGCGGGGCTCCTATAAAAACCACGGCAAATACGGCTCTTTACTTTGACGTATCGGGGGCATTGACCACGGTTTACCTCACCTTCACTGGTTATCGCACAAAGGTGACTTAATGGGTTCGCAGACCTTCGACGTGACAGGGACTTGGTATTGCCCCGGAGGGGTGAGCCTTGTCGATGTCGTGGCATGGGGCGCGGGCGGGGGTGGGTCACAAGCAGGAACCCATACCGCAGACCCAGGCGGCGGAGGAGGCGGTGGGGCTTGTGCGAGGCAAACAGGCGTAGCCACCACTCCTTGCTCTACTTATACCGTGACGGTAGGCGTCGGCGGGATAGATCAACAAGCAGGCGGGCTGTCTGAAATTGTCATTGGTGCGGTGACTGTTAGGGGTGCTGGTGGCGGCACGACATCATCCATTGCTGCAGGTGCGGGCGGGACCATCGCCAACTCTATCGGGACAACTTCCCGATGTGCTGGCGGTGCGGGCGGTGCGGGTTCAAATACGACGACCTTGGCCGGAGCTGGCGGTGGCGAAGGTGGCGGATATACCGATGCCTCGGCTGGTGCGGCGGGGGAAAGTTCCCACGATAACAATCCGACAACGGGCGGATCGGGCGGCGGCGGTGGGCAAGGCGGAGATGGTGGACCTGGGTGCGTTGCGGGTTCGGATGCCGCCGGTGATGGCGTTGCTCCGGGCGGCGGTGGTTCGGGTGCGGCAGGGTCAAGCAATGTCGCGGGCCACGGTGCGGCAGGTCGGATCATCCTGACATGGGTTGACTCCCCAGTCGGGAATATGCTGTCACTCCTCGGGGTAGGTCTCTAAATGTCCCTTGTAACCCTGTTCGTCCCCGGAACTCAGACAGAGACGCACAGCGGGACGGCCGCTATTTCTGGCAAAGGGACGACTGCGGGAGTCGCGTCCAAGGGCGGACGCGGAAGCGCGACCGTCTCATGCGCCGGGGCGATTGCCGCACTTGGCTTCGCGGCCATGCTCGGCGTCGCGGCCATCTCGGGCAAGGGGAGCGTCGCGGCATCCGGCATAATGGGCGGCAAGGGGACCGCGTCTATCTCATGCGCGGGGGCGCTCTCGGGTACGGGCGCAAAGGCCACGTCCGGGGATGCCGACACTATCTCCGGCGCAGGTTCGCTGATATCGTCCGGCGTCAAGGTCGGCGCGGGAACAGGGGCCATATCCGGCAAGGGCGCATTGTCGGGAACTGCATCAAAGCAAACGTCTGGCAATGCGGCCATATCCGGCGGCGGGTCCATAACCGCCAGCGGCACGGCGGAGGTAGTCGAAGAACATTCGGGGACCGCATCGATCTCCGGCACGGGGACGACTTCCGGCGCGGGCAAGAAGACGGGGTTAGGAACCGGGGCCATCTCCGATGCGGGAACGACGCAGGCCACAGGCACCAAGTCCGCATCTGGAACGGCCGGGATATCCGGCGACGGATCGCTGACGGCCTTGGGTATTGCAGAAGCGGGTGAGGCACACAGCGGAACCGCGGCCATATCGGGAGGCGGCGCTCTCTCCTCTGCCGGGACAAAGGCGACTTCTGGTTGGGCCGGGATCTCGGTTCGCGGTCATCTCACCGGGACATGGCGTAAGGCCACGACGGGGACGGCCTCGCTATCGGGCCACGGTCATCTCGGGGCATCCGGCGCGAAGTGGATTTACCAAAAGCCGTCCGTCGATCCAAAGTACTGGGCGTCCCGGATCGGAAAGCACCCGACGGCAAGGGCTCATCACTTGAAGCCCGGCATGAAGGGCAGGCGTTGGAACGAGTAGGTCAGAGAGGAGCATGATATGCCAGCAATAGGATGGTTCGCAACCGTAGTTGAGGCCGACGCCTACTTCACCGACGAGCGGCTTATTACAACTGCATGGGATGCGCTCGACGGGAGCGGCGATACGCTCAAGTCGAAAGTCCTGACGCAAGCCTATAACCGCCTGTATTACTCCGGGCTGTTTGAATTGCCGACAGAAGCCGAGGCATCCGCGGCACAGCTGGTCACGCTCAAAAAGGCACAGGCCGAGATGGCTTATTACCTTGCAGTTCACGCGGCTGACGAGGACAGGCGCAAGGGCATACAGGCGCAGGGTGTCGTGAAGGCCGGGATTGTCAAGGAGGACTATGCGGAGGCGAGCCTTGCTGATATCCCCATCCCGCCCATCGTCGCCGGGATTCTGGAGGAATATTCCACGGCAGGCGAGGAATTCTATGTCGCCCCCGTTGACCGCGACGAGGACGAGGAGAACATGAACTTATGACCGGACGCACGCCCGAGATCGTCCGCGCATTCGGAGCCGTTCAATCCGAGATGCGCCGGAGCCTCGGGTCGCTCGACGTGGGCGCATTCTCAGAAACAAAGGCCGGGAAGGTCAAGCGCGACCTCATCGGGTCAATCGACGCGCTTGCCGTCTATGCCGCACGATGGGCCACTCGGGCCGTAAGGGTGCGCTATCAGGACGAGCAGGGCACAGTCCGTAACCGACTCGAAATGATCGGGGCCAAACGCAACCGCGATTTCAATAAGCGCCGCCATACGCAAGCGATGGAACGCTCAAGCGACGCCATCCTCAAGGACTACATGAAGGCTACGGCGTCAATGAAGATGCTCGTCGGGCAGTACATCGAAGGGCTCAGGCGGCACAACGCGAGCCTCATGCAGGTCCAGGAGTTCGACGCAAGCGGACTGGGCGCGTTGGCCGATGAGTACATCGGATCGCTTGTCGCCAATGCCATCGCCAACAACCAAGCGCGGGGGACGATCAGTCGGGCGATCATGGCATGGCTACGCTCGAACCTTGCCGACGGAAACTACATCACGATCGGGACGCGGCGATTCGAGGTCCGGGCGTACTCGGAAATGGTTGCGCGGACGCGGATGATAGAGGCATCGACCGAGGCCGTGAAGGAAATGAGCGCAGAGTATGAAAGCGACCTCGTCGAGTTCTCGACGCACGATAACCCGTGCGAGGAATGTGCGGCGCTTGAGGGGCAGATATTCTCAATCTCAGGCGATGACCCCGAGTACCCGGCGCTCACGTCTGACGTCGAGCCGCCCGTTCATCCGAATTGCGAGCACAATCTGAATCCGACCTCGCGGATCGCGCTGTCATGGCGCGGGAGATAAACACAATGATATCAGCGTATTGCGTCGATGCCGTCACCCTCGTCCGAAGCGGGGGCTTTGACCAATGGGGCGAGCCGCTTCCGACGACCAATGTCGCGTTCAACGGTTACATCGAGCGCAAGACGCGGCTCATCCGCAACTTCGCGGGGGAGCAGGTCGTGTCATCGGCCATGATCTACTGCCCCTCGACGCTTGTCATCACGCATGACGACAAGATGAATTTCGACGGCGCAGACCATTCCATCCTGAACATCGTGCCGCAGAAAGACTTTTCGGCGACGCACATCGAGGTATTCGTGGCATGAGCATCGGGGACACGGGCTTCAAGCTCGACTTCGGGGACTTCGACAAGAAGTTCCTGGAGTTCGCTATACATGAGGCTCCCGATGCGGCCGAGAAGGGCATCTTCGCCGCTGTCTCCGAACTCAAGAATGATGCCGACACCGTTGAGCCCAAGACGCCGCACCTTGAAGGCAACCTGCGCGGGCAGTTCGACCTCACGCACAAACAGGAAGGCGACTCCATCATCGCCGAGTTGACGTTCAAGATGCCCTATGCCGCTCGTTGGCATGAGGCCGAAAACGATATTGACCCCGTCACGGGAAGCAAGGTGCATTGGTCTGAGGCCGGAGTCGGGCCGAAGTACGTCGAGGCAAAGCTCGTGCGTTTCATGCGGAAATACATCGGCATCACCGTCGACTTCATCAAGGCCGAGATGGAGAAGCGGCTAGGAGCGGCGAAATGATACAGGAAATGACGCAGTTTATCAGCACGCATACCGCCCTCGTCATTGGCCATGATCTATTCTCCGGCCATCGCCCGCTCACCGCACAGGCGCGATGCACGGTGCTACTCGAACGCTCAGGCGGCGTCGAGTACTTTGACCTCCCCGATAAGTGCGACTGGGCGCTCCAAGTCCTGAGCCGGGGCGATACGTACATGCACGCACGCGAGGACGCCCTGCTCATCCATGCGCTCCTACACGGCGCGGCAGGCTGGGCGCTCCCCGTCATCACGTCGGGCGACGCCTGCTACCTCGAGACATGCGAGGCACAGGCGTTCCCCGCGTATATCGGGCAGGACGAGAAGGGCAACTACGAGTTCAGCACGAATTACATCTGCCGCGTCAGGGCCGTATAGCACCCTAGCCGCGCTTCTTTCCATCAGTCATCAATCCGTCAGGGGGCCATCCCGCCTGCGGAAATCTCAATTCATAGGAGGCCATAAATGGCGCTTCCCATCGGTGACTTAGGCCCCTGTCAAGTTCTCTGGGGCGGGGATGATCTCGGTCCGACTTTGGGCGGGGTCGTATTCAAGGAAGAGGTCCACTCGGTGGACATCAAGGAAGACGGCCACGGGGACAGCCCCGTCGATGCCGTCTTCACCGGACGACTCGTGACCATCGAGTGCAAGTTCACACGCTCGACGCTCGACCAGCTCGAAGCCATGATCACGGGGTCCGTGGCTACTGCGACGAACCTCAAGGTCGTCAACACCGTCGGCGATCAGATGTTCGCGGATGCCGAGGAGCTTATCCTCAAGCCGCTCGTGAACAACGTCGCGTCCGTCACGACTTCCGAATGGCTGCACGTTCACGAGACCTATCCCGTGGCGGCCGTCGAGTTCGGCTACGACAACAGCGGTCAGCGGATCATCAACGTGACGTTCCGTGCGTTCCCCTCTGCTACCTCCGGCATGGTCGGCGAAATCTGGAGAATGGGTCCGGCTTGATAAGGAGCTGACATGAACAGATTCACAATCGGCGGCGGCCTGTACTCGCCGCTCGAGGTGGAAATCGACGGCCAGGTCTTCCGGGTGCGGAAGATCAGCCGGGCGGTCGTTTCGGAACTCGATAAGGTCCATGCGGCTTATGAGGCGAAGCTCGACGGGCTCGATGAGACGCGCAAGGTCTATGCCGCACTCGAGCGGTCCTACGAGGAGCTCGGCTTGATGCTCGGGCCAGAAGCCAAGGGGGCCATCGAGGGATTGGATATCCGGGAGGCATCGGAGTTGATGACGTTCATCACGTCCCGCATCATGAACCCGGAGAAGAAGGGCGACGCCCCGGACCCCGAAAAAAACGCGCCGAAGCCTGGGGACGTGACTGCGCCGTAGTCGCCGCGGCGTTCCCCGGGCTGTTTACGTTTGCCGAATTCTCGGAGATGGAACTCCGGGAGTTGCGGTTCTGGGTGATCGAGGCAATGCGCACGAATGATCTGAGAGAGGCGAGCATGGCCGATGCGGTGAGGTACGGATATCACGCCGACGCGGATGCGTACGGGCGCTACGCCCGGGGTCTGCGTGCGCGGCCGGAGATTCAGCGCGAGAAAACCGCACAGACGATTCAGGATAAGTGGAAACGCCTGCAAGCGATAGGGAGAGGATAAATGCCGTTCGACGCCGGTAGCATCGTAGCCCGCCTTGAGCTGAACTCAAAGCAATGGGAGCAGTCTATCGCTCGGGTGAAGGCTGACCAGAGTACCCTATCCGGCTATGTTCTGCGGAACGAGCAGACGTTCAAGAGCTTGGGGAAGGCCATCGGCATTGCCGGCGGCGCAATCGTCGCAACCTTCGGGCTGATGATTAAGAAGACGGCTGACGCGGGTGACCAGTTCGACGATCTTCGCCAGAGGACGGGCATCGCCGCCAACGTGCTTTCATCGTTCACCCTTGCGGTGAATAAAACCGATATGGGGATGACGGGGTTCGCTACGGCCCTGAAGTTCCTTGCCAACAATATGGCCGACGCGAATTCCGGGGCGGCCGCATCCGTAACCAAGTTCGCTCAGCTCGGCGTCGCCTTCAAGAACGTGGACGGGACGCTTCGCCCACTTGATCAGGTCATGCTCGATGTGGCCGATAAGTTCAAGGCCATGCCTGACGGCGCTCAGAAGTCGGCGCTTGCCGTTGACCTATTCGGACGTGCCGGGACGGGCATGATCCACATGCTGAACCTTGGCCGGGACGGCTTGCAGGCCGAGATGGACAAGGCCAAGGAACTGGGTCTCGTGTTCACGAACGAGGCCGCGGGCGCGGCTGACAAGTTCAGCGAATCGCTTGTTGACCTCAAGGGCGGGCTCCAGGGTGTCGGGATCCAGATCGGGACGGCGCTCCTGCCCGCAGTGCAGGAGCTCGTCGATAAGGTGACAGGCATTACCGCCAAGGTTGTGGCGTGGGCGCAGGAACACCCGGGCCTTGCGGCGGGCCTGAGTAAAGTTGCAATGGGGCTTGGCCTGCTGATGACCGCCATCGGCCCCGTTCTGTATGCGCTCCCGAGCTTGATCAAGGGCTTGCAAGCAGCGAGGCTCATTGCCTCGCAAACGTTCATCTTCACGTTTGCGCTGGCGGGCGTTGCCATCGTCGCGGCGGGCGTCGCCAAGATGATTGACGACTTCAAGCGGCTCCGGCTCGAAGGCGAGACGACCGCGGAAGCCATCAGGACAATGTTCCTGAAGTTCAACCCCTTCAAGAACCTCTCCCGCGAGGGCATGGGAGAATTTTTGGCGGGCATGGATGAGGCCCGGGACAAGACCATCAGCGTCAAGGGCGCGACGATCCTGCTCGGCGACGCCTTCAAGGCCATCAAGGGAGCCATCGAGGCGGGAGCCATAACGCCGCTTGCCAACCTCATGGGGATCTTCAAGGACTTCGGCCTCAAGACGAGAACGGAACTAACCGCTGAACTTGTGGCGGCCGAGGCCGCGCTGACGCTTCTCAAGGGTTCCATCGAAAAGACGCCCGGCCAGGTCGAGGTGCTGGAAGGCAAAATCACCGCCCTGAAAGAGGCCATTAACGGAAGCGGTGAGGCGGCCAAAAAGGCGGCCGAGGAAAAAAAGAAATTTGCGGAGTCCATCCAGTCCATCATTGACAGGGCAAGCCCCGAAGCGGCTGCCCTCCGGCAAGTCCGGGTCGATCAGGAGGAACTCAATAAGGCTACGCGGACCGGGGTTGGCGACAAGACAGCCTTGGCGCAGGCGATGGACCACCTGGTCCAGCAGGAAGTCCGGCTCCTGACCACCACTCCACAGATCAAGGACGCGCTAGAAGCCCTGGCCGCGACGAACGCGAAGGACGTTGTCCCTGGCCTGATCGATATGGCGGACCATTTCCCGGACATTCCTGCGGCGGCCCAGCCCGCCATAGAGCAGACCAAAAATTACTTTGACGGCCTGTTCAACGACATCGCCTCCGGCTTCGGGAACACGATCCAGCAATGGCTCTCTGGCGCGACGACGTTCAAGGACTTCATGCTCGGGCTTTGGGGGAACATCAAGGACGCCTTCTTCCGCATGATCGGCGAGATGATCGCCGAGTGGACGATCAAGTTCGTCGCCAAGCTCATCACAGACGCCGTTGACGTCGGGACGTCTATCGCCAAGAGCATCGGCGGGGCGCTCGGCGGTGCTGGGAAGGCCGCTGGTTCGATGGCGAGTTCCTTCCTTACCGCCGCGTCCTCTATCGCCAATATCGTCACCGCTGTCGCCTCCGTCATCAGCCTTCTCAAGAGTCCGCCCACGGGCGCGGGCGACGGCATGGGGCGGGTCGTCGAGCGGCAGGACCAGCAGACGGCCATCCTCGGCTCCATCCTCGAGTTCCAACGGAACGATGAACGATGGGGCTGGCAGACCTCGATCAAGGTGCTTGAGAACATCGCCTATACGCAATTCAA
>Ga0315273_10003234_pt1 | contig 19570 bp, 20 predicted proteins | sample YL17G02_0_MG_FD_205753 | JGI IMG/M metagenome (GOLD analysis project Ga0315273, IMG submission 205753) | Sediment microbial communities from Yellowstone Lake, YNP, Wyoming, USA - YL17G02_0 | ecosystem: Environmental > Aquatic > Freshwater > Lake > Sediment | place: USA: Wyoming | collected...
GCTGTTTGATGAAGATATCAAACTGCGGGCTGCGTTGAAACTTTGTAATGAAAAACCATAGGAGGAGTTCGATGAAGAAAGCTATCTTGATCAGTTTGCTGTGCGTGTGTGTGCTGGCGTTTGGTGGTTCCACGTTGTTTGCTATCACAGGTGGGGGTGGAGCTGGCGGTGGTACAGGTACGATTGGTGGTAGCACTGGTGCAGTTGACAATGCGCTGATTACCGCGAATGGGTTGAGTGGTGCTACGATACAGAGCGCAACCTGTACGGCAGTTGCGATGGCGATTACGTGCACTGGGGTTGCGTTTGCTGGGCTGGGCACACCAGTCGTGGGTACGATGACCTATTGTACTGATTGCGTGAAAGTCTACGCTGCTATCAACCAAGCGGCGGCAGTTTGTGCAGGTTCTGGGACGGGTGCATTTGCTAGGCGTCTGAATAGCGGCACAGCGGTATGGGTGTGTGACTAACAACTTTAACCTTTAGGGAGTTTTGGCAATATTGCCGAAAAGCAAAAATGGGATGGACGCTACCACGGTTTGTACGAGAAATGCAAAAGTTTGACAAGCACTTGCGGGCACGCATGTCCTACTCGTCACCTGATCTAGTGCTTATCGAGCGTAGATGCAGGCGGGACAGTATCTGTTTACGTAAGCCACTGGAGCGGCGTGGCTGGGATGCTTGGCAGCGTGATCGAGACGGTTATACAGAGGTGATGAAAGTGAGACGTGACTTGTTGAATCACGAAGCCCTTCTCACGCTACGTGCCAGTGACATGTGGCAGTATCGCGGGGCCGGACCGTTTGCTGATGCACTAGAAGCCGAGGAGCGTGCTGCCCAGGTACGCAAGGACTACGAGGACAGCGTACAGCTACAAGCCATAGGCGAGGAAGCCTATGACCGTGCAATGATTGCCCAAGGAGATATCGTAAGCAGCTTCCGTCAAAAGGCAGCAACATGATTATACCAATCAAACACAGCGCAAAGCAGGCAAAAATTCCGCCAGCTTTTTCATTACCAACCTCCGAATCCGAAGGGGCCTTTGGGCCTCCGGCTTGTATCCTTCAAGGAGAAGTTCCAACTAAAAACGATCTTTACAAGATTGCACGTAGCTTGGGTCTCTTCACACAAGTAGCTAACTGGCATGTATATGTGCTTAAGTGCAAGGTCGCTGGGCATTGGTATGTCGGTCAGACTAATAACCCTGGGCGGAGGCTGGTGCAACATGTGGATGGTTCAGGTGCTTGGTTTACTAAAGCTTATGGTGTCGATTGTCTTTGGTCGTTGTTTGAAGTTTTAACTCTGCACCAGGCAAAATACCTGGAGATTCAAGCTTGTGGGATATTAAAGAAAGCATATCCAACTCAGTGTTTTAGTATCGGTAATGCTTGCCGGTGTACAAACTATAGCTGGGAGATATCTTTATGAATTTCGCCCAAATGAAGGTACTTCTTCGAGATATCATAACTGCTGGAGGTGGTCAGAATACTGCCCTTACTACAGATGACTTCTGGTCCAACAGCGAACTGGGCAGTTATATCAACGCTGGGCGGCAGCAGGTCTACCAGATCATTAGACGTGCGCGAAGTGACTACTTTACGCGAATCATGCGTACTACTGATCCACCCTTGCTGATCAGGGGCCAGACCTATGATCCATCCTCGCTTCGCTGGGTGGCAAACCAGGGCAACTACACCCTGCCGCCAGACTTTGTGCGTATGAAGATGATTACCGATCTTACTGCAGACAACGTGCGTTTGATTGGTAGTGATATTGCCAAGAATTCCTTCCGTGTACTGATGAACCAGAGTGGTGGCAACACAGCGCGGGAGTTCTTGTATGATATTCTAGGGATCAGAACGATTATCTTTAGACCTATTCCAATAGATGCCAGGGACTTTGAGTTCATCTATGAGAAGAATCTAGAAATCATGCGGGACTGGAATACTGGGACTGTGAGTCTTACTCTCAACAGCAATACTGCTACATTTTCAGCTGGCGCAGACATTCAAAACAGGCTGGTTGTTGGAGATGAATTGATCGTGGGTAGTGGTCCTACCACACAAGTCATTCCAGACCCCAACATCGCTTATCCAGTAATCAAGTCGATTGACTCCTCCACACAGGTCACGCTTGAGAGTATTTGGTTGGATGCGACTGTGAACAATTATGCTTATACTGTATCGACTGTTGGTGAGATTCCACTTCATCATCAATACCTGCATGTAGTGATGGCAGCAGTCTGGGCCTTCAAGAAAGGCACTAATCCTAGCTCAGATTCTGCTGCGATATGGCAGCAAGAAGCAGACAAAATGATACCTAGTCTGATTAATGATGTGGAAACTCGCCAAGGGAGTGACTTTGACACTAGTGAGCCTTTCTTGGAGGATCTCTACGATGCTTAAAGAACGTCAGGATAAACTACCTGCATATGCAGATATCATCCACGAAGTGTTTAGCTTTCATGGCGGCATGAATTCTAAGGCATCGCAGTTGTTTCTGGGTCATGAGGGCAAGTATGTGTTACGCAAAGAACAACTGCCGCTACTTGTCAACATGATTCGTACTTCTTCTGGAGCACTAGAAACACGACCTGGCCGTGACAAGCTTAATGCCAGTGCGGTTGCACCTCCTTCTGGTGATGCAGTAGTGCGCTCGATTTTTGAGATACGTACTGCGGCAGGTGTGAATACGATTATTATAAATGCTGGGAATACTGTGTATAAGTGGAACGGTTCCAGCTTTGTATCTGTTGGAACTTACACCACTGTTAATACACGAATCCATTGGGCACAGTTTAAGGACGTGGCAATAGGTACCAATGGTACGGATCTCCTACATCGTACTGATGGTGCTACCTTAACTGCTATCAGTGGTTCGCCAGCTGGTGCAGTGGCTTTGGTAGCATACCGTCAACGCCTCTTTGCACTCAAGGGTCGCAGCTTGGTCTACAGTGGGTTAGGTGATGAAACAGACTGGACCACACCCAACAACGCAGGTGTGTTACCGATACCTACTAGCTTGGGTGGTCCTGGGACTGCTTTGTTGAGCTTGTGGGATCGGTTGATTATCTTTACCAACCAGCAGGTATTTCAACTGGTTGGTACATCTCCTACTGATTTCAGCATTGAACCTATCAATCTTCAATACGGTCATGAACTGTCTCCTTATGGTGTTATTGCAGCGGGTAATGATATCTACTTCGGCAGTCGGCGTGGTTGCCATGCGCTATCTGTGTCGTTTAGTCAAAGTATCACTGGTGACGTTACCTACGACTACATCAGTGGTGTGATTGAACCGACCTGGCAAGCGATTGCTGCAGGCAACTTCGAGAATGTTGTAGCTGTGAATGACACCCAGCGTAGTCAAGTAATCTTCTTGTGTAATCGCACAGGTAACACCAATGGCGAGGCCTTCGTAGCTGACTATTACCACCTTGATGCAAACTCCAACCCAACATGGAGTAACTATTCTTCTATGCCTTTCTCCAGTGCATTTGAGGTCAATAGTCTCAATACTGCTAAAGAACTTCTCTTTGGTGGTTATGACGGTTTCGTGTATCGACAGATTGCAACCACAACGGATGCAGGTGTGAATATCCCAGTGCAGATACAATATGTAACTGATCTAGATGTACCTATCTGGGATAAACTTTGGCGATACCTATTATTGTTTACCAGCGCACGTACTGGGATTCTTCAAGGTACCATCAGTTTTGACTTTGGTCAGCATGTAAGAGCGTTTAGTTTTGACATGACCAATCCAGGTGGAGATCTAATTGGCTCGTCATTCATGCTAGGTTCGTCTGCATTAGGTAGTGTTGCTTTTAAGCAATCTAGAGTAGGTATTGCTGGTCACGGTCGGTTTGCAACTGTCAATCTCTCAGCAAATACAGCAGATAAAGTGACTATCGGTGGGATGATCTTTTTTGCTGGCTTGCGGCGTTTACTTTCACCTTGAGGAGGTTTGAATGAAAAAGTTACTAGCAGTTCTACTAGCGTTGTTATTTGCTACAGATGTCTATGCAGGAACAGTTACACGACCTGCTAAGAGCTTTGGAGGTTCTTCATTCATTAATGGTGTAGTCCCACAGGCTAGCGACTTTAATGGTGATAATGACACGATATATGCAGAGTTCAATGGTAACATTGAGAATGCTAATATCAAGTCTTCTGCTGCTATTGCGCTCAGTAAGATTAACACTACCTCAGGCTTCACAGTCAACGTGCGTAGTGTTAATAATGCACCTTGTGAGATCCTAGATGAAAGTGACCAGGGTGCTGACCTTCGACGCTGGGCGTGGTGTAGTGTTGGAGGTGAGTTCCGCTTAGGTACCTACACTGATGCAGATGTACTTCAGAACAACTGGCTTACAATCACTCGTGCCAATGGTGGGTTTACTGCTGGAGGTACCAGTGGTACTAATGTAATCAATGGTGCTACTACCTTCAATCAAGCGGTGACATTTGCAGGATCTAATACGATCTTACCGACCGCGGCTATTACGCAATACATGGGAACAACCGCACCCAGTGGTTGGCTACTCATGGATGGTGCATCCAATAGCTGTACTGGTGGGAGCAGCGTAAACGTAAATCTGTGCACACAGTTGGTTAGCTTGGTTGCAAGTGTCAACTACAAAGGTGCATCATCTGCAACAGTTACGAGTGACTTTACGAGTGATGAGATTATTCATACTGCACATGGTAAGGCAGCAAATGATCGAGTGCACTTTTCAACTACCACCACGTTGCCAGCACCTCTAAGTAACTCAGTGGTGTATTGTATTATCTCAGTTACGACTGATCGGTATAAAGTTGGAACTGTTTGTGGTGGATCAGTTACAGATCTAACTACCAATGGGACTGGTACTCACAGTGATTACTTCAACTTCCTTACACCTGATGCACGTGGGCGTGTAGCTGTCGGTACTGGTACAGGTGCTGGTCTTACAGCCAGGGTGATTGGTGCTACAGGTGGTGCCGAAGATGCCATTGTTGTAACACACAATCACGGAATAACTGATCCTACGCACGTTCACAGTACTCCTATATATGCGGTTGGAGGTAGTGCTTCTTTGCCTGACGCTGGTAGCCATGATGCAGCTTCGACTGCTTTTGTAACTGATGCTGCTAGTACAGGTATTACTGTTAACAACACTGGTTCAAGTGGCACCGGGGCTAACATGGATCCGTTCATGGTTATAACCTATATCATCAAACTTTAGGAGTCCTATATGACAATCAATACAGATGCTCCTAACAAAACTGTCACACTCGTCTTTGATGCGACTGAGTGGCAGCTAATCACGCGAGATTCAGGTGCGTTGAGAAACCAGCTAATCACCTGGTTGAAAGAACAGGCGCGTGCTTTCTTTGCAGACGATCAACGTCTAGTGAAAGCTAAAATTGACACTCTTACGTCAGCACAGTTAGACACAGTCAAAACGCAGTTGGGTCTTTAATAGGAGGTATGTATGGCATTTTTGAAAAATCTGTTTAAGTCCAAGGGAACCAGTCCATCAACTCTAACTACTGAGCAGGTCAACGCCATGACTGCGGCGACGCCTGCAGAGGTGGACCTGCTCGGCTCTTTGAAATCCAAGCTCCCAGGTGTAGACCAAAATGTTGATACTGAGATGGCAGCATTACGTGCGAGAGGTGAAGATCTTTCTAACGTAGATCAAGACTACATGGAGCGTGCATATCAACCTGGCTACGAACGGTTGATGCAAGATTACAACTTGATGGATCAAGGTGTTCTAGAGAACATGAACAAGCGTGGGATTGGTGGCAATCCTAATAGTAACAGTGAACCAGAAGACTACGCACGTATGCTGGTTGGTCGGGATACCAAGGAGAAACTTAGTCAGAACATGCTACAAGCCCAGAACCAAGCAGTCGCACAAAAACTGGGTCATTACAATGCACGTCTGGCGGAACAAAACCAGGCCAATACCAGACGCGGCCAGGTCTTTGATCCATACTACAATGCGACTGTTGTACCTGAGGCCACACGTCAAGGCAACCGTGCAAGCTTAGAAGCGACACGCGCTGGGGTAGCCTCGACACAGTATGGGGCCGAGCTTGGTTATAACAGCAAGCAAACTGAACAACAGCTAGGGCTAGTGGGTGCGGTTGCTGGTATGGCTGGGTCTTCAATGGCCATGTCTGATGTAAATGTCAAGAAAGACTTCACTCCTGGTCCATCGCCTGATGAAGCTTTGGACGAGCTTGAAGATATCCCAGTTTCGAGATGGCGTTATCAGGGTGAATCCAATGATTCACAACAACACACAGGAGGAATGGCGCAAGATATGCCACAAGAGATCAGCCCTGATGGTAAGAGTGTGGACGTGGTTTCTTACCTTGGAATGCTTAACCAAGCTGTCAAGGGTATTAGCGGCAAGATGAAAGGTTTTGAACAACTTCTAGCGCAAGGAGGACGATGATGGATTATCCAGGTTTATATGATGATCTATCGCAGTACAGCCAGCAAATGCCGGGGCGCAAAAGTGGTCGAAGTGGTGAAGAACCCCAGCGACCAGGTCTAACAAAAATGCAAATGGCTAGTGGTGCATTACAAGGACTTGGTATGGGTCTCATGAGTGATGAACTGTTCAAAAAGTATAATCGTGCAGGTAGTGGGTACGCTGGGTTAGCAGCAGACAATGCAGTGCGCGAGAGATTGTCAGAGCAGAATCAGATGCCAGGAGATCAGTATCCTGGTGATAGCGATATGGCCCAGATTCAAGCAAGGAGACCGCGACTGCCACTAGATCGTAACATGGGAGGGAAACTACGATGAACAACGCATACGAGTCCTTAATGAGAGCTGCACAACCACGGCAGTCTCAGGCGCGCCCAGCGCATCATATTATTGAGGAGAAAACTGATCCTGTAACAGGTCAAAAGAGCCTGGGTGGGTCTAGTTGGAGAGAAGATACTCGCAACTTGCAAAACAAATTTGATAAACTTGCTAATAATCCAGATACATACTACAAGAACCGTAATCATTATTACAACCTGGCAAATCAGCTCGAAGTGGATATTGGACAAGAAGATGCACAGCACCTGGAGTTAGATAAATTGGAAGAACGCCTTCCAGGAGATAGAGAATTTGCCATCAACCAAGGTAACAAGGCGCGTATACCTAAAGGACCTGGGGCATCACAATCAGCTATTGAAGATAAGTCCATATCTAAAGCAGATGCAGCACGTCGTGGCTATATTCCACCTCGATAGAAAGGTCTATTCATGATTACAACTAATCCGCCGAATGCCTTTGATCGTCTGGCAAGACAGAAAGCCAGAGAGCAAGAACTGCGTGATAGCGAGCTAGAAGAGGGCGATCAAATAGAGACCAATAAATACAGAAAGGATGCTGAGGACTATTTAGCGGATGTACACAACGCCAAACTAGAACGTGAACGTAGGACGCAAGCAAGTGTTGGTGTTACTCCTCCTCCGCCACCTAATATAGGTGCGGAAAGATTTAGTGAGGATTCTGAAAATCAGCGTCTAAGAGCTAGAACTGCAAAAACGAGTGAGAATTGGGATAGCCTCTTAGGTAAGAGTAGTGTTGATGTTGATACCCAACGCAACTGGGGAATTAAACCCTTACTAGTGAATCGTCAAAATCCACTAGAACGTGATATAGAGGCAAGTGATACAGCACGACAAGCACCTACTTCTGAGATGGCCCAGGATGCTGCAAATAACGCATCTGAGAGAGCAGAGAATGAACCAGTTGCGCGTGCTATCAACGTGCCTGCTCCTAACAAGCCTGGCAAGTATGATATGGCATTTGCCAGGTGGGACTCGATGATGGCTGAAGAATCCCGCTTGGAGCGTGGGATAGAAGACTACATTAAGAAAGGGCCTGGCGCAGGGTATGAAGAACAAAAAGCGCGAGTAGCTCTTACACAGCAACAATCCCGTGTCCGCCAGGAGTTTCAAAAGGACAGTGAGGACTTCGATCTTCAACCTGCATATCGAGCATGGCATGATGCTCGGTTTAATGCGCCACCACCTAATGACAACAGTGCGTCAGATGATGGCCCAGGGATGTTACAGAAGTTTTTCACTGGTGCAGGCAATACAGCCAAGTATGCTGTGCAACACCCAAAGAGTGCTCTTGCACATGCATATCTTGGTGCTAAAGAACTTACTTCTTTGCCGCTACGTGGGCTTGAGGGATTACTTGATCGAGACATCCCACTTATTCATGCACGCAGAAACATTGAAGAACATCAGAGGGGTTTAGCAGAATCTGACGAGGCAGAAGGAATAGATCCTCGTAGCATAGGGCCTGTGGTGGCAGAGAATATTGGACAAATGGTAGTGCCGATTCCACTGGGAGTTGGTAAAGCAGCTAAATTCTTCTCAAAGGAGACAGCTAAAAATGTTGGTAAAGGTGCTGCCTTTGGAGCTGGTGCGTATGCGACAGAGCGAGTTGCTAACCAAGAACCGATAGATGAGGGTATCGGTACATCAGCTGGTATTGGTGGCCTGCTAACTGGGCTGTTGGGCAGGTGGATGGGTAGGGGTGGTAAGGCTAGTGAGCATGGTACTGGTGGGCCAACACAACCGCGCCAGCTTGAATACACAGACCCACACACGATCTATCAAGGTGGTCCTGATAGCGTGGGGCCATTACCACAGATTGGTGAAGGTAGTTCAGCGATTCGCCAGGGTGGACCTTTGCGACAACTAGAAGGTCCAGCACCTTCGGTGTCTAAGAACGCCACACAACTTGATGTACCACAGGCTTGGCAGAATAAGATCCAAGCGTTACATCGGGAGCCTAATGGTGAGATCATTGCACAACTGCCAGATGGTAGTTTTATAAGTGCTGGAATACCGGCAAGCAAAATGAGCACGCCTCACCAGCCAGTACAGGAGCGTGGTGCTATTCAACGGGTCCTAGATACCAAACGGTTTAATAGAGATATGGATCTCAAGGAGGCACCTGGTGCAGCACCCCCTAACGCTAAAGGAATGGTTGAACGTGTCGGTGCTCCTGAAGAAGCAGTACAGGCGCAAGCAGGAAGTGATCTTGCGGCAACGCCGGGATCAACACCATATCCCGGTTCTATCTATGGTATGCCAGGAGTTAAAGCACCTAGTGCAGCAGTTAGTGAGGCGAGCGTAGTACCTGGAAAACCAATAAGGGCACCAGGGAAGATTGTCTCAGGTATCAAGCCACAAGCTCCAGCAACAGATAACCTACTAGACACCATCATGAGTAAGGGCAGGACAAACATCCCAACTCCTGTTGCTGAGGTAAGTCCTAATGTGTTGCCTGGGTGGGTACCTAAGGAACCTGGGACACCTTCACCTTTAGCTGCAAGTGTATTGGAGAAGGCCAAAGCCAGAGCACAGGCTATGCCTCATACACCAGCAGCAGTAGACAAAGCTATCAGTGTGGCTGAAAGCGAGGCCGAACTGGGTGCTATCTTGAAGGGTACTAAGGACATGGCGAGTGTGCCAGTTATTCGTAGGTCTCTGAAAGGAGTTGAACCAGTAAGCCCAAAAGCAGTCGCCCCAATAAGCCCAAAGGGAAATGAGCCCCAGGCTGTTGGGGCAAGCACTAAGGGTTTCAGAGATTATCAAGCAGCAGAAGATGCCTGGGCACAAAAAGCTTTGGTGGATCCTAATTTATCTGCAGTAGGTAAAAAGAGATTAGCAGCTTATGTTGCTAAGGTGGGACCAACATATGCACAGAATCCTGGAGGACTAAAAGAGATCGGCGCCGAACTAACCGAACCAAAAGTAGGTGATGTAACAGAGGTACGTATTCCAGACGATCGGTTACATCCAGAAGTTCGTGCACGTATGGAGTCAGCCAAGGCACAGGTACCTAAAGTAGAAGCTAGGATTGAAGCAGCAAGGGCCAGGCTTGCAGCGCAGCCTTCTGGCAACATTGCCGAAAACAAAATAGAGCAACTTAAAGCAGCTGCCCTGGCAAAGTCAACTGTTGCCAAGGAAAACCTGGCAGACAAGAAGTACAAAGAACTACGCGCAGCTGGGATACCTGATGCAAAAGCTAGGGATCTAGCTACATGGAAAACTGATGAGAAAGTAACAATCCCAGAAGAACAACTCCCAACCCAGCGGGTAGAGGAATTCCTCAAAACAGAAGGTTACAAGGTACGTGAGAAGGAACCATTCCCAGGTGAGAAGAGCTACGAGATAGTCGATCCAAAAACTGACAACGTGATTGCCCGAGGTGATCGTGAGGCCATTACTAATGCGATGGAAGAGCGGGCAAAAGCTAAGGGTTTCAAGTTAGCCAGCTTTCCAGGTGATATTAGTGGCATCAAAGACATCTGGAACAAAGCGATGCAGAAGGCTGGGGTAAGTGACCCTGAAGGAGTAGCTATTGAGAATGCACCTGCACGTCAGAGTATTCTTAATAAGGTTCTCCAGCCTTTCGAGACACCAGACTTCTTAATGCGTCACAACCCAGCGGGAAAGTCCATTATTGACTCGACTAGCTGGGGTGAGCGCATGATTGGTAAACGGGTGAACGACCTTCTATACAGTGCCGAAGGAGGGACCGGCTCCAAACCAACCAAGCTGTTCCAATACTTTGAGCATACCAAAGCAGATCGTGCAGCAATAGACAAAGTCTTGGTCTATGGAGATCGTGTGGGTGTGGAGTATGACAAAGCCCAGTTAATGAGGATGGGCCTAACAGAAGCACAAGCATCAGGCTACGAAGGTGTGCGAGAAGCACTTGACAAAGTGCGTACCTGGGCCAAGGATAGCGGTGAGTTCTTGGATGCTAAAGAGTTCATTGGATACCTGCCTAGGGTTTGGCATGGTAACATTGAGATCTTCAAGGATGGGACTAAGTTTCTACAGAAGGATGGCAGCTCTGCTTTTGAGACCTTGCAACAAGCATCTGCTCAGGCTTATGAGTTGAAGCAGGCGAACCCCGCCAGCAAGATAGACTTGAAGTTCTTTGCTGATCCTGAATACCTTGGTGGGAGGGCTTTTCAAGATGCACAAGTAGTCTCACGTCTGAAGCGTAACCTTGAAAGGATGGGAAGTGCTACTGCTGCTGAGGTAGATGCAGCGTATAAAGCTGGTCGAGACTTGCGCGGTTTTACTAAACATCTAGAACAACGTAAAGGAGAAACTGGCTATGAGACTGAAGGCCTTGATAAAGTTCTTTTCAACTATTTTCACCAAGCTGCAAAGATGGTGGAGATGCGAGGCGTCAGAACAGCAGCTGAAACTGTACTAAAGGATCATGCACGAGACCTCAGTGAGGGCCAGTTACACTACCTCAGAAACTACGTGGAACGTGTGGCTGGTCGGCCTACGTGGGATCAAGCAGTAATTAGCGGTTTGATTAAAGACACCCAGATTGGCAAATGGTTAGATCCTGCACACGGAAGCAGAGCAATCCAAAATGTTCGTGGGGCTGTAAACCATTTGACGATTGGAATGGGTAATATTGGTTTTGCAATCTCACAAGTTGACTCTCTTATCAGACATACCTGGCCTGCTTTACAGCGTGAAGGGGGCCAGCAGTTTGGTGTAGTTGCATCTGAGAAGTTCTTGTTACCAGCGATCACACAGTTCTTCACAGACAAAGCGATTCGTCAGCGTCTCGCACATTACGGTATCATCGACATCCAACACATGAGCGAGGTGAGGCCTCAGGTTGGGCATACGCTAGGTAAAGGTGAGTGGAGTGCTTCGCGTGTAAGCATGGCCCTTGGGACTGCAACTGAAGAATTCACTAGAGGTGTAACTGCAATTGCCAGATACAACATGGCAAGAGCACAAGGGCTAGATGACATGATGGCACTAAAGAAAGCTGCTGCGTTTGTAGATGAAACTCAGGGTCGCTATACTCGTGCCGGCAAACCCGCTGCTTTTACTGGTGCTGTGGGTGAGACGGTTGGTATGTATAAGACCTTCATGAGTGTCTACATGCAGAACGCATTCAAAGCGATGGGAGGTGTGAGCAAAGGTGACCACGGTACTGCTATCCGCTACATCATGGCAACTATGGGGGTTAGTGGGTTAATGGGACTACCCTTTGTAGATGACGTTGATGAGGCTTTCACAAAGCACTTTGGCTGGTCACCGATTGAGAGCTTTAACAAGTACACACCTAAGGGCATTATGACTGGTCTCGCTAGTGTTGCACCAGGTTGGTTGGGTCACCCAGAACTCAATATGGATTGGTCACGAAAGGCAGGTATGCCTGACATCTTGCCGCGTGATTTGAAGTCTGCATTGGGACCTGTAGTAGGTCGTACTGCACCTCTCATCTCAGATGCACTTAGCGGCAACGCTCAAGATTTCTTGCTTGATCTTTTACCGAACTCTGTCAAAGGTGCACTGGGTGTTTATATGGGTAAGGACCAGGGCGTGGTGATGGGTAAGAATGACCGACCCACCACCCGCCTGACCCCTGGAGAGGAGAAACTAAAAGTACTAGGTCTGCCTGCTGCGCGTGATATAGAAGAACAACGCACAGTCACTCGTACTTATGCGAAGGAACAGTTTCGTGACAGCCATTTGAAAGACCTCGCGCATAAGCTGATCCAAGGTACTGCAAGTGACGCAGAAGAACAACGATTCAGAGACCTAGGTGGTACCAAAGCACGACTCCAGAATGAGCAACGTGCAGAACAGGAAACAATCCGTGAGCGTCAGCTTAGGCATCTACCAAGGATTCTCAGGCGTCAAGAATCCCTAGCTGAGTAGCTTTTTGCGCAGTCGCCAGGCGGTAGATTTACTGATGTTATATCGCCTGGCGATTTGGCCCAAGGTTAGATTGTTTACTTCGTGATCTGTTAGAACTACTTCAACATGCTTTTCTCTTGGACCCAACTCTAACTGGACCAATAGACGTGCGATAGTTTTACGGTGTACGTTGAGGTCCAGTGCGATGGTTTCCATGCTTTGTTCTCTCTTTACATAGCGGTCTTTTAAGAGCTTCTCAATCGAGTCATAATCATTGGCCCTGGCAAGTACGTTCCATATTTCCAGATTCATCTTAGTCCTCCACCAGACTGGTTAGTTTATACATTCGCATTTTCTCAAACAACGTGACACGGACAACACCGGCTTCTGTCAGGGTGTTTATGATGTTATCAAACTCTATCGCATTCACATGGCGATAGACACGCTTGATGAAGGTAGTTCGATCTAGAATACCCCCATTCCTTTTGAGTATATCCACAACATACTGGGTAGTTTTACCCCGTTCGCTGGTGTCGATCATCTTGGCTACATCTACAGATGTCTTGGCAGCGATTGTCACGATGTTGAATGCACGCTGGAGAACATCCTCATCTAGCTCCATAGCACCACGCTCAGATGCACGTAAACACAGAGCTACTTTAAGTACGTGATCTGGTTGTCGTTCTAGATTGCCAGTTGCACCACTCTTCTCCACAATACGGTGGTGATGGCGATAGTACTTCTCATACCATGCACGGCCCTCCTTGGTATAAGTACAAGGCCCGCTGTATTCCTTGTCGATCTTGCGTAGATCGTTGATTAGGTCTTCTCTCATGGTGGCATCTACTGGAACCGCAAACGGTACGATACGTGGAGTGCTGTCCTTTTGAATAATGTTGAGACGGGACATGAGTCCACCCCCGGTGGCTGCTGCTGGGATGGCTCTGCTAATCTCACTGGGTGTTGTCGCGCCAAGCAGACATACAAAGACATTCTTTAGTTGTTCTACTCCTCTGGCAATCGTCTCGATTTCTTGTACATCGGCGCAATCATAGAGTCTCGTGAGAGTAGTGATGAGCGAAGCGTTATACTGTTCGGAACCCAGGAGGACTGTGAGTTCTGGCGCAACAATAATGCCCTCCGCTCGCGTTTCGAGTTTGAGTCCTCCTGATTCCTTGAGCTTATCAATAGGCTTAGATAAGCGTTTTGCCAGAGCCTCCGGCGTACACTTCTCAGAAATGATCCGCAAGTCGGGCACAGCTTCGCGCAGTAGATTAACACCAATGTTGATAGCCGTGGTTTTCTTCCCGACACCAGGAGGCGAAACCAGAATTGTGTAGATATTGGGGTAGAGCTTGTGGTAGACATTATCAAGCCAGACCTTTCTGCGGAGCGTGGCCGCAATCACGGTGAGACCAACCCATACATGGAAGTCTTCTGGTGCTTCGTGCCCAGCAGTGTACTCGATATAGTTTTTGAGCCAGCCAGGTTTGAAGTTGCGATGCAAAGACTCCAGCCCCCAACAAAGGTCTGGGTTCATTAGCATCATGTTGAAGCTAGCAACAGATAGCTCTAGCTTCGTGCAGATTGCTGCTTGGATTAGAGAAGCATCGGTGAACTCTGCCCAGTAGATACGCACAAAGTTAAACAGTTCGTAACGCACGCTGCTGGGAGAGTCCAGGCCTATGTCCTCTATGAGTTTTAATAGTTCCTCAGTTTTGGTCATAGTCTCAAGGTCTCCATAGAACCCCATCGTTTACCTGATTTGGCCTCGACAGGAAACACTACGTCCTGGTCAAACACACGGACAGGGACCTCCATAAGTTCGACCAGTTTTCGAGTTTCACTTTCGACATGTGCGTCTAGGATTTCAAACAACAAAGAGTCGTGAACTTGACACACACAGCGAGTGGTAGCGTAAAACCTGCCAGCACGTATAGCATCGTATATTCGTACCATAGCGCGGTTCATAATGCCGCTGGCAGTTGTTTGTGTTGGCCAGCTACAGGCCACCTGGCGACGTTCGTGCTTCGCGCTATACAGTATGCGTGGCGTATTAAAGCCATCGTATAGGAGATTGGTTTTTTCACATTCCTTCCAGCAAGCATCTTGCCATGCAGTGATTTCTGGCATGTCGCTTTCAAGGCGACGGATCATCGGACCTATTTCTTCTGGCGGGTGCCACTCGTGCATGTCCTCAAGGAGCTTGTCAGATATCTTAGGTAGCCCTGCTCTATAGCCTGTAGCGTATCGTAGTCTCTTTGCAAAGTCATACTCCTTTGCTTGTTTCTTTTTGTCTGTGATAGGTCTGTTAAAGATAATACTAGCTCGGTATAGATGTGTGTTCTCACCACGCGCAAACATCTGGATAAGTTTTGTAGCACCTGAGGCATAGGCAGGGATTCGATCTTCGAGTGCCGAGTAATCAATTTCGATAAGCGAGTAGCCAGGTGGAGAGATGTAGATATCTTTGATGTTGATACCAAGCGATGCAGCTCTCGGCAAGTTTTGCAAGTCTGGATCACGGCTAGATAACCTCCATGTTAAAGTGCCATAGAGACGAAACTGGCTACGCACGCGATTATCGGCCCAGACTACTGGTTTGAGATACGTCCCGCTTTTCTTTATCATGTCCTTGTATTGGAGAATCCCCTCAACCACCGGCATGGCCTCAGGCTTATCTAGCGTGGCTTTCAACAGTTCCAGTTCGGTAGTGCCTTCTATTGGTATCATGAAGTCATTGTTAAATAAGGCGAGAGTTTGCTGGGGTGCGTTAGGATTGTATGGGTAGCCCAGGGCCTTCTCGAAACTAGCCTTGAGTTTGGTCTTGTTGGACTCGGCAAGCTCCAAGTATCTAGCTACGAGGGGCTGGTCAATGAGCATACCAGTCCGCTGGATGTCCATAACAAACCATTGAAGCCGGTCAATTACTTCGTCATAGTAGGCCATAGGTGCGCCTCCTTCTGCATCTTGAAATACTCGACGAGGCGTTCGATCAGAAAGAACACTGGCTTACCCATGTCGAAGGCTACGGCCTTCTCCCAGTCTGCACCCACGCTATCCCCTGGTAGGCGTAGTAGCGCATCACATCGTTCGATCCAAACTCTGTCATGGTGCAGCCATTCTTCATAAGGTCTAGGATAGAAGCTTTCAATAAAGTGTGAGAGGTGTGGGATATAAGGGGTAATCCCGTTGTCCATCAAGATGATCCCAGCGCGAGTAGCATTCAGTACGTTGCTGCCTTTGTCTCCTTTGGTGTAAGGCCCACTGACGTACACACAAACGGATCTAGGTTGGGTGTGCATAGATCTTTAGTTCCTCCATTTCCGCCCAGATATGCTGCTTCGCTATGTAAGTGGCAATACAGTCCTTGACGTTGTATGTACGTAGTACATCGTCAGGTGCCCATAGCATCCCACCATGCCGCTTAACGTCCCCTTTGTAGTAGTCCATTTCGGTGTAGATAGATGTCAAGAATGCCAAGCTATGGGGTAACTCGGTAGCTACGATATGATGACCGATTAGTGTATCCACCACTGTATGCCGTTTGAATTGCATCCCAAGATCCATAAGGACTGGCAAATCAAAGGTAAATCCATTCTGAGTAATCTTGATATTGTTACCTTCAAATAAGCGACATAAGGTTTTCCACGCTTGACCTTCTTCCCAGGTATTATGCCAGTAATTGTAGCCACCTCGTCGAAGGAAAGGCACGCATAGCCCATTATGAGGGGACCAGGCGAGGCCAATACATATAATGTTAATCGAGTTTCTTTCTCCAAGAGTCTCAATGTCAAAAGCAAACTCTTGTCCTGTACTAAGGAGCATTTCAACTGTGGTAAGAACATCTTGTAACGCTGGGTTGATAATAAATTTCTCAACTCGGTTGGGCATTATTGGGGAGTTGGCATGTTCTTTTATCCTTTTAAGATCTGCAACGGTAATCGCCCAGAATTCAGGATTACCCCGCGCAACAAAACTGGGGTGGACAATGGGGATTGTTTTACCGTAAGGAGACTTGAAGATATGTCCTCGTACCTGTGTGATGCCAGCTGGTACATTAGGTAACAGATGCCGTAAAGCTGTGTCTCCAACAGGCACTACTATGTTAGGGTGTACATGAGATACCTCCTTGTTAAGATATGTCATAGTGCAGCGTTCTATCTCACGTGGCCCAGGCGTGGCGTTACCAGGTGGTCGGCACTTGACCACGTTGGTAAGGTAGTAGTCAGCAGGTGTAAACCCTGCCTGCTGTAACATCATACGCAACATGCGCCCGGTGCCACCACAGAAAGGCTTGCCCTCGTTGGCCTCCTGCTCACCCAATGCCTCGCCAATCAGCATCACTAGAGCAGTTGTGGGTCCTTCACCGAAGGCAAACCCAGAATTGATATGTGCGACTGGGCACCCAGTGCAACTAGGTGGTTTTGTGTAGGCCATCTAGCAAGGGTTCCTTCTATACTGCTCACGTTGCCGGTCCTGGTCCGCTCGACGATTCGCATCTTCTATCACCTGTTGTCTCCGTTGCATCTCCTGCCTCTGCCACCAGTAGTCACCATCGTCAGTAGCCAGGCTAGAACCTGCATGGAATATAGAAGCTAGTAGTAAGCCACATATGAATTGTCTCATTTGGTTCTCCTCATTACAATAATATCGCCAAGGATTGGAAGCATGAACTTGCCACGTTTGCAGTTATCTACATCAAACCCAGTGTGCAGGCTGACAGGATAGGTTACACCCACGCGCGTCCATGGTGCGAGACCGGCGGCTTCCAGTGCTTGGTACGTTCGCATGGGCCAGTCGATGTAACCGTCGCTGAAGTCATCTGGTAAACGAAAGTACTGGCCCATATTAATAACAGCCACAAAGCCACCCACTCTAATCGTGTTCGCGGCTTCATAAAGAAGTTTAGTATACCAGGCACAAAACCCTTCCAAGGTTTTCCGGCTAGATGATCCATCTGAATACCCCTCGTCCATCATATTCCAATACGGTGGATCCATAAAGATTAACTGACAGCCTTTGGTTTCTTCTGGAAAGCCGTTCGAGATATCCCATTGTTGGATGTCTGATCTGCGTGGTGCAACATCGTAGCTCAAGCACTCACGTTCCAAGAATTCAGCTACGTCAAGAGTACTGCCACCACCCCCCATAGGATCAACCACCAGATCACCGGGCTCAGAGAAATAATAAATAATGTTCCCTGCGATCTGGCCAGGTATTCTTCCAGGGTGCGGTATTCCAAAGCGAGGGTCATTCTCGCTGAACTGCCACGAGTTAAAGAATTTAAGAAAGTCTGGAAGTTCGGGCCCTGCTTCTTTATCAGATGACATAAGGCTGCGAAGGGAATTATAAGCCGCATTAATGGTGATCTCACCTGCATCAACCTTAGCAAGCTTGGCTTTGGCATTCTCGTTCTCCTTGGCGAGTGCAAATACGGTGGCTAGTTTGTCAAATGTGCGAGGCTTCATACCTACTGAAGCTGCAACTTCTTTACGTGTGTCGATGGGTGCGGTATCGCCTGTGAGTGCAGTCCCTTGCTGTGCTGCTGCCTTCTCACGCATAACAATAGCCAGGACTTCTGCCTCACGCATGGTCTCGCTGCCAGTCTTGAGCCGGTAGCGATTGTATTCGATCAACAGTACCCGGTCGTCACCTTCGGTTTGGATCTCACAAGGAACAGCCGCATCGTCACCCCAGATGTGCAGGCCTACGGTACGTCTGCGATGGCCACTGAGGATAGTTCCATCAGGCCTAATTACGATAGGTTGAAGTAGCCCGTTCTCCAGCATACTACGTGCCATCTCTTGGAACACAGTAGATGCTGGGTCAAATACTTCATAGATAGAAGTATTGATTGGGTTTGGTTTTAGATCTTTCAAGCGATGGAGATTAGACATCGTAGTAGCCTTCCATAATAGTATCAATTATACGGAAGAGGTCTGCGAGAGTGTTATTGTTACTTATAACACGCTCTGGGATAATATATACCTGATCGTGTTCACTTGCATGTTGACTTGTCTTGATACTTTCTCGTTGAGTCCGCCATATAACACCACCAGCTTTGTGTATTAATTGTGCTTCATTCTCAAAGCGCACATCTTCGATCACCACTAGTGGCAGATCGGCTAGTTCGATTTGTTCGAGAGTAATAGAACACCAGAGGTCTGGGTGAATTAAATGCCTACCCCACTCTGTACCTAGCGTTTGCATTGCATGACGAGGGGTGACACCTAGGAGACGGGCACATGGAAGATCTTTTCTAGCACCGTAGAGTTCATCAAGGGTAAGACCAAGACCCAGGCCCAGCATTCCTTTCAGACGAGATGCAAATGCGACTTGCTCGTAGTCATACTTCTTATAAAGGTAATCTGCTACAGTGGACTTGCCACTCTGTGCATAACCAGTTAGACCTATCAACTCGGGTTTCATTGTCTCTCCTTAGTAAACATTAAAGGATCGTAGATAACCTTCCCCACTACAAACACTTCGTCTGGGAAGATTACATCTGGATTGCGATAACCGAAGATATCAAACTGGGGGTTAAACTCGGTGAACTGGGTATAGGTGAGGTTGTGTGTTTTGCAGATCAACAGTATACTGTCACCCGCTTTCACACGGTAGAGAACAGGAACTAGTTGTTTCCGTGTCATGTTTTCCTTTTGGCAAGCTTGCCAAAAACATTTAAGTTTAGGGGTCACCCCACCTACATAACGTAGATGGAGTGACCAGATCCTGGGACTATTCCCTTGGTTTTATGGGAAGGGGCAGGCATGGACAACCTGCCAAGGGCCCTGTGCCAGGGTCTAAGGCCTGGCAGCAACCAGGCCTTTCCAAAAACATTAGATTATTCGTGTTGT
>Ga0315273_10003235_pt1 | contig 19570 bp, 21 predicted proteins | sample YL17G02_0_MG_FD_205753 | JGI IMG/M metagenome (GOLD analysis project Ga0315273, IMG submission 205753) | Sediment microbial communities from Yellowstone Lake, YNP, Wyoming, USA - YL17G02_0 | ecosystem: Environmental > Aquatic > Freshwater > Lake > Sediment | place: USA: Wyoming | collected...
ATCGCAGAACTCGCAGGGAGTCATCGTTGACGCCCATGATCGGGATACCGGGCTGATTGGTGGCCTTCGCACCACGATCCAACGCGGAGACAGCAACGCCGGTCGCGTCGAACAAAGTGACGCGAGCGGCCTTGCTGGTGGGATCAACCGTCAAGAGTGAAGCATCAACACCTGACTTAATTTCGACAGCCATATTCAGTCCTTTTCAGCCCAGTCGATCTTGTAGTTCCCGTACGCCATGCCAATGGGCATTATGCCGTAGATCGTGAATCCTGTGCCCACCGAAATATTACCAGCAATGATCTGCAGCCTGTCGTACATGATCTCATCCACACTGTGCTCAGCAGTTGCCTCTAGCCTCTGCCAAGCTTCGACCAGAGAGGCCGCGCCAATAGTCGCTAGGCCAGTCACGACGACACTGGCCTGATTGCTGGCGCTTCCGATCGCGCCGAAATTCAGTGTGGCAGTTCCTGTAGCCATCAGGCCCCTCCGCTGGTCTTCTTCTCCCTGACGATATCCATTTCCTTGTCGAAGGAGTCCGCAATCTGCTTCAGTGATTTTTCAAAAGCAACGGTAATGGCCTGCACTTCCTTGGAGTGGGCGGCGGCGTGCTCTATATAGCCGTCCTGGATCTGCTTTAGGTGCGACGGGATGGCTGTAACCATGGCGTAGTTTCCCATGTAGCCCATCGTCGCCAAAATCGCCACCAAGAGCACAGTGCTCACCCCTTGGTTCGCCAGCCAGCGAGTAGCCAGCACCTTCCAGTCGCTGGACGGAGGCTGGAAGTTGGAACACTTTTCCATCGTCATCTCATCCGCCACGACCTGCCCCTTCACTATCCTGGTGGTGAAATCTTTGCCTGTAAAATGCGAGTCCCGACCCACGAACCAACCATTACCAGAATGGCTGGCAAATCAGTGCTCCAGCTCCAACCATTTTAGGTCCAGACCGCAGCCATAATGATAGCGGCCGTGAGGACAACCGCCAGCGTAATCACGTCCCAGAGTCTGGAATCATTGGCTGGAAGTGAGAACATGCTAACTCCTGGTGTAATGCCGTTCCTTGAGACGTTTCAGTAATATTGCTGAATCCACGTCAAATTGCGGATTCCAGGCCTTGAAATCACCGGAATGTCCAATGCAGAGGTGGCAGTTCATCACAGATCCCTCGCACACCGACCGCCAATTGTCCGGGTCCATCTCCAGCTCCGGGAAAAGATGAAACGGCTTGCAGTGATGGACCACGGTGGCTGGCCCGCCACACACCACGCAATCCCGGTGATCCCGCAGGAACAGCTTCGACGCCTTGCTCCATCCAGGATCACGAGGCGGCCCGGCGCCCATCAACTGGGCGGCCGAACCGAACCAGCGTTGAATCGTCTTGATCACGAGTGACGTCGATGGAAAAAATGCAGCCACCCCCTCCGCTCGACGCGTCGAGAAACAAAAGTCTCGCGAGTGCGATTGATGATGTGGGGGCGGCATACTCCACCCTCACACCCACCTTCAAAAGACGCCAGCATCAGCACCAAAGCAAACATGACTACCTCCGTGACCTCAGGGATTCTTCGGAAACCAGTGGTCAAGGATAGCCTGAATGATCTGCATAATCAACGCTAACCAGGGTGAACCGGCAGCGAATTTGGCAGTCAGTGCCTTGTCGAGTTCCTTTCTCTTCGCAGCCGGGTTCAATTTCATGTATCCGGCTGCGAAAATGTTCATGTCAGCCCGCATCTTCTTGCGTTCGGCAATAGTCCTCATCTGTCGTCTCCGTTGGTTTAACCCACTCCTGGGGATGACGTGCTCACCGACCCAGCCTCATCAAAAATCTCGTAAGCTCCCGCTAACTCTCCGCGTCCCGCCTTACCCCATTCCATTCCCCATGAGTTGTCGATGATGTACCTGGGACGTCCGGCCTTCTTGTCCCATCGCAGCCTGACGATGCCAACCTCATGGCCCCATTTCGGGATACCGACAGTCACACCCTGGTCCTTGCACACCTGAGTCCAAATGGCCCGCTCGTTGTCCGGCTCAATGTCGACGTGTCCAATTATTTTATGCAGAGACGCGTTCGCAATAGCCTCGACGGAATTGTGCGTCGAGAAATCCATCGGGAGGTGTAGAGACTGGAGGCATGTGCCATGCTCCGCCAACCACTCGATGCCCTGGATCCCAGAGCCTCCCTGGTTACGGCCGTTTTTGATAAGTGCTCCAGCGTAGAATGCCGATAGCTCTCGCATGGGCTCATTCGCCACCACCATGTCAAGTTCCATCAGATGCACTGGCGCGTGGATCCAGCAATAGCTCGATTCCTGCTGATTCTTCCTGGGAAGGCCAGCGCGATCCTCGATATCCGTCAGCCATGCGTTGTTGGCGTCCTTGAAGTCGATGATCTCCTGGATCTCGGCGTCCGTGAACAACGGCTCGGAGAACTTCCTGGAACACTTCAGAGGCGCCAGAGGGTACGCCGAGAAGTCTCGCGGAATGTAGCCAGTGCCGAAAATCGAGACGGGATGGTCTTCGTCGATGATTGGATGACCGTGCGGGTTGTAGGCTGGCATTACCTGTACCTCTCAATCAAGGCTTTGGTGGCGGCCTCGTCCAACGGAAGTAACCCGCTGAACCCAACCGTCCCCTTGCCTGGAGACACCACGATCCATGGAAGACTCTTGCGTTCCAGCTTGGCCATCTCTCGCAACTCCGGCTGGTCGGGGCCGATCAGCCCAGCAACATCACTCCCATACATCCGGGCGTCAGCTTGACCAGTGGAACCCTTAACGCAGACGGAGTCCAGGTAGTCTCTAAAAGTGATGGACATCAGCATGTTGCGCTGGGAGGCTGGTAGACGTTGTTTCGTGTCAGCGTCGTAGACGATCAACACCCTCACACCCTGCTTCAGAATAGGGCCGGGCGGGATGACGTCGGGTGGAGGCTTGTCGGAGACGGTGATTATCGTCTGCGAATACGCCGTCCGGCCCGCGCTGTCTGTGGCTGATAATGTGTAGAGGGTGGTTCTTTGCGGAAGTACCACCGTGCTACCGTTGTTGTCAACGTCCTTTGGCCCATCACCTGTGTTGAGTTGAACCTTCACTTCGGGAGGGCTTGTTTCCCAAGTCAGGTTCGCTGGCTTCAGATCGGAAGTCAGCATGGATGAAACGTCAGTGGTGAGTGTCGCTGTCGGAAGTACTATTGGCTTGGGGATCGGAGGAGGCCCAACCATGAACTCATTAAGCTTCTTGACCTTCAGAAGCTTTCCATCCGGTCCAGGGGTGAAAACGATCTCCAGGATTCGCACCATTCCCGTCTTGCTGAGAGCGGTGGTAACGAACGTCTGACCGCCGTCGTAGATGCGGAACTCCAAATCGTCTGGCTCCAGCACCGTCCAGTCGACCTCCGATCCGGATGGTGGCGTCGACTTTATCTCGATCAGCGTCCCAGTTTTTCGTTGCTCTGGCTCCGCGGACATCGCCGCGGCCATAACCGCCAGAAATACTACTGGCGTCATCAGTGATCTAATCCGTTTCACGAAGAACTCCTGAAAATTTCCATGACACCGCATTCCCTGTCGGTTAGATTAGCAAAAATCCAACACCTTTGTCAAATCGCCGTTGACGTCATTAGCTTCACACGCTAAGTTGAGCGGCAGGGAATGCGGGGGCGAGAGAATACCACTGGCAGGGGGGAGCATGGATCAGGACGAGTTCAAGGGAATGCGGGAAGGTGTGCAGGCGGATGGCCTCCTCGCCGCCATTAACTGGTGGAACAAGCAGAATCCAGAGTATTTGCCAACTCCGGTGAAAGAGTATAAATTCCACGAGACTCGCGGCTGGAGGTTTGATCTGGCATGGGTGGAGGAAAAGGTTGCCGTGGAGCTACAGGGAGGCAATTACAAAAACGGTAGGCATACCAGGGCCGTACCGCTGCACGGCGAGTACGATAAGCTTAACGCCGCCGCACTGGGTGGTTGGGCTGTCCTGTTATTTGACACGAAACATCTCCGGGACCCGTATGACTGCCTGGAGCTGGTTTATCAGCTACTCATTTGCAGGGGGAAGCAGTGAATACGATCTACGGTTACGCCAGAGTCAGTACGAACGAACAGGCCCTGACAGGAATATCCCTAGAGGCCCAGGAGTTTGAGCTGCTCCAGTACATGAAGATGAAGGCCAACGAGTTAGGCCTGCGCGTGGGTCCGATCTACATCGAACGGCTGGGGGTGTCCGCGCTGAAGGTGCCACTCGGACAACGCCCGGAGGGGAAGCGGCTTTCCATGAAGCTGGAGAGCGGCGATCACGTCGTCTTCTCCAAGCACGACCGGGCATTCCGTCGAACCAAGGATATGATCTTGGTCGTGGAAGCGTGGGGGAATTTGGGAGTAGTCTCCCACTTCAAGAACCTCGGGATCGACTCCAACTCCGCCCACGGCCGGATGATCCTGACGATCATGACGGCTTGCGCCCAATGGGAGTCTGAGGCTAAAGGGGAACGGCAGAAGGAAATGCTGCTGGCGATGGCCATGAAGAACAAACCAGTTGTCGGAACGGCACCCGCTGGTGTCATTCGCGTTGGCAAGAACACTTTTGTTTACGACCGAACTCTGCTGGCTATCGCGAGGTTAGTCAGAATCTGGAGAAGAACGAAAACAAAAAGGGAATGCGGGGAAGGTGTCGAACTGATCTTCGCCAAACGTGAGGGCCGCAAGCCAATCCATTTTGTCAGCGAGAACTTCTACTGGAAGGAGAAGCGTATGCAGGGACTACACCATGCCCTGAAGTCCTACGAATCCGGGGTTGCACCGGAGCTGTCATTCTTCAGAAATGGCTATCCAGATGGCTGGCGAGTGCGGAAGAAACGTCGTCAGGTGAGACTAGCGATGGAGCAACACCTCGCGGATCGGCGATCAACATAAACTGGGTGAGGTCGTAATTCAGCGGATCACACCGCAGCTTGTACGCCAATTGGTCCGCGTACCGCATGGTCGCTAACCTGCCATCATGACACGACTGGCAGGTTAGCAGGTAGTTGCAAGGATGGCCCCAGCGATTCGGCGCCCGAGAACGCCGCACGATCTCATGGATTTGCAGCCCCGGCCAAGACTCCGGCTTGCGGCAGATCATGCACGACCGCGGAACCCCCAACGCCCATCGATTCCTCTCTGGCGAGACTTGTTGGTAATACTCCCGTGCTTTGCCCATGAATCGCGTCGTGCTTCTTTTGGAGTTCCAGGAGAGCGTCTAGTTCCAGACGTATCTTGTCCACGAATTCTACCGTACTGTCAGAGAAATGGCCACGGATCTCCATGGAGAGCATGTCGCGCCTCCTGGTGATCAACTTCCCAAGCTCCAGCATCACGATTCGGCTGGGAATGGAATCGATCGTGCGCGGATCTGCCTCTATTTTCAGGGCTCGCAAACACGATTCTCGATCGCCAGCCACCAATCGATCCATTAAAAACTCTCCGATCGTCGGATGCTTGGTGGCTATCTTGAATGATCCTGTCGGGAGAGTTTTCAGTAGTTCTTCTCGAAAACGAGAACTCTGCGCACAGGCTCCAAACAAAATCAACAGCATGTCGTCCGGGCGTAAAACCGGATCCATACTGTCGATCGTCTTCCGCAATTCCTCACGGTCAAGCAATTCGCTAAGCTTCATTTCCATCAATAGTTCTCCTGGAAAACACGTCTTCAGATTGAATTTGCATTCCCCGCATTCCCCAAAGGCGCGCGCTTGCAAGCGCGCACTTCAACCCACGGTCAGTGTAGCGGACCTAGATTCCCAAGCCCAATGGGTGGCTATGAAGTCCAGTAGGATCTCGTCATCAGGTAGGTGGGCTAGGTCCGCCTGATACCTGGGATGGGTGTCCCTCTGGGACTTGATGGCCTGCTCACGGGTTAGGCCCACCAGACAGGTTCCACCACTGGGGTGGGGTTCTAGGTAGTAGATACTCATGCACTTCGCCAAGCGGCGTTTCCATGACGCACTTTCAGCAATTCCACTAAGCACTTTTGCTCGACAAACCAGGAATCCTTCGTGCCACCGTTATTTGGGTCGAACAGAAACATGTCTTGCATGGCATCCTCTCCAAACATCCCACCCCTGATCCAAAACAGAGGCGCCTTACAGATCACCAGCACAAAGAAATCACTGGCGCGCGGGACATCGTTGGGACGAATGATCAACTTGCCAACTAGATTCGTTGTTGAACGCACCTGCAATCCGGCCACGTCGGGAAGCTTGAACGAATTGATCGAGCCGTCGTAGAACACGTCCAGGAATTTCGCGACAGCCATTTCAGCACAGGCCCCGTCAATATCAGTGGCCCAGTCGCTTTTGCTGCAGTGTACGTACGGGTTCAAACCATCCCTGAAGCTTCTGATCCTTTTGGCGATCCCAGCTTGCGCGGCCATTAACATCTGCACTTCAGTTAGCCTTACTTCAAAGTTCATACGGAATCCCTGAGCATTGGATATTTCTTGCGATCTTTCGACGTTGCCGTTCTGATGTGAATCCATCCGATACCGACATACTCCATCAGTCTCTCACCGTCGATCACTCGCCTCGGCTTATTAGCGCCAGAACCCATAATCGCCGGGTGAGTTCGATGCCTCGGATACGTCTTCATGCGTGAACAGCCTCCCTGCGGTTAATGACGGACTTGGAAATCGGCTCCGGAAATGCCTGCCAACTATTGCCAGCGATCTTGTCGATCACGAAGGACGCTTCTGGAAAAGTGAGATTCGGACTCTCGCCGTACTTCGCCAGCAGTTTCGCCTGCTTGTAGCTGCAGAGGTTATCCCGAGAACGCTTCACGAGGCGATCCATCATCGCACTTGCCTCGCAGAACGACAGCCTGGAAATCACATCCGGCTCGACCTTGAATTTCGTGAGCGCTGAGGATTGACCAGGAGTGGCCTTGCGGCCCTTATGCCACCCCGGCTCATGCGGTGGAATCACCCCCAAGACCTCCATGGGGCTCAGTCTCTGGATACTGCCAACCTTGGCCCGGACCCGCTTCCGCTCCTCCAGTTCATCCTCTATATCGCTCTTGGCCTGCACAATCGCCTCGGCCACATCCATGCGTTTATCCCTGACGTACGACCGCGCCCGAGTCACGACCTCGTCGCTCTCCTTCCCACCAAGGACCTCCACGGAACTCATCAATGGCAGATTCGAGCAACCAACGAAATCCAGCACGGTCATGAAAGGCTTCGTCGAGGACTCGATCGCGGCGCGGCGTTCTTCGACCGAATCGAGTCGCCAAAAAGTTCCATTTCGATTTTGACCTTCTATTATGCCGGGCAAAATTCTGGTTCCGCGCCCAACCATTTGTGTGAAAAGTGCTCTACTTTTCGTCGGTCGCCCCATCGACACCACGCCAATGCCTGGGAAGTCAAACCCCTCCGTGAACACCATCGCGTTATTCATGATCTGGAACTTCCCTTGATTCCAGTCCTTCAACATCTGCTTGCGGCTGTCGGTATCACCGGACATGACCACGAACGGCGCCCGCAGGTGGAGTGGGACAGAGGACGCGCAGGCCATCGACGATCCGCAGGAAGAGGCATTGAAAATCATCGCCTGACGAATCGCCTGCTCGATCCCGGAAGTGAAACACAACGTCGGTCGCCCTTCCGCGATCTCACGGGTCGCCTCGGTAATTTTGTAGAGGCACTTATCCTCCAGAAGTGCTTTCTCCAACTGCGAGTCGATGAAGTCTCCTCCGCGGCAACCAATCCGCTCGAAGGACACGTCCCCCAGTAGGACATACTCCTGCTTGATCGGCACCAGCCAGCCATCACCAATCGCAGAAGCACTCCCGTCAGTGGAGAACAGAGGGTAGTCGAACGCCACGCTCTCAAACGCCGAACCAAGAGATTCCTCGTCCGCCCGGTCTGGAGTGGCAGTCGTACCAATCAGCTTGCAGTCCGGATTCCCATCCATGAAGTAGTTGATGATGTGCCACCAAGAGGGAGACTTCCTGACAAGCCGATGGGCCTCGTCTGCCCAGATCAACCCCACGCGCTTGGGGTCCGGGAAGGCTATCTTCAGACGCTCGGGGTGTAAGGAATCCTTAGAGGCAAACGTCAGACGATGCGAGCCCATGAGGTTGGACTTGCGAATGTCGCCCATCTCCATGTTCGGGACGTCGCCGTTCTTCTTCTGCCACCTCTCCCACGGCTGGTAAACCAACTCCTGACGATGCGCCAATCCCAAAACCTCCATGGCTGGATCGGCCATCATGGCGGATTCAATCGTCGAGAGGACAGTCTCCGTCTTCCCAGTCCCCGTTGGCATTACGGCAAGAGTACTCCTCTTGCTCTGTAGCTCGTTCAGAATCGACGCCTTGCACTCTTCCTGGTATGGCCTGAGGTACGACATAGACACCCTTAGGTTGCCACCCTCGATCCTGACAGGACTTGCACCCCATCCCCTGACACTCGGAACACTTCTTGGAGTACAGACCGGCCGTGATCGAATGATGTAGGTTTTTGAACTCGATCTCGATAGCGTTGATCGCCACGCACTCAGCGCCGGGCATGGTGCCCAGCGCACGAATATCACTGCGAATGTCAGCCAGTTGACGCAATAATTCCCGGAAGTGTTTCGCCACCGCCACTGCTGCCACCACCTTCGGCCACTTCATGCGCCACCTCCCTGGCGTAAATCATCTGTTTTTGTTCCGCAATGGCGTACTGCAATGCGGCATACCCTTCCGGGGAAAGACGCCTTGGTTTTGACTGCACATATCCGTCGCAGAGCTTCGCGTGGCTCTCCAGGGCCTTTAGGTCCCAACAAGACCTGATCACCTGCATGGCACGCTCGTACTTCTCGTCCTGAAACTTAAACTCTTCACGCACTTCATTGAGATACTCCGCGTCATCGAACATCCCCAAAAAGACGTCTGCCGCCACGCCAATCCTAGACATGGACTTCGTTAGTGCATCAGTCTCGGCGGACTTGTAGGCGTGAGGATTGAAACGCGCTCCTTCCTTTTTGCCTTCGGGGTCGAACAACACACATGCCCCGGTAACTGTGCCAACCTCGCAACGCCCGCGGCCATTCACCATGTACCACAGCGTGACCTGCACTACAGCTATCAGCACCATCCCCACCTGCAACTCGCGCGGCTTGGCTTCGTAACCCCATGCAGCGCCGCAAGGGCCAAACAGGGCCGTCATCTGCTGGATGCGGTACTGTGGATCAACGGCAGTAAATTCACGGCCACCAATCCTGGTAAGCTTTGTGTACGCAGGATCAACCTTGCGTACCGCCTCCCAGATTTGCATGTTGCTTACTAAGTCGACGTCTTCCATGTTTGCCTCTCTTGCTTCCCCGCATTCCCAGTGAGCTGCGATCCCCCCCGCATTCCCCATACGCCCGCATTTCAGTCCCAGTGATGGCAATGTCCCTGTCACCGCATTCCCGTCCCAGTGCTCCCGCATTCCCGTTCTAATCAAGTGTTCCCCTGCACCTCCAGTAGTGCTCGATCCGTGGCAACACTCATCGCTTCGCCAGCTACGACAGGATCCTTTTCAGAGCCCTTTACCAACCCGTTTTCCATCACGATATGGCACTCAGAACCCTCGGATACTCTTTCGATGAACACCTGACCGCCAGCCTTGGCTACCTGCTCCACTACAGAAATCAGGTGCTCATCGTCAAGTAGTGACCCTTCCTTGATAATCACGAATCGAAACTCCGGATTCAGGCGCATTCCAATTGCGACACTGGTCGTGATTCGCTCTTCACCAGAAATCTGATCGAGTGGGATACCGTTGAGCGTCACTCCAAATTCTCCAAATCCCATCCCCTCGACCGGCCACGCGATTCCCTTCATGGCCTCCTCCTTGACTGCATCAATCGCGTCGATCTCACGAGTGAAATCTGCGGATTGTGCCACCAGAGCATCGTGCTCGTCCATTGCCTTGGCATAGCGATCGTTGTCCTTAACCTTCGCCTGCTCCGCGGCAATTACGTCAATACTCTTGACGATCTCATCCTCATCCAGCTCGACGTTGGCCTGGGTCGCCTTCACGACCTCACCCAACTCTAACACCAACTTCCCAGTTCCTGCGTCGAAGTTATCCTGTTCCTGCTGCTTCTGCCTGAGAAGACCATCAAGTTCAACCTTGGTATTCTCGATTTTCAGCATGATTGCTGAAATCTCCTGCTCGTGGATCTCAATGAGTTTCATTCGATCCGAGATTCGCAGATCATACGAGCGGATGATATTATCCCGAACGACGCCCCGCTGCCCAATCTCCTGCTCTCGCTGTTTTCGATCCTGCGCACATTGGGCGTTGGCCTTATTTACCGCGCGTCGTCTCTGCAATTCAGCTTTCAGCGCCGTCGCGTCGGTCGAACCTACCTCCAGGTGGTGAGGCAGTAAATTGCATCGCTGCTTTGAGGCCGCCACCTCGCGATTTTTAAGAGTTCTCTCGTCGTAGAGCGACTTGCGCCTGGCATCCTCCGTGCTGAAATCAACACCGACGATCCCTTTGAGAGTCTCCACCTGCTCCTTGGAACTGGAGTTGGCAAACTCCAATGGGTCGAAGCCAATCCCCTTCATCATCACTTCATTCAGGAGCTTCTGCGGAGACGGAGCGGCGAAACCACCCTGGGCGATGATCTCGACCTTCTGGGTGGTCCAGGGATTGCCGGACTTCCCGCGAGCGATCGTGCGAATGATCTGGCACGGCCACGGCAATTGCGTCGCACCACCATCCACGTCCACCACGATCTCGGCCGTTTCAGCGCCGTCCCGAATCGGCTTAGCCGGGAACAGCTTTGGCCCCCCAATGCACATGGCAATGGCGTCGAGAAGAGAACTCTTGCCATTTTCGTTCTTGCCGCCAACGATCGTTGAGACACGACCATTCGTCTCGAACTCGGCGTACTGCAAACCTTTGACGTCCCGCGCTTCAACTTTCAGAATTCGCACGTTTTGCTCCCTGCTGTACCGCATTCCCTAATACCTAGTAACACCAGTCAGAGGATCCTCTGACAACGATAGCTCCACTTCCTGACCCCACTGCAACGAATGCCAGTCATTGAACTCAAAACACGCAGCAATCGACCTGATCACTGCCTCGTTCTTGCGCTTAGCCTTATCGATCCTGTGCTGCGGAACTCGATAGACCATCGCCTCGAATGGAGGACTATTGCGGATGGCTATGATGATGAAGTTCTTGCAATCGAACACATCCAGGTAGTGGGCGCCCTGGTAGTCGTAGCCCTTCTGCAACGCATCCCTGATGAACTCATTGGCGGTGGAATGGCGGGTGGTTTTGAAGTCAATGATCGTGGAACTTGCTGCATCGTACACGTCCGCCAATCCACGCACAGAAAGACCTGTCTCCAGGTGCTTCCCCCATCCAGCCAACTCCACTGGAAATCCGTGTCCAACGTAAGGTCGCGTAGCCGGATTATTGTAGACTGAGTCAACCATCAAACGGAGAGGCTCCAAATCCTCCTCGCTGATGAAATCCTTTCCTGTGGCAAACGCGTCGAACTCCATCTTCGCCAAGAACTCCCGATGCGATGGCTTGCGTCTATTCAACTCTTCGCCGAGCACGAACTGTGGAAGAAGCACGAACCCATCCAACCACCTGTCTGGGTCCTGCATGGCAGCATGAAACGCCCTCCCCAGTCGCTTTTCGTCGGAATCCTTGGCCTTCACGGTCCTGGTAACAAAACGGTGGTAGCAGTCCCACGGTCCATCAATCGCGAAGCAGCGGATCATGCCGGAGTTAACTGCCGAGTCAGAATGGTACTGCTCGACAGGAACTACTCTCGTCTCTCGGTCGATGATTGTCATGAGCGAGATATTAGCGTGAAATGCTAAGTAGGTCAAGAGGCCAAAAAAACTTTTTCGGCATTCAAACCAAGCACTCCGAGAACTCACGCAGAATGGCGTCGAACTCGGGTGCTGGAAAGAATAGTGTGTGTGCGGCGATCCCAAACGACATCGCACAACTCTCGGCATGTGCGATCGAGAATTTACACTTGCCATTCAGCAGCTTATTGAGGTGGATGGGATGGACGTGGATTGCATTCGCCAGCGTAGCTTGCGACATGCCGCGCAGCGACAAGAGCAACCGTATATTACGCACGACATTAGAGTGGGGTCCCATACAGATCCTACTTACCCTTCTTCGTGCTTCCTTTGCCACCGCTGATCGCGGCATTGCCCTTGACATTCTTCACCGTTCCACGTGGCAGTTCATTCTTGGGTGACTTGGCCATTACGCTCTCCTGTGAGTGAATAAGTAAATAAAGCTAAACACATTTCCTCAACGATTCTACGTGGAAACCTTCTGACTGTCCAGTTCCCGCTGTTTTTTTCGCTCTCTGGATCGCTTGGCAAGCTCCTTCATCAACGCGTCCAGGCGCTCAGCCTGCACCCGCACCTCCGGTGACAGGTCAGCCATTCTTTCCTCCGGGATGTAACTCCGCACGAAGGCCTTGCTGCCGATGTTCTTCAGGGCCTTCTGGGCGTGCTCACGAAGAATAGCATCCTCAGAGGACGGAGAAACGTCTGTCACTCGAAAGCCAGTGAGGGTGTTCAAGCCCTTTTCCAAGACACCCTTCCGTGGATCGCTCAGCGTCCGGGTAGTTGATAAAAAACGGCTTAGAGGTGAGTTTGCCAACGCGAATTCCAAACCAGTCCCCAGCCGGTAAGGCGAATCCTTACCGGAAAAGTTCGCACCAATGCGTCCCAAGACCGGGTCCAAGTCGGAAATATCCCGCCCGCCTGAGGCACCTCTTTGAAAAGCACTCTCGCCAAAAGCCCATTCCGCTGGTGCCTTGATGAGTGGTGTTGTTCTGGAAAGTCCCTCCAGTAGCGATCCCTGAAGATCACCAGCCAGAAGCCCTCCAAAGCTCAATGGATCCTCATGGGCGAGCCCCAAACCAGTCAGATAGCGATGACCGCCGCCCTCCATCTCTCCCAGCGGAATGCTGGTGGTGCTGGCCACGTAGTCAGGGGTCGTGGCATCGCTGCCCCTCATGCGTGCCGTGGCCTTAATGGTCTGGGCCATCAACCCGCCTGGACGGTGAACGAGGTTTTTGGCTGTTTCGCCAAGCATTCTACGCGTGAATGAGTAGAAAGGGACCAATCTTCGCATCACGTCCTTCTCGAATGGGGCGAGGTCGGACCAGTCCGTGTGCAACTCTTTCACCCTCCGCGCCGCCACCTCGGGAGTCCAACCCTTGCGGTCGACGAGGTAATTGAACATCGCCGCCCGGTTCATAAACTCCACGCGCTCATTGGCCTTGGCGCCAGTTCCGATCATTGTTCCATGAATCGCCCGCACCTTGTCCGGTATCGGCACGGTATGACCGAACATTTCCAGAGGATTCTTGGCAACATCCTGGGCGGCCGCGGCATAAGTGGATTTGATATTGAGTGGATTTCCTGGCAGAAGTACTCCACGCCTCTTCTGTTCCGTGAAAGCATTCCGGATGGTGTGGTCCGGATCGAATCCCCAGGTAACAACGTCATACTCGTAGAGCCGCTGCATGGCGTCCCGCATGGCAGGGTCGTTCACCGCCTCGGGCTTCATCATCGAGCGAGTGCGACCCATCAACTCGTTGGAGTACGCCAGTAGTTCTGCTGGAGTCTGGATCTCACCAGAGGCCATGTTCATGTACTGACCGGACGTGAAGTTCCGAACATGAAAGGCTGGGAAGGGGAAGGTGACGTGGGTCTTGAACATGCGGTTGAAACTATCAACAGCCTCAGTGACCGTATTGAACCACTCCTTGTTGCCCATCATATTCATCAGCCCGGCAGCGGCGGAGATAGCCTCGGGGTGGACCACGAGATTCTCGGCGGCCTGGGGAGTTATCCCCATGATCTCCTTGGCGAAATAGTGCATCGCCTGATCGGGGTCCGGCATCTTCAAGTGCTGCGTGAACGCCTCTCGCAGGTTCGGCTGCATGGTCGTACCGCCAATCGTCAGCGGCCCGCTTCCCAGCACGTTCCTGCGAAACAACTCATGGATTGAGGAGGTATGGGCGTGAACGCGGTGCATCTGCTTGAAGTATGTCTCAACATCCGTACCGTAGAGATTCCCGAACCACTTAGCCTTCCCGGAGGCCACGTCAGCGGCGAACTTATCGCTGTGTGACGTCGACCATCGCATCAGATCACCGGCCCACTTTCGGAGATTGTCCTGGTGGGCGAGAGACACGTCTCGGTAGCTGGAGTCAAGCGCCTGACCGATCGTCGCTGGATCGCTACTCTCCAGGTAGGGTCGATAAGCATTCACCAGATCGTCGAGCTGCTTGGTGGTGGGAGTGCCTCGAATCCTGGCCCTGGGATCGATCAGGATATCCTTCGTGATATCGGCCGGGATCATCTTGATGACCGGGTTACGAGCCATCTGACTCTGGGCGCCGCGACCAAAGCGGTATGGATTCTGGTCCATCATCATCTGCGTGCGACGGTCCTGATACCGTGGGGCGTGGGCGAACTCCGGAGAGTCTATGATGGCGGTGTTGCCCCCCATGGTCGCTATCTGGCGTTTGAGGTCGTCCCGCAGGGCGTGGGTGCTGTCGATCGCCTGCTGCATGGCGCTATGAAGCGTGGCGAGGTTCGCGCCAGCCACGGGAGTTGTTCCATACTTCGCCACGCCACGGGATACGTCCTTCACCTCGTCCGCGTGTCGCACCGCCTGCTCCACAAGATCACGCGTCAAGTGAACCGCACCAAGTCCAGTCGCTGGGTCGATCACGTCCCCGAAGTTTTTTGTCCACTCGCTCTGAACAGTATCCAGATCATTGGCTAGTTTCCAGGAAGACTTCCGGACTTTCACATCCGCCCTTTTCGCGAACGCATAGTTGATCTCGTTCGCCTTGTGTGCGAAAACGTCCCTCTCCCCACCAACACGAGGATCAAACAGACCGCGAGCAGCCCGAACAGGATAGGAATATCGCCCATACTTCACCGCCTCCTCCAGAGTGTCCATCTTTCTGGCAGCATCGACTGTGCGCTGCGTGCCCAGCCCCAGAATCTTACGGTCCTTCGTGAACGGGATTCCAACCGTAGCCACCCCAGCCAGCCGGTCGTTGCCATGCTGCGTCAGGAAGTCGCCGAAGGTCGAGTATCCGTTCGTGGTCGCGTAGTGCTCCATGCCCTTCATGACTTCCATGAATCGCGGGTGATTCAGATGCGTCACGGCGTCGTTCAAGGTGAGGCTGGTCAGCGCCTCACGAGCGCCAACCCGGCGCCCGGCCTGCTTGCTTGCCGCGAGGGCTAAGTCACCAACTCCATCCGCCGCGTGCAAGGCTTTCCCGGCAGTAGTCAGTGCGGACTTTGTCCCGAGCGTGAGATAGGTCAGGGGGTCCGTGACCACGTCCGCAGCCAGTCCAGCAATAGTGTTACCGGCGCTCTCCTTCTTGCTGAGAACGCCGTACTTTTGTAGGAGCTGTTTTCCAGAAGTTCTGTTGATATCCTGGGTGGGCGTCAGGATTTGGTCGAAAGGGTGCTCGCCAGCCAGAACATCCGTGACCATCGACCCAGGAAGTCCCAGGACATTCCCAACCGCCGCCAACGGCCCCACCGCAGCGCGGCCGAGTTGGCGAACAATCGAGTCTTCCTTCTGTGGGTCGAACATGGACTACTTGATCCTGCCCATAGCCTCTTGCTGTCGCTTTTCCGCGGGAGTTTGCTCAAACCAACCCTTTTGCATCCGGTCTGCCCACGCCTGAAAACGAGGAAGTGGCAATCCCATTCCGTTTTTCGTAGGACCAAGCAACGGGAATTTAGACAGGTCATTCTCCTTGTATTGCTGCAACATCTCTTTCGTGATGTGGTTATCCATCAAGAACTGCTGCTGTTGAGCCTCTGGAAGCGAGGCTGCGTGAGCAATAGCGGCAGAAAATCTTTCCCCCTCAGGCATGGCGGCAATCCTGTCCGTCATGGCGGCGTTCTTAGCGTTCACGTTGGCTTCCTGTAGGCCAGAGAGCATTGCTGGATCACCGCCAGCGGCCTTTAGGAGCGATGGTGCGGATGGACCCAACTGACCTTTGGCTATCTGGGCTTGCAGGATCTGCCATGCCATATCCTGATTCGGCGTCCTCGTCCGAGCCAGTTGCGCGTTAGCGAGCTGATTGTTTCCGATGGCCTGCAGTGCCTGAGGATTCATCCCAGCCATGGCCTGCATCCGATTCATACCCTCATTGTTTTGCTTCTCAATGGCACGGTTGGCGCGGATCCTATCCCAGGCCGCTGCATTCTGAACCTTGTCGTATCCTCGCTGTGGCGCCTGTGCGGCCAAGGCCTCCTTGTAGGTTTGATTCCGCGTGCCACCGGCCGCGTCAGACACCTGCCGTATCGGAGACATCTGGCCGCCACGAGCCGCATTCCATTCCGCGAACGTCTGCTGAGTTGGCAATGCTGGCTGCCCTTCCGCACGCACCTTGGCTGCCAGTTGATCGAGCGGGAGCTGTCCGTACTTCGCCTCTGCCGCTGCTCGCACTCTTTCCGGATCCCTCGATACGAACCCCAACTGCTCGGCGGACTGGCGTTTACCACCAGGAAGGAGGCCTGGAGAGTTGGAGGTGATTCTTGGCATGGACTGTCGCCCACTCATGTCCATGGTGTCCCGTGGATCATTCGGGTTAGACAGCGCCGCCTTCCTGGCCTGTGCAGCCTTGAACATATCCCCAGCCTGGGCGTCGGATGGAAGAAATCCCTTGTCCGGATTCCTCATGTTCGCCACTCCCGGAAGATTCTCCCAGGCCCGAGCCTGAGGACCAGCACCGATTGCATCCACGCGTGCGTCGAAGGCTGGTCGGTTGGCCTCAAACTGCTGATTCATGGCTGACTGCGCCAGTGGACGGATAGCCCCACTCGCCTGATTCAATCTGTCTCCAGCCCACTCAGCGACACCTGGAATCTGACCAGCCACACCACCAACCGCACCAGCAACACCACGCATTGCGCTGCTCAGTCCTGGACCGGCAGTGTATGGTTTGGCGAGCGCTGGCTGTGGAGTGGCTTCACTCGGTTCTCCAAACATCTGCGACTGACTGTATGATGGCCGGGGGATTCTAGGGCGATCGCCCGGCTCACCAAACTGCGCCGCATTGGTATAGCCGCGTTTTTCTGCCGCACCTCTTCCTGCCTCGTTCATGGACCCAACAAGACCACCAATCATCGGCCCCGTCCCCGCTCCAACTGGCAGTCGCGGTTCCGTTCCAACGCTGTTCCCAAGCGTAGGGCCGGTGTAAGGACGCGTTGGGCCAAGTGGGACACCGAGCCTTGTGACCGCCTGGGGTGCGGCCTGGGGTGCGCCAATCGCACGTTGAGCCATGAGCGCACGTTGCTGTGCTAGGTTCTTAGCTGTGGCCGTCATCCGCCCAGCCGCCATCGGCAGTAAGGCACTTGGGGTTACAGGTGCAGGTGTGTCCTGATTTCCGTATTGCCCAAACGAACTTCGCCACTGATCAAAAGCTGGCCAGCCCATGTCAACACTCCTAACTAAGCGGCTTCTTCACCACTGCCACGGCCCATTGTAAGCAACTCCAGCACGCCAACACCACCGAGAACCTTGCGAAGATTCTTGTCCTTGTACTTCCGCTTCATCCACTCCTTGACCCCGGGCAGGTCAGGCTCGAACGTCTCCAGGGGCTTAACAGGCTTGCCCTTCAAGACCACTCGACGCCCAGACTGAAGCACGGAATCCAGTGGCTTTATCGTAACATCATCGTGGCCCTTCTGGACCGTCCTCAGGGCATTTTCCAGGGCGGAACCACCACTGGCGCCAGACCCTTCCAGCCCGTACTTCGCCATCAACCCCTGCCCTCTCGGTCCACTTAACTCATTGGCTGCCATCCCAGTCTCCTGAGTGGCCGCGGGGAACCCGGCAATAGGACTCTTGCGACTGAAGTTAAGGAATCCACCTCGCTTTTGGATGCCAAGTTTCTTCATGCGGGCTTCATCTTTAATTGCTTTCGTAACCGCCTTGGTAGTGCGCTCCACATCTCCGGATTCCATAAGACCAAGCCCGGCACTGTCACTAAGCAGCTTAATCTGCTCTGGTCCCATCCCCTGTGCCGTAAGCTTATTCACGATCGCGGTCTTCTGCTCTTTCGTGAACCGGCCTTTATCCTGCAGGTGCTGCTGGATCCTCTCCAAGCCGGAGGACCGTGAGGCGACAGCAGCTTTCGCCGCAGCTTCCTCATCCACTGGCACCATTCGATATGACCCTTCCTGTCCAGCGTGTACCGTCCGTTGCCTGACGTTTTGCGTGGCGTACTCACCAACCCCCTGCGGTCCTTCCTCAAATGCCGCCTTGGCCGCTGGTGCAGCGCGTGAACCAAACTTCTCACGCAAGGCTTGTAGTCGCTCCTCGGGTACGCCAAGCGTCTTAAGGTGTGCCAGAACCTGCTCCTGCTGGTCGGGGCGGAGGTTGTAGCGAGACTCGGCTGTCTTCGCCAGCGAAGTTCCTTTTGGGGTCATGGGCTCCACGGCACCGCCGATACTCATGGCTGATGTTTTTGTTCCAGGCGGGTACGAGAACTGCTGACCAATGGCGCTTGTGGTTCTCTTGGTTGACGCAACGGCCTGTTGATTCTCCTGCCGATACCCAGCCATTGCCGCATCGCTGGCAGCTTGCTTGGCCCGCCATTTCTCAACGGCCATGTCCGTGACAGCATCACCAGTCCTCCCGCCGCCAATCCCATACTGAGCCTGAAGGCGCTTCGCCATGATGCGTTCGCGCTCACTGACAGGCGTCGACCCTGGAGCTGCGATAGCCGCTGGAGTGGGACCAGTCTCGACCTGAGGAAAGATCGGATTCGGTGGTCGACTCGGGCGGCGACTGGTCACGGCACTGCCGAAAACCTCCCCAGCCTGTTTCGGAACCTCGCCACCCCTCCCAACCCGTGGAAGCCTCCCAACCCGTGGAAGCGTCTCCTCCATGACGCCCGGCCCGGAGGTCATCTTCTCACCACGACTGACCTGTTGCAGCACTCCACGCAGATCACCGATCTTGTAGGCACGCTGGACATCACCTCCACGGCGACCAACCTCAATCGATGGGATCAGGCCACGCTCGGCCATCGTCTGGAGGTGGGCCGGTTCCATCCCCAGAGCCTGAGCGGCACGTTTTTCGTAGATGATCTTGCCATTCGGAGTACGACCACCGATTGGACCGTCTTCCCTGGGAAGTCGCAGCTTGCCCGTCTGCAAGGACTTGATGTAGTCCGGCAACTTGTCGGGATGGATGCCGAGCGCCGCAGGAATCTCACTGGTTCTGGTGATCCTGTTATCAACCACCGTGGCACCTTTGCCGAGAACAACATCCGCGCCCAGGCTTGGTGCCGCACTCCTGAGCTGCGCCAATGTATAACGGCCATTCTTGTCGGGCGTGATCAGTCCAGCTCGCGCGGCGACGTTCAGATGGTCGACAGAGAGCGGTTTGCCAGTCTTGGTAGACACGAGTGAATCGGCAGCCGATACGTCACTGAGAGTCTCGCCGCGGTAACTGCGCTTCCTGATTGGATTCTTCACGACCTTCGTGGGAGAACCTTCGGAGGGAATATTCTTCACGAGCTTGGAG
>Ga0315273_10003237_pt1 | contig 19564 bp, 15 predicted proteins | sample YL17G02_0_MG_FD_205753 | JGI IMG/M metagenome (GOLD analysis project Ga0315273, IMG submission 205753) | Sediment microbial communities from Yellowstone Lake, YNP, Wyoming, USA - YL17G02_0 | ecosystem: Environmental > Aquatic > Freshwater > Lake > Sediment | place: USA: Wyoming | collected...
AGACCGAATATTGTCGCCATCACCAGCACGCCGCCATCGCGGTCCTGAATATCGGCACCATGCACGAGAACATGCATCAAGAGGCCCTGGGTATCGACGAGAAGATGCCGCTTCTTGCCCTTGATCTGTAGAGTCGAGGACGGGCGCGGTGGCATTGCCCCGTTTCCCGTCCCCGCTCATCAAACCGGACGTGCGGATTTCCCGCATCCGGCTTTCCGACTGGCTTCACCGCAAGGCCCACGGCGACGACCGACTGCGCTCGCGTCGAAGGCACCGGACGGCCAATTCGCCGTAGACATAGTCCCGGGAGAACTGGTCCGCTCCGCGCCCCTGCACTTTGTGCCGTTGACGGAGGAAGTGCCGCGTTCGGTCATAGACATGCTGATCGACGGCCTCGTATGCCGACGCGAGAGCGCCGTAGGAGAAGTAGGCCGACCAACCGCGCAGAACGCGGTTCAACCGTGCTCGTACTTCGTCCCAGGAGCCCTTGTTGCCGGGCACCAGCAGTTCGCCGATCTTCACCTTGACCCGCTGCACGCTCTTCTTGGACGGGCTCGCCCCCAGGTACCAGCGACCTCCATTGGGGAGGTGGCGCGGTCCCAGTGTATAGCCAAGGAAGTCGAAGCCTTCACGCCGGGCATTCTTCACCGAGGTTTTCGCCTCGTTGAGCGTCAGCCCGAGCTTCGTCATCACTGCCCTCGTCCAGGTCAGAGCCTCCTCCGCGTGTCCGCGGCTGAGGATGACGAAGTCGTCGGCATAGGAGATGACATGTGCGTGGAACACCTCACCTCGCCGCGTCAGCCGCCAATGCTTCAGGAATCGGTTCATGTAGATGACGGAGAGCAGCGGACTGGCGACCCCACCCTGGGGGGTGCCGCGACTGTTGCTCTTGCCGCCGCTCAGGTGCCGTTTCCCGTCGCCATCCCGTTCCTCGACCGGCACTTGCAGCCACAGCTTGATCAGCCGCAGCACATTCCGGTCGAGGACGCGGCGGGCCACCGATCGGAGGAGGTCCGCGTGCGGGATCGTGTCGAAATACTTCGACAAGTCGGCATCGACTACGTCGGTGTAGCCCCGGCATAACAGCCGGTGCGTTTCCTTGACGGCATCGATCGCGCTCCGACGCGGCCGATAGCCGTAGGCACCGTCCTCGAAGTCCGCCTCGAAGATCGGCTCCAGCACGATCTTGGCTGCGGCCTGAACCACCCGGTCCCGGATCGTCGGGATGCCGAGCGGACGTTCGCCGCCGCCAGGCTTCGGGATCATCACCCGCCGCACTGGATCAGGCTGGTAGGTCTTCGAGACGAGGTCCTCGCGCAAGCCCGAAAGCCACGCGTCTACACCCGCCGCCTCGATCTGTCCGAGGGTCACCCCGTCCACGCCTGGCGCACCCGCATTGGCGCGGGCAAGCCTATAGGCACGCAGAAGGATGTCCGCACGGCAGATCTTGTCGTAGAGAATGTAGAAGCGAAAAGCGGGCTCCGCCTTCGCCTTGCAATACAGCTTTCTCTGAAGGCTCCTGATCTTATCGGGTGTTTCGAGGCTCATCGCCAATCACCCCCACTTCGCCAACTTCGAAAGCACACCAGAAGTCAGGGTCCTTTCCTCTGCCGGCGTTACCCGGCTTCGACGGTCATACGACCCTGTCCGACACCCGTCGGGTCCACCGCTCCGAAGCGGTGTTGAAGCCGCGACCTCCGACCCGGACGGGTCTCCCTCGATTACCCGCATCATCATTCCAACGTGCTGTGTCCAATACCCCGGCAGACCAGACAGGTGCGTTTGTCGATTGCTTCCCTGTCCGCGCGGCCTTCCCCGAGCAAAAGGCGGGTCGGCGTCTGCATCGACTCTTTCGAGGCCTGCTCGAACTTCACTCACGTTACGGCCCGTTGGATCGCTCGGCCGCCCGAGGCGGCCTTTGTCACGAGGCTTCGACGAGGCCAGTTGCCCAGCCGCGCCGCTCGTCAGCTTCCGGATCAATCGACAGCTCTCCGGATGGAATCTTCCTCCATAGATGATGCGCGCCTTCGAGATGCACTTTTACCGTGCATCATAACCCAGATGCTTACTGTCAATTACTTTCATCTGTAGGGCGTCAGACACAGCCCGACCGTATCCGGGCGTCGCGCTGTTGCCCGCGCGTCAAGGTGGCCAACCGGCAACTGGTTGCTTTCAAGAGCGGGAAAGCTGGTTCCTTGCCAGCAGTCGGACGGCTTGCGTGATTCGAAAGGCTTACAGCAAACACAATTGGTGTTCACGGTCTAATCGGTTAGTATTGGGCATCGCCAAATGATCTGGAACTGTCATGCCCCTCCTTAGCCCTCTTCGTACCATACTGGCGCGCAATGGTCTTGATGCCGTTGCCTTGGTTCCGGGGGCGAATTTCCTGCGGGTGATGGGCAAGGACTTTCACCAGATGGAACGGCCTTTGATGGTGATTGTGCCGCGTGAGGGTAAGCCGATTGCCATTGTTCCCAGCCTCGAAATGGCGTCGTTTACGCCACTTAAGTTTCCGGGCCTGATTTTCGATTGGCGGGATGAGGCAGGTTACATGGGAGCATTTCTCGCGGCGGGAAAAGCACTGCCGCAATTGGACCGGGCCACGCGCATTGGCGTCGAAGGTCAGCGCATGCGCGTTTTTGATTTCATGGCGCTGCAGCAGGCTTTGCCAAACGCCTCGCTGATCGATGCCCATGCAGAGATATCAAGCATCAGATTGCTCAAGACGCCGGAGGAAATCGCAAATCTGCGCGAGGCCATCAAGAGATCAGAGGCAGCCCTCGATGCAACCCTGCAGCAAGTGCGCGTCGGCATGACGGAAACCGAGGTTGAAGCCATCCTGTTGCGTGAACTTTTTGCCAAGGGATGCGATGGCTTGTCTTTTGACCCGATCGTCGCGGCAGGGGACAATTCAGCCAAGCCACACGCCAAGGCGCGGCATGACTATCGCATCAAGGTAGGCGATCCACTGCTGTTTGATTTTGGTGGGCGTTTTCGTCATTTCAGTGCTGACATAACTCGAACATTTTTTGTCGGGTGCGTGTCAGAACATGATGCTGCGTTCTATGGGACCGTGCTAGCCGCCAATGCACGCGGGCGTGAGATAGCCCGGGCGGGACTTTCCGCATCTGACCTTGATGACGGAGTAAGCAAGGTTCTGGAGAATTCACAGTTTGCCACCTTCACGCGCCATAAGACCGGGCATGGTTTGGGGCTTGATGTTCATGAGGCGCCGCAGATCATGCGCGGCAACATGCAGATCCTGGAACCCGGCATGGTACTGACGATTGAGCCTGGGCTGTATCGCGATGGTGAGGCCGGCGTTCGCATCGAGGACGATGTAGTGATAACCTCAGATGGTTGTGAAAGCCTCACCACGTTCCCACGCGAGCTCCGCGTTATTGCCACGCAATAGAGTTTCAACCTGCGCAACCCCACGGGATTGCCAGCAGAGGGAGACTTACCTTACATTGTTCGGGTCACGGTGTCGACGTCGTGATTTGCATTTTGCCGGCCCCTGTCTTGCCATTACCTAATCGCGCATAGGTGATGCCCCTACCTTCCGTGATGGCACCAGGGGAGCGCTGCATGGCAGCGCCCAGCTTTCCATAGGGCGACCATTTGGGCCACGCATTGAGACTATTGACTAGCAAGAAAGCCTCCCTTGCACCAAGTTGTGTGGAATGCCCTTACTTGGCAATATCGATCCACGCTACAAAGGAATAATTTCTTATAAATCAATTGTGCTATTGCCCACTCCATAAATATATTCCACACTTATGGCAAAGATCAGGAGAAAGTCTACGTGACCAGTAAAGCCTCAAAGGCCGTTTCCAAATGGCTTACCAAATTCGACGAAACACTCACCGCCAGGCATGAACAAGCTGCAGTCAAGCTCTTCAAGAAGGACTGTTACTGGCGCGACCTTATATCTTTTACATGGAACATCATAACGCTTGAGGGCCGGCCTGCCATCGAAGCGATGCTCAAAGATACATTGGCTAATCTGAAACCTAGCAATTGGCAAATTGAAGGCGAAGCCAAGGAGGCAGAGGGAATTGTCGAAGGCTGGTTCACCTTTGAAACGAAGGTGGCGCGCGGGCGTGGTATTTTGCGTCTGAAGGATGGAAAGTGCTGGACTCTTCTCACCACCATGGTGGAGCTCAAAGGCCATGAGGAAATGAAGGGCCAGCGGCGCATCATGGGGACCGAGCACGGCGTGGCAAGGAACCGTAAGAGCTGGCTGCAGCTGAAGCAGGAAGAAGAGGCGCGGCTTGGCTATACCGAGCAACCCTACTGCGTCATCATTGGCGGTGGCCAGGGCGGTATTGCGCTGGGGGCCCGTATGCGAAGGCTGGGGGTTCCCACAATCATTGTGGAAAAGAACGAGCGGCCCGGCGACAGCTGGCGCAAGCGCTACAAGACCCTCTGCCTGCATGATCCTGTCTGGTACGATCACCTGCCCTACCTGCGCTTCCCGGATGACTGGCCGGTCTTCTCACCCAAGGACAAACTTGGTGATTGGCTAGAAATGTACACCAAGGTCATGGAGCTGAACTATTGGGGCTCCACGCTGTGTGAGAGTGCATCCTACGACGAGGCCAAGAAGGAATGGACTGTCAATGTTGTACGTGACGGCAAGCACATTGCGCTGCACCCCAAACAGCTGGTTCTCGCCACCGGCATGTCCTCTGTTCCCAATGCGCCGAAATTTCCGGGCATGGAAAACTTCAAGGGCGATCAGCATCATTCAAGCCAGCATCCAGGACCCGATGCCTATGCAGGCAAAAAGTGTGTGGTCATCGGCTCCAACAATTCCGCCCACGATATCTGTGCTGCCCTATGGGAGGTTAGTGCCGATGTCACCATGGTGCAGCGCTCTTCCACCCATGTTTCCAGGTCAAAGACCTTGATGGAACTTGACCTGGGCCCGGTCTATTCCGAGAAAGCGCTTGCCCAGGGAATTGACGTGGACAAGGCGGACATGATCGTTGCTTCCTATCCCTACAAAATCGCAGCTCAGCGGCAAATTCTGGTGGCCAAGGAAATTGCAATGCGGGACGCCGACTTCTATGAACGCCTCGAGAAAGCTGGCTTCATGCATGACTGGGGTGATGATGGCTCGGGCCTTGGTACCAAATACATGCGTCGCGGGTCTGGATACTATATCGACGTCGGCGCCTCGGAACTCATCTGCGACGGCAGGATCAAGCTCAAGACACGGGTAAGTGTGCAAGAGATCAAGGAACACTCCGTGCTGTTCAGCGACGGCAGTGAGCTTCCCGCCGATCTCATCGTCTATGCCACGGGCTACGGTTCCATGAATGGTTGGGCTGCAATGCTCATCAGCCAGGACGTAGCTGACAAGGTAGGAAAATGCTGGGGACTCGGCTCCAACACCACGAAGGACCCTGGCCCCTGGGAGGGTGAGCCAAGCAATATGTGGAAGCCCACGCAACAGGAGGCCCTGTGGTTCCACGGCGGCAACTTGCATCAGTCGCGCCACTACTCGCAGTTCCTATCGTTGCAGCTCAAGGCCCACATGGAGGGCATTCCCACACCGGTCTATGGCAAGGCACCCGTCTATCACAAGATTTAAGGGTTCTTCTCTCGTTTGCGGAAAATCCCCAGGGCCATGGAGCCGTAGGAAATGCCTGCGACAGTGATGATGACGGCTGCGATGCCTGCAAAATAACCGAGTCCTGCGACTTCGACAACCACGTAGGTTAAGAACATGGCAGTCATGAGATTGAAACCCTGCAGGAGGACAAAGGCAGGCAGTTGCTTCAACAGGGCACCCTTTGACTGGAAGGTGAAGTACTTCTGGCCCAGAAACGAAAAGGGAATGGCGATCAGATAGGCAAGGGCACTCGACAGGACTGAGCCTGCACCGCTATGAAAAAGGGCCAGAACGCTGGCCGCATAGACCACCGAAGCGGAACCGCCCACCAGGCCAAAGCGCGCAACGCGTGCAACTTCGCTGCCAAATCTGTTCATCTCCATAGGGGTTCATATCAAAAAATGGGTTGAGGTGCCACTACAAAGCGGAACTGGATTGCTACCCACGATATCAAGCATGGGATTGACGGACATCAATGCGGATATCTCCGGTGGCGCCTGAAGTGGTATCTATATTTCAACCAGACAACGGGAGATTTTCATGATCCGGATAGTGATGGCCCTTGCAACTCTAGCTGCCATGCTCCTGGTGGATGTGCCAGCTGCCCAGCCAGCCGCGACCACGCCGAGCCCTGCTGCAAAGCCTGAGGCCTTAAGTCTGCAGCTGGGCCACGGGGATTTTATTACCTATTGTGCCGCTTGCCACGGAGTGGGGGCGAAGGGTGACGGAACGGTGGCGGAGTACCTGACAATCAATGCCGCAGATCTCACGCAGCTCAAGAAAAAGAATAATGGCCTGTTTCCGCGCGAACGCATCACGGGCGTGATAGACGGGCGGACGGAGGTGAAAACTCATGGCCCCCGCGACATGCCGGTGTGGGGTGACTGGTTCAAGTTCGAGGCCGAAGCCTCAAAAGCGGGCAAAGGGGCAAGCGAGGCGGTGATCGCCGCGCGCATTGGCGCCCTCGTCAACTACATTGAATCCATCCAGGAGAACTGAGGCCTAGCGGCTGCGGTCGTCCACCATGTCCTGGCCTTGGCCCGTCATCACATGGACGATATAGGCAAAACCGCGGCGCTGCGCGCTGAAGACGTGATAGGCGCCGCCGCAACGGATGGTCCTGGAGACATGGAAGTGCTTGTGCTCAAGCAGGGCGCGGGCCTCGTCGCAGCTCACATCATGTCTTGCATGGGGCCAGGGAAGGGCCGGCACGTAAACATAATGGTCGGGATTGCCATAGCTCACCCAGTGTGCGCTGGCCTGGGAGGCTGGCATGAGGGCAAGGGCAAAGCAGAGAAATAGAAGGCGTTTCCTGATCACAGTTATTGTCTCCCGAGGACCGACGCTACAGGCATGATAGCCGATGCCGCCCGATTTGCAAACCGGCAAAGCGCCGGGGTTGGTTCCGCTACTCTCGCGCGCGCGACTGGATGTAAGGGAGGCGAGCGGACCAAGCAACGCACCCAAAGTCTGATGACCCAAATAGTTCCTCTGAACCTGTCCACTTGACCGAGTTCAGATCTCCTATGCGCGACTGATCTATTCAGTTCGCATTGAGGGCCTCCATTAAACTTATGTCGGTGGAACCAACACGAAATTTCCAACATGGCGTTTTTCCATGAATTCCTGTTGGGCTTCGACAATCCGTTCCAAGGGGAAAATTTTGGCCACCAAGGGCTTTATTTCACCACGTTCAATATAGGATACAAGATTTGGAAATATCGGCTGTTCCCAAGCCGTGCAGCCAATCAGGGTCAAATCCTTGAGATAGAAATCTCGCATATCCAATAATACGATTGGGCCGCCAATGGCCCCCGAGGAAACATAACGCCCACCCCGTTTCAATAGCTTGAGCATTGCGCCAAATCCTTCACCGGCGACATTGTCGACGACGAGATCAAGGCTACTTTCACCCAACTCTGTGACGATATCATCTCCCCTCGCAATGATCTGATCGCAGCCTACAGAAGCCATCGCTTTCACTTTGCTTGCCGCTGCAATCCCAATAACGTGGGCGCCGCGCCGTTTGGCAAGTTGAACCGCAGCCGAACCCACTCCGCCGGTAGCCCCAGCAATGAGGACGCGTTCGCCTCCTATCAACTTTGCACGGTGCAGCATGTTCTCAGCCGTCGCGTAAGAGCAGGGAATGGTGGCCAGTTCAACATCGCTCCAGCTACAGTTTATGGGAAAGACTTCACTGGCGGGTACTTTCACGTATTCTGCAAAGGCACCGTCAAAATCTGAGGCCATCCAGATGTTTTCCATACTGGCAAAGCCATTGGGGCGCATGCAGGCGCGTATAAGGATACGTTTGCCTATCAGCGGTTCATCGGCCTTGCTGCCCGCAGTCACAACTCTGCCACAACAATCGGTGCCCTGAATCAAGGGAAAGGGCGTGGCTTCGTTCCATCCCCCGTCTCCCTTGGACTTTGCTTGTGTTGGTTCGGTTTGGGCGGTCTGTGCCGTACTGGTCGTCACGCTGGATGAATACCAGCCAAGCCGGGTGTTGATTTCGGTGTTGTTAACGCCCGCCGCCAGCACCCGAACCAGCACTTCACCCGGCGCTGGCACGGGAACCGGAACATCGCGATACACGAGTTTTTCGTACCCACCATTGCCCGTGGTGACCACGGCTTTCATGGTCGTGGGGCATCCTGTAGTGTCAAAGCGATCCACACCCATGTTTATGCGGGTCCCATCATTTTGTGGGAAAGGTGTACTGGAAACAAAGCGCGGTTCCGATCATCGTTGTATTGAGAAACATGCGTGGGATAATTTGAACCCAGAATGTCTTCCAATCGTTTGCGTGCGCGATCCAAAATGTTGGGGCGACCTTTTTCCTTCCACTTCTTGGGCGAGCTGCGGCCACCGACGTTGGGGTAAAGATACTCCGTCTGCATACGCGCCAAAGTCAGGTTGCTGACAAGAAAATGATTGGGGCCGCCCAGAAAAGTCTCTCGAATTGCATCAAGTGACAAGACCTCATCACTCACGTCAAGTCCGCGAATAGTGTGTTGGATCGCGCCGATGATATCATTATCTATATCTATAATGAGTTGCTCCATGCTGAAACCCAAAAGGCTCGCCGCCATACCGGCTGATTCATAGATGAGATAGGCTCCGGCATTGCCGACTAACGCGTGGTTATATGCCTTCTCATAGCCTGATTGTATATCTGGCATTTTAGAATCCGCCACGCCTGAAAGAAAATCTGCAGTAAGTTCGTATAACTGCACAACCTGCGCTGCCGCTGCCGACAACAAAGCCTGTTCCGGGCTTCCACCTGACGTGGCGCCTGTTCGCAGATCTGAAACAAAGCTCTGGCGTACCGATGCCCATGAACCTGCCTACTATTAGGCTCGCGCCATCCGGTATTTGGGCGACCACTCCTTCGACCGTCGTCGTTTGCATCCTTCTCCTCCCCTATCGTCATAGTTTTGCAGGCATCGGACTCAGAGCTGCAACGCCGCCACGCCACCGCGCATCTCGGCTCCGAACAGGTAATTGTGCGCAAGGGAAAGCATTCCGCCCGAAACGTTCCTCGCCTTGAAGCCGTTTTGAAGAAGGATCCGTGTCGCGACATACGCCCGTTGGCCCGAGCGACATATGACGTGGATCTCCCGGTCCCGCGGGAGCTCACCGAGCCGTCCCCTGAGCTGAGACAACGGGATGTTCAGCGCCTCCGGGACGCTTTCGACCACGAGTTCGAGGGGGTCGCGCACGTCGAGAAGGATTCCACTCCGCGCGGAACTCCAATGGGTCAGTGGCATGTCACCCCGCAGAACATCAGCCGCCACCATGCCGGCAAAGTTCACCGGATCCTTCGCGCTACCAAAAGGTGGTGCGTAGCACAGTTCGGATTCCTCCAGGTCGTAGACCGTTGCCTTCATCTGGATCAGGGCGGCGATAGCGTCAATCCGCTTTTCCACCCCATCTCTTCCTAGCGCTTGTGCCCCAAGAAGGAGCCCGTCGGACTTCTGGAAGATGACCTTCATCGCGATGGGTTTGGCACCCGGGTAATATCCGGCGTGCGAGTTAGGGTAGAGATAGATCTTCTCATAGTCTACATGACCCAGACGTTTTAACGCCTTCTCGCTGGCGCCCGTCCAGGCAATCACCGCTCCGAACAGCCCGACGATCGCGGTGCCCTGCGTTCCCCTGAACCGTGACGGACGCCCGCAAATCACATCGGCTGCAATCCGGCCCTGCCTATTGGCCGGGCCGGCCAGTGCGATAAGGCTCCACTCGTTGGTCACGAAGTCTCTGACTTCGACGGCATCGCCGACGGCGAATATATCCGGGTCACTGGTCCGCATGTGTTCGTCGACGCGGATACCGCCCCGTTTCCCGATCTCCAATCCGGCCACTTTCGCAAGCATAGTGTCAGGGCGCACCCCGAGAGCAAGAATGACAAGATCAGCGGGATGGATCTGGCCTGATTTTGTCTCAACATTGATGGCGCCGTTCACGGCCTGCTTGAACCCAGCTACCCCATCGCCCAGCGCGAGATGCACGCCGTGCGCCTTCAGGTGAGACTCGACCACGCGCGCGTTTTCCTGATCGACCGGAGGCAGAACTTGGTCGAGCATTTCGACCAAGGTGACGTCGAAACCCCGGTGAACCAGGTTCTCCACCATTTCGAGACCGATGAATCCTCCTCCGACGACTACGGCCCGGGTCTTTGGCCTCAACGTCTGAAATCCAGAATAGCGGTGCATTCCAGATAGGAAGGCGCTACCCCGCTCGATCCACTCGCGGATGGCCCTCGCGTCGGGTACCGTACGGACGTGAAAAATGCCCGGAAGATCGATACCTGGTAGCGGTGGACGGACCGACACCGCTCCTGGTGATAGCACCAGCTTGTCATAGGCATGGGTCGTGACCTCGCCGGTTGTCACATTCCGCAGCTTGACAGACTTCTCCCTAGGCGAAATTTCGACGGCTTCGCAAAGGGTGCGGACATCGATAGCGAAGTGCCCCCGGAAAAGCTCTTCGTTCGCGACGAGCAGGCTCGCTTCTTTCGCGATGACGTTACCGACGTGGTAGGGCAGGCCGCAGTTTGCGTAAGACACATATGGCCCGCGTTCCACCATGAGGATCTCGGCTTTCTCGTCTAGCCTGCGCAGGCGTGCTGCACATGAAGCGCCGCCGGCCACCCCACCGACAATGATGACTTTCATTGAATGATCCTCACTGGATCCAAATTCCCACCTCTGAACCACGCGGCGATCACAACTGTTGGGCATCGCCCGCTGAACGCCAAAGATGCCAAAATTGAACCCCTAACAGGCATATCTTATTTTTATCAGACTGGCAGGAGCTTCCATTGATGCCGATCAACTCGCTATTAATATGTCCTTCACTCGAAACCCATACGCAAAGTGCTATGCGCATGCAGAAATGATGACGAATGTAAATCTGCGCCGAACTTTGACCCCACCTGATTTCTTGCATAAACTTTTGAAGTTTATGGAGAAAGGAAGAATATTCCGTGACTTATTCGGCGTGCAATTTTGACCCCAGAGCAAACAGAAATAGGCTTTTTATATCAATATTTTGAACAAAAACATCCAGGGGTCAAAATTGGACACCGATTCACACCCGTTGTCATGCCTGTCCGGATTGTCAGCCTGCCGATCGTGGAACCCCACATCCAGACATGGTGGCACGCTCTACGACCTCACTCCACTAAGTTCGAATACGTTTCGGCTGTCTAGCCAGACGATCCGTTCTATGTATTCCAGCTCATGCCACATCGCATTCGAATGCAAGCCGTTTTGGTTTCCTCGCGACTCAGGGCTCACAACGTATACAGTCGAAATCAGATAAACCCATAAAGCCCCAGCTTGCCCGGCGATCAGGCCGCGTCCGTCATAAATCAGGCAGATATCCGGGGTGGCTCGACATCCTTCTTGGTCACGAGGTTACCTAAGCTGTCGGCTGCTCCGGGCTTGCCGAAGTAGTACCCCTGAAGCTGCTGGCAACCAGCTAGCCGCATGAGTTGTGCCTCTTCCTCCGTTTCGACGCCCTCGGCAATGATGTCAGCGGAAAGACCCCTGGCGATCAGGATTGTCCCCTGAACCACCTGCTGAGTTGCGATATTCTTAGAGATCGCTTGGGTCAGCGACCGGTCGAGCTTGACCTTGTCGAAAGCGTACTCGCGCAAATAGCCGACACTGGCGTAGCCGGTTCCAAAGTCATCAAGCGCCACGGTCACGCCTGAGCTTTGCAGTTCCTGGATGACCTGCTTGGCGCGCTTGGGGCTCTTGATCAGAACCGACTCCGTGAACTCGACCTCGAGCCGGCTCAGGGGAAGGCAGTATCTACCGGCGATCTGCTTGATGTCAGAGACGAGATTGAAGTTATTGACCTGAACTGGAGAAATGTTTATGGCGAGCCGGAGATCCTGCCACTGCGCAATATCTCGGCAGGCGATCGCCATGATCACCGCACTGAGCCCATCGATCAAGCCGTGCTCTTCGGCAACTGGAATGAAGCGGTCCGGCGTGAGATTGCGGTGTGAGGACTTGGGCCAGCGAGCGAGCGCTTCGACGCCGATGATCTCACGACTGCTAGAATTGACCATGGGCTGATAGGCAACATCAAATATGCCGCGAGCAATGAAGGCCCTGATCTCGTTGGCGATGTCTACGTCCTCGCTGCGCTTGAGATCGAGCGTGCTATCAAAACGGCGGTAGCGATTTCGGCCAGCATCTTTGGCGTCATACATGGCGATATCGGCGCGGCGCATGAGCTCCGCAGGTTCAAGCGGTTCATCGCCGAGTTCCGCGATGCCGATGCTGGCGCCGATGCTTGCAATGCGGCCGTCGATATCAAACGGTTCCTTCACGAAAGCCAGGACATCCGTGGCGATTGTCTCGGCGCGCGCTGCAGCATCTTTTCCACTGATCAGGGCTGCAAATTCATCGCCCCCCAAGCGCGCCAGAATGTGCTGACCCTTCCCAAGGTTGGAAAGTCCAGCGGCCACGGCCCTAATCAGTTTGTCCCCCGTTTCGTGATCATAGGCGTCATTGATAGCTTTGAAGCCATCAAGATCAATAAATACGAGAGCCAGTTCGGACGCCTTGGCGGTTGCCAATTCCTTGGCCAGTTCTTCCAGCAGAAACACTCGATTCGGCAACCCCGACAGAGAATCGCGTCGTGCTGCAAGTTGTGCCCGCTTCTCGTTCGTGTCCATTTTGGTCATCGTGCGGACGTGCACCAGGGAAATCGCAATCATCACCCCCATAAGTGCCACAATCGTGGCCAGTGCGCTGAAGTGATAGGATTGGCGTGCCGCATCGCCGGGGTGACGGGCCTGCCAGGACGCTATTGCGACTGGATTGCCCCAATGATCGTGAATAACATTGGCGCTCTCGCTTGGGTTACTCACTCGCAGAATTTCAAGCCCGTCAATGACATACTGCTCACTCATCTTTGCCAAGATGTCTTTGGTCAGGGATCTTGCGAAAATGAGAACATTTGGATGCTCGATTGGAATCTTGATGTCCTTGCTGGTCGGCAGGATCGGTGCCGCCGCCATGATCGCAAGCCCGTTAGGTGTGTTCACCAGTGTACTGACAACTTCAAATGTCGAATTGTCTTTTGGCAGGGTGCTCAGGGTCTGCTGCAGTGCCTTGCCGAAGTAGCTTTCGGCGGATTCATTGAGCAGCTCGTCATTGCGGTAAGAGGTGATGCGGTTTCCCTGCGCATCGACTATAAACATCGTGTCATAGTTGATGTCCGTCGTAGCGTAACCCCAAGTGTCGTACATCCACTTGTCGTCTATCTGACCGTAGGTCTGGTTCGCAGCATCGTCCCAGTGGGCGTTGTCGGCTACGGTTCCGGCCAGCCGCTCCTCGGCGGCCGTAAAGGCAGACTGAACCGTCTGCCAGGTCCGGGTTGCCTCCTGCCGGTCAACGCTCAGAGAGATACCGTCGAGCATCCTGGAGGAGCTCCAGAGCATACCCAGTGCCGCGATAGCAATAGGCAGTGCGATCAAGAAAAAGAGTTTGACTTCCATTTTGCTAGTGCGGCGCATTTGAACCTTTTGAACCTTCGAGGCACTTGTTCTGCCAGAATCCAATTTCAGGACCCAAGATAGTGTTAAAGTTGACCCGCAAGAGGTTTTCTTGGTTACTAACCTGATTATAAAAGCAATAATAGCCCCGATATCAGGCCCTTATTGCTTGCGTCCGTGCTGCACTTTTACTCCGGCAGGTCGCTGCGGATTCACTCCGGCGTTGACAGGCTCCATGCTGGTGCGCCCGCACAAAGGATGTATCTATCATTTGCACCGCCGCATGGTGAGCGGCTACCAGCGCTTCCATGACCCGGTCAGGCGCAACAAAAAGATTTGTAGCAAAAGATGGCAAAGCCGGAAGGCTGGCAGAAGGGTATTGTTTGGCCAAAACATTATAGAAGACAGTGCAAGCTGCATAAGAAAGGATTGAGTTATTGCTGGCTCAGAATGGGCTTAGCCCCCAAGCTGCAAAAATACGCCCCAACAATGACCTCACTACACATGTTGTAGTAACGCGTTGTAGCTATTCGGCAATAATTGTTTTGGGTGGGGTCACGTTTCGCGCCCAACAATGATCCCTTTTAAAAAGATAATAATCGATTAGATCGTTTTCTGGAGGGGATCATTCTTGGATGCAACTTCATAGCGTCGATACTCACCATGCTCAAGACCAAGAACGCGGCAACTATTGCGGCCATACCTATAACCTTACCATGCCAGACAAGGAGCGGCCACTCGATCCGAGTGCCGCGCTTCGATTTATCTAGTTTCGTGAGAACGGTACTGAAAATGGTTCATGTCACTGACGCAAAATATGCAACAAATGCTGCAATATGAACGTAAACAAGATAAGAACGTGGGACAAGACTTTCGCGAACTTATTCCTGTATTTGGCGAATGAAGTGCAAGCATAACCAGGATTTGACTTAATGCGATTTGTAGATCTCCTTCACAGTGCCGGATTACTCCTGCCAGATAGACAGAATACTGTCTGGCTTTTCACCAATGCGGGTGAGATCTATTCAATTTATCCGATTGTGGACGAGGCTTTGCGACAGCGTCCAGGATATAGATTGACTATCGCAGTCCCTTACCATGAGTTGGCGGAACTCCGCCGCCAATTCCCACACGAGGAAGTTGTTCCAAATCCATCAAAGTACGGATGTGCCAGATCGCGACCATATGCCAATTCCGCACTACAAATTCTCGGATCAAGGGCTGCTCATCTTTCGGCAACTGTACCAATTGGTTTGAAGGTCGATGATAATTTTGTAGCCAGTTCGATAGTTAGTCGCCTTCCAGAGCGCGCTTCTACCTATCCTAGCGTGGGCACTCGGCCACTCATGTCGTTCCTGACAAGGGTTATGGCTGGGAATCCAATTTGCGAGATCGATGACCTCGCGTGCCGTCTTCGTCGGCCACAAGACATATTGTGTCTGGGAAATGGCCCTTCATCGGAAGACGCTCGCCTAATCGACATCTCCTATGACTGCCTTTTTCGCGTAAACTGGATTTGGTCGCAACGTACATCTCATGTGAACCCCAATCTGGTATTTACTGCTGACTGGGATCTTCCTGCGGGATCACCAAAGCCGATCCTCGGCTTCCCAAATGAGGCGGTTGGGCTACCAATACTTCGATATCACAGCTTCATGTTTCGCCCACCTCGGCAGGGGTACATATTTATTGACACTCTTATTCCCGCCCTCAAAGCTAGGCGGAGCGACGTTGTCCCCAGCAATGGTGCTATCATGATTTCTTTGGCCGCAGCGCTGAAACCTCAACGCATGATCATTGCGGGCATTGATCTGTACTCTCATGAAGAAGGTCGCTATCCTGGTGACAGCCACGCCATCGATGGATATTCACGCGATCACAACCGCGCCAGCGATGTTGCATTCATCAGGTCAGCACTCTCGGCGTATAGAGGTGAAGTTGTCATTCTCAGCGACAGCCTGCGCGAGGAATTGAAAATTGAGAATGATGGTTGAATGATATGAAGCATAGTCAGGCACGACGAAGACCAACAACATTGGTAATCGGAGGTTGAGTTTTATTGAGACTTTGCCAGTTAGGTGATAAGCGCGATTCCCAACCAATAAAGTCAGTTACCATACGCTGCCGCTCCAACGTTTCTAGCTCGGACATTGGAGGTAGTACCCGGCGCCAATCACTATCATCCATGATTTCGGCAATGACAGCTTTAATGGATGGAATAAAGGGTCGCCGAGACAGGATAGTGTCACCAGAATTGAGATATGGTAGAATTTCACGACGATCAAAGGCTGTCGGTAAATCCATCATAGCTCGTATCAAACGCGGCATCACGTTTGCGAGCCCGCAGATGGTGCCACGGGCGCCAGTCGCGAGCACGTCCGGCAGGTGAATCTCACTGCCGGTGTAGATCGATAAGTGCGAGAACCGGCGGATTAGATCCTGTGTAAAATCAATGTCGCCGCCTGAGTCCTTCACTCCTGCGATTTGACCCGGGTAGCGTTCGTCGAGGCGGCGCACGACTTGCGGAGTAACCGGGGCGCCGCAGATGTCGGGGAAATGATAGAGTAAGAGTCGCATATCAGGCATGGCAACACGCTCAATAACTGTTGCGTAGAATCTAAATGTCCCATCGTCAGTGATTCCGCCGCGATACAGACAGGGCGGCATCAAAAGAATACCGTGGGTCCCACATCCCAAAGCATGACTGGATAGGGCGACGATATCGGGTAGGGCAAGCGCCCCGGTTGAGGCGATGATCCGGTCTGGATCGATGCCTGCAGCGATCATTCCATCGAGTGTCGCGATACGGTCGGCCACCGAGAACTCGGCGCCCTCCCCAGTGGTTCCAAACAACGCAATACCGTCGCACCCTTGATTCAGCAACATCTTGGCACGGGCAACAATCCGCCCGAGATCAGGTCGATAATCTCTCGTTACGGGCGTCGTGATGGCAACCACAAGGCAATTGGACGTCGGGAGACTCGTCACGCAGACCTCTCAAAAGATTAATCCCGGAAAATCGCCGGTAGCAGATCCCATCTTCAAGATTAATTGTCTATTGTCAACATTGTGCTTGACGGCTCCGTGCCACCGATGGAGGATCGCTCCAAGCATTAGGAAGAAGCCCCAAGGGCCGCCGAAACCACATCCGGATTTTACAGGGAGACTGATCAATGGACACCTACGCTAAGTCGTCGTTCAATCGGAAGCTCCGCCGTCGGACTTTTATCACCGGCAGTGCGGCTCTTCTGTCTGCTAGCATGATGGCCGGCAAGGCTATGGCCGCCGCCAAGGTCATCAGGATTTCCACGCCCGGCACTGACGGTGAGTGGCAATCCAAGGCGCTGGTGGCCTTCAAGGATGCACTCGACAAGGCCATGCCCGGTGCCTTCGATGTCCAGATCCACTACAATGGAACCCTATTCGCACAGGGCTCAGAAATCGAGGCCATGCAGCGCGGCAATCTCGAGGTGGCATTGATTTCACCGGCCGATGTCTCGGAATTGATCCCGGCCTATTCGATTTTCACGACCGGATACCTGATGCGCAATGCGGCTCATCTTGATGCAGTCTACGATGGCGACATCGGCGCGGAGTTCAAGGCAAAGGTCGCTTCCGATCTTGGCTTGCAAATTCTCCGGAGCCAATACCTTGGCACCCGCCACGTCATCCTCCGGCAACCACGCACGGTGAATGTGCCGGCCGATCTGGCCGGCGTAAAGCTCCGCATGCCTGGGTCGGCAGCCTGGCAATTCCTTGGCAACGCCCTCGGCGCGAGTGCGACGCCTCTGGCATTCGAGGAAGTCTATCTGGCGATGCAGACCGGCACGATTGACGGTCTTGAGAACCCGCTGCCGGACGCTATCTCCGCAAAGTTCTACGAAGTTTCAAAGCAAGTCGTGCTGACCGGTCACCAAGTAGCGAATGTGTTCTTCACTTTTGCCAAGCCGTTCTGGGACGGCCTCAACGATAGCGAGCGCAAGGCCATCACGACCGCTGAAGACGCCGCCAAGAAGGTTAACGACGATGGCGTCCTCGCGACAGAAGCCGACGGTAAGGCCTTTTTTGAAGCGCATGGGAATACGGTAACGACGCCGGATGTGGCGGCGTTCCGCAAGCAGGTGCTGGACAAGTTCCTCGCTTCGGATTTTGCCAAGACTTGGCCGGCTGGTCTCCTCGACCGCATCAACGCTGCCGGTACCTAATCAATTCGCGCATGGCCACGATCGTCACCATATGGAATCGTTTTGCAAGTATGGTGGTGGTCGTGGCGTTTTTGGTGATGTTTGCCGCCTTCATGGTGCAGATTGTCAGCCGCTACGTCTTCAATTCTCCCATCGCATGGACGCTGGAAATCTGTCTTATCGCTTATGTGTGGATCGTCTTCTGGAGCAGCGGCATCTTGCTGAAAGAACGTCAACATATCGTATTCGACGTGCTCTACAATCTGGTCCCGCCGAAACCTAGGCGGTGGTTTGCAGTAGCCAATACGGCCTCGCTTTTTATCGTGTTTCTCATCGCGCTGCCGGGCGTCTTTGACTACACCACCTTTATCATGCGGCGGAATTCGACCATCTTGCATATTCCTATGCACTACGTTTTTGGAGGATTCCTAGTCTTCGTTATCGCCGTGGTGATTCAAGCCGGGATAAGGTTGTGGCGACTGTCACGCCCGGGCTGGGAAAAGGACCTCTAGGGCTCAATCATGTCAAGTGCTGCGGCGATCATGTTCGTGCTGTTCTTCATCTGGATGTTCATGGGCATGCCGATCGGATATGCCATGCTGGCATCGGGAATCGTTTACTTCTTCCTTAGCGGTACGGATATGGGCCTTGTTGCCAGTCAGAGCCTCAACGGTATTTATGGCAGCTTTGTCATGCTGGCCGTACCGCTTTTCATTTTTGCGGCTGAATTGATGAATGCTGGCAAGATGACGGACCGGATGTTCGGCTTCGCCAATCTGTTGGTCGGCCGTATGAAGGGCGGACTGGCGCATGTCAACATCGTCGCAAGCGTGATCTTCGCCGGGATGAGCGGTAGTGCGCTCGCAGATGCGGCGGGGCCGGGCAAGATCTCCATCGACATGATGGTAAAAGCCGGATACCGCCCGGGCTTTGCCGCAGCGCTCACCGCGTGTTCATCAACCCTGGGCCCGATCATTCCACCATCGATTCCAATGGTGCTCTATGGCGTCGTCACTAGCACCTCCATTGGTTATCTCTTCCTCGGCGGGGTCTTGCCAGGTATGTTCATCGCCGTAGCCTTGATGACCTATGTCGCTGTTCTGGCAAGGTTGAAAGGGTTCCCGACGCAACCCAAGCCAACCCGCCAGGAAGCCGTCGCGATCACCAAGGACGCGCTGCCCACGCTGTTCTTGCCCGTCATTCTGCTGGGTGGCATTTATAGCGGCGCGGTGACGCCGACCGAAGCTGCTGCAGTCGCGGCATTTGTCGCCCTGATGCTTGCCGTGTTCTGGTACCGGTCGCTCTCGTTGAAAGTGCTTTTCCAGGTTCTGCTGGAATCGTCACGTTCGACTGCAATCGTCGCCATCACCATCGCGGGTGCCATGGTGATGAACTGGATTGTCGCATCGGAACAAATTCCATCCATGCTGGGGAACTGGATGGCATCGATGCACATGACGCAAGGACTATTTCTCCTATTTGTCACAGTACTATTTCTGGTGCTCGGCGCCCTGCTCGATACGCTGCTGATGCTGCTCATCATCATCCCAATCCTGATGCCATCGGTCCGGGCGCTCGGCATTGATCCCGTGCATTTCGGGGTAACGGCAGTTGTCAACATGATGATTGGCCTGGTGACGCCACCGATGGGGCAAGTGGTGTTTCTGATTTCAGGCATTACCGGTATCAAAGTGGCAACCATCCTGAACGAGGTCTGGTTTCCGCTCGTCGTCATGATCG